>Ga0182013_10000244_pt1 | contig 74286 bp, 51 predicted proteins | sample 612S2MmetaG_FD_120487 | JGI IMG/M metagenome (GOLD analysis project Ga0182013, IMG submission 120487) | Permafrost microbial communities from Stordalen Mire, Sweden - 612S2M metaG | ecosystem: Environmental > Terrestrial > Soil > Wetlands > Permafrost | place: Sweden: Stordalen | collected... | reverse complement strand
TTTTGGGGTGCCCGATCGCATTCCGGCCCTCTCGCCCCACGGCTGAGTGGGGAGAGATGGAGAGAGGGGGTGCTCGTTTAGCAAACCTGGCGCCGGGTATGAGAAATCAGCGCCACCCCTCCCCAACCCTCCCCGCCATTTATGCAAATGGCAGGGAGGGAGACCCATACCCGCCTCCATTCACCGCGCGCGCCGACTTGACTCGGTTACTTCTCACTCACCTTCAATCACACCCCAAAGCAGCCCACTTGGAACAAAAGATTTGTAAATGCAGACCGCGTGATTAAAATAAGCTTTTAGCCGGTTCCGCCGATTACAAAGCGTGCATAAGAGTCAAACAACCGAAGTCTTCCCGATTGAAGAAGATCCGTTTTTTGCGCGGGACTTGCAGCAGATGGCCCGGGCGAATAATTACCGGCGCTGGCAATTCCAGATGATCGCTCCTTATCTCCACGGCAAAGTGCTCGAAATCGGCGGCGGGATTGGAAATTTCACCCCCGCGCTGGCGCAGGCGGTCGAATCCGTCGTCAGCCTCGAGCCCAATGCCTATTGCCACCAGCAACTCGTGGAAAAAACCAAGTCCCTCCCGAACGTCACCGTTTATCAGATGACCGCTGAAGTCCTCGACCAGCGCATGCCGCCCGATTACCGGGCCGATACCGCCGTGTGCATGAACGTGCTGGAACACATCCGCGATGACGAGGCGGCGCTCAGGATTTTCAGCCGGCGCTTGAAAACCGGCGGCACGCTGGCGCTGCTCATTCCCGCCGCGCCCTGGTTGTTCGGCGAAATTGACCGCAAGCTCGGCCATTACCGGAGATACTCGAAAGCCGGCGTCCGCGCGTTGCTAAAGAAAACCGGCCTTACCGCCGTGAAGCTGCGTTACTTTAATTTTATCGGCGTCTGGGCCTGGTGGTGGAACGCCCGCATCGCCAAAAGCAAAACCCAGAACGACTCGCAGATTCATATTTTCGACAATTACATTGTCCCGTGGCAATCGCGGCTCGAAGCCGTTTTGCCGCCGCCGATTGGACAATCATTGCTGGTGGTCGCGCGCAAGGACACAGACTGACCTTCAAGTGAGCCACGGATGAAACACCGAATGAACACGGATTGGCCGCAAGGGAACGCAAAGAACAAAAAGCTGAATTTTTTTCTTTTGTGCTTCTTGCGTTCTTTGGCGGCAATTCTCCAGCATGACAAATCTCCAAAAAAGTAAAATCGCGGTTTTGATTCCGTGTTATCAGGAGGAGCGTACCGTGGGCAAGGTCGTGCAGGATTTCAAGCGGGCGCTGCCGGACGCGGAGATTTATGTCTTTGACAATAATTGCACCGACCAGACCGCGCGCGTGGCGCAGGCGGCCGGCGCCATTGTGTATCGCGAGAAACGGCAGGGGAAGGGCCACGTGGTGGCGGCGATGTTCGAGCAGGTGGATGCGGATATTTACGTGATGGTGGACGGCGATGACACGTATGACGCTTCGTCGGTGAACCTGTTGTTGGAACCCATTTTCAAAGGCGACGCGGACATCACCGTGGCGGGGCGCCTGCATCAGTTCGGGGATAAATCATTTCGTAATTTCCACATCCTCGGCAACCGGCTCGTCTGCCACATCATCAACCGGATGTTCGATTCCAACATCAGCGATATTTTTTCCGGTTATCGCGCGTTCACGCGGGAGGCCGCGAGGTTGATACCCATCACCGCGCGGGGCTTCGATGTGGAAACGGAATTGACCCTCCAGGCGCTTTACCGCGGGTTGGTCATCAAGGAAGTCGAGGCGCCCTACGGCGAGCGGCCGGAAGGCAGTTTTTCCAAATTGCAAACCGGTTCCGACGGCGTGCTGGTGTTGCTGAAACTGTTCCTGATGATCCGCTCGTACAAGCCGCTTACTTTTTTCGGCGGCTTGAGCATCGCGGTGCTGGCGCTGGCGATGCTGGCGGCAATCCGGCCTTTGGCTGAATTCGTGGTGGACCATTCCGTGCATAGCATCGCCAGCTTCGTGCTTGCGGCGACACTGGTTGTTTTATCCGCGTTCAGCCTCGGATTGGGTCTGGTGCTCAACAGCATCAATCTGCGCCTGCTCGAAGTGGAAAAATTGATTCGCAAATGGAACTCCCAGCCCGGGTCGAAGTGAATCGTGATAATGTCGGCCGTTACCAGTAACACATCGCATTATCATGGCCGTCCAACATGAGGAAATAAGTTCACATGGAATTAACACGTTTAGGATTGAACTTTTGCCTTCCGCCTGATACCAAGCCGGGATGTCTGTAATCATTGTTACCGGGGCTGCGGGCCTCATCGGCTCGGAAACTTGCAAACGCTTTCATAAAGATAATCTCACGATTGTCGGGATTGACAATGATATGCGCGCGCGGTTTTTCGGCCCGGATGCCTCCACCCATCCCACGCGCAAACGGCTCGAAAGCAGCCTGAAGCATTATCAGCACTTTGAGGCCGATATCCGCGACGCCGGAGCCATTGAGACGATTTTCAAAAAATTTGGCGCGGACATCAAGGCCGTCGTGCACACCGCCGCGCAGCCTTCGCACGATTGGGCCGCGCGCGAGCCGCACACGGATTTCGGCGTGAACGCGGTGGGCACCTTGAATCTGCTGGAGACGACGCGTTTGCACTGCCCGGAAGCCGCCTTCATTTTTACCAGCACGAACAAGGTTTACGGCGACACGCCGAACCGGCTGCCGCTGGCGGAGGAGGAGAAGCGCTGGGAAATTGAGCAGGGGCATTGTTACTGGCCGGGGATTGACGAGACGATGTCCATTGACCAGACCAAGCATTCGCTTTTTGGCGCGAGCAAAGTCGCCGCCGATGTCCTGGTGCAGGAATATGGCCGCTATTTCGGGATGAAAACGGTTTGTTTTCGCGGCGGCTGCCTGACGGGGCCGGGTCACGCGGGAACGGAGTTGCACGGCTTCCTGGCCTACCTGATGAAATGCACCGTCACCGGCAAACCTTACCGCGTCTTCGGCTACAAAGGCAAACAGGTGCGCGACAACATTCACAGCCATGATTTGGTGGAGGCTTTCATGCAATTTTTCCACGCGCCGCGCAGCGGGGAAGTCTATAACATGGGCGGCAGCCGCCATTCCAATTGCTCCATGCTCGAGGCGATTGACCTTTGCGAGGAAATCAGCGGCAAGAAACTCAACTGGACTTACGTGGAGGACAACCGCATCGGCGATCACATCTGGTGGGTCAGCGACGTGCGGAAATTTCAGGGCCACTATCCGGCCTGGAAATATAAATATGACCTGCGGGGGATTTTGGGGGAGATCCATACCGCCTGCCTGGCCGTTTGAAATACTTGCGACTCCGGGCGGCGTGAAAGGGTGGGCCGGGAAAAATTGAAGCCAATCTCAAATTCGCCTTCCGCAGCCTGGGGCTTGTGCTTCGCGAATTTTCGGCGTTGGCTGGCATCGGCACAGGGGAGGTGGGTGGTTCTGGGCATCGCGGCCTGCCTGTCAATTCCCCCCTCCTTTACGGCAACAACCTCCATTGGGCTGGACGCTTCCTGGCAGCTTTCTCTTCAATGGGCGGCCTTCAATCACAAGGTGTTCGGCCGGGAATTCGTATTCACCTATGGCCCTTTGGGATATTTGTTTATTCATGCCGCGGTGAACAAAGGGGTTCTGCCGCTTTACGATTTTTTTGTCTTGGGCAGCCTGTTGTCTGTTTACCGGGCCCTTTTGCCTCTTCGTCCCGCTCCGGCGGATGCATTTCTAATCATTGCCCTATCGGCGGTGACAAAAACCTGCCTGCTGGGTCCTGCGGCCGTTCTTTTTAACATACTTGGCTATTGGTTGTGGCGGACTTATGAGCGAGGCAGCGCCCAGTCGGTTTGCTTCAGCCTGATTGCCGCCCTGGTGCTGTTTCTTGGAAAAGTTAATTACGGACTGATCACCGCTTTCGTGATTCCATGGTGCGCCATCGGCATGCTACTATTTTGCAGGGAACGGCGGATTCCGGCCCTCCTGCTTCTGCTTGGTTTTCCCATGCTTGTCCTGCTGGGGGCGAAGGTCTGGCACCTTGATCTGGCGGGATATTTGCATTCCGGGTTTGAGCTGATTGCCGGCTACAATGAGGCAATGTTTACACCACCGGCGAAGACGCTGCTGGCGTTTGAACTGGCCTCTGTTTTTCTTTTAGCCATGGGCCTGGCTGCCTGGCAAGGCCGGCATCAGCTCCCGTGGAAGGACCAGGCGATGATTCTACCGTTCATTGCCTTCGCCTCCTTGCTCCTGTTCAAGAACGCTTTTGTGCGTTCGGACGAATCGCATAATTTCTCTTTTTTCGCCGCGTTGCCTTTGCTCCTCGCTGTCTGGGCCATTAGTTGGCGGGGAGCGGCAACCATCAAAGTGTTGCTGTTCGCCAGTCTTTTATATCCGCTCGCGCTGGTGGCTGCGGAGTCGGAATATTTTGGCCGGAGGGAACTGGCTCAAATCACGCCATGGCGGTATTTTCGCGAGGCAGTCACGGTCCCCTGGCGGGAAAGCTCCGGCTATCTGCAAAAGAGTTTATTTGAAAGTTTTCCTGAGGTTTCGCTGGCTCGGAATATTAGAGCAGTCATCGGCCGTTCCACCGTGGATGTGATGCCTTGGGAATCCTCCATTGCGGTTTTGAATGGTTTGAATTACCAGCCGCGTCCAGTTCCCCAAGCCTACTCGGTTTACACTCCCTGGTTGGATGAGCTGAATGCCCGCTTTCTTTCCTCAACCAATGCGCCCGAGTATATCCTGTTTGCCTGCGCCCAACCTGCCGCGATTGACGGCCGCCCGGCCGCGTGGGATGAATCATTGACCAAGACAATGCTTCTGGAAAATTACGCCCTCGATTCTTCATTCAGCCTGCCTTTGAGAACCTGGCCGGATCAGCCACTCCAGCCGGCCACGGTCTTCTTGCTTAGGAGGTCCCCTGGTCTGCGCCACTTGGTTCCCATCGCGACCAATCAAGTCAGCCTGGCGCTCGATCAGCCGCTGCCGATCCCGGACTCGACGAATCTCATCTATCTTGCTCTCGACGCGACCCGTTCTGTTTGGGGTAAATTCAAGGCGGCGGCGCTGGCGCCGAATGCGCTCACCGTCTCCTTCAAATATCAAGATGGCTGTTCGACCAATTATCGGGCCGTTTTGCCCATCCTTAAATCCGGCGTTCTGGTCAATCGGCGCGTCGAATCGGCGGACGAAACCGGTAACTGGCTGGCCGCGGCAGCGAGCCGGAACCCCGGCGTGTCTTCGATAACTTTCACGAGTCCCCAATCCTCGGCTTTCCACGCCCCATTCAAAGGCGTTCTGATCGAATATCGCCTCTCCGAGAATTCAGAGTGACGTCGCGATGCCAACGAACCTCAATCGAAAATTGAAATGGAAGCAAATAGGCTTGTTTTCACGGTCGAATCACTCCAAATTATCGGCAAGAGATGATGACACGGGATCACATGGTGACAGCGATTAAGGAAGGCATACCTTTCCTGATCAAAATGGCCGCTGGCGAAAACCACGAGGTGTCCGAAGCTTACCGGATTGCCTTGGGCCGGACCACAGTGGTAGTCATCGGCAAGGATGACATGCCGCATATTCTTCCTCGGTTGACCATGACGGGAATCAGCCATCTGAAATCCAAGAAATGACTTTACCTTGCGCGATGCCAGGGACTCCATCCCGCGGAATACCGAACCACTTTTCCTAATTTGAAAATTCTAATCAGCGGCATCTGTGGATTTGTGGGCAGCACGATTGCCGCGCGACTCAAGGAGAGCGTGGCTGGCGCGGAAATTTTTGGCTTCGATAATTTCATCCGGCCCGGCAGTGAACTCAACCGCCTGGCGTTGAAACGCCTCGGAATTCGCGTGTTGCATGGGGATGTCCGCAGCGCGTCGGACACGGCGGCGCTGCCGGCGGCGGATTGGGTCATTGACGCCGCCGCGAACCCCAGCGTGCTCGCCGGTGTGGACGGCCAGACCAGCAGCCGGCAACTGGTCGAACACAATTTATATGGCACCATCAACCTGCTCGAATATTGCAAAGCCCATCGCGCCGGGTTCATGCTGCTCAGCACCAGCCGGGTCTATGCCATAAAACCCCTCGCGGAATTGAAGGTCCAGGCGGTGAAGCGCGCCTTCCGCCCCGCGGCCAAAGCGTCGTTGCCGACCGGAATTTCCCTGGCGGGAGTCTCCGAGGAATTCTCCACCGCCGCGCCCATTTCGCTGTACGGCAGCACCAAGCTCGCTTCCGAGACGATGGCGCTCGAGTATGGCGATACTTTTAATTTTCCCGTGTGGATCAACCGGTGCGGCGTCCTGGCCGGCGCGGGACAATTCGGCCGGCCCGACCAGGGCATTTTCAGTTTTTGGATTAATTCATGGCTGCGCCAGCGTCCGCTGAAATATCTCGGCTTCGGCGGACAGGGTTTTCAAGTGCGGGACTGCCTGCATCCGCACGACGTGGTTTTGCTGCTCTTGAAGCAAATGAACGCGGGCCTGGCGCAGGAAAGGCCCCGCATCGTGAACGTGAGCGGTGGCGCGGCCAGCGCCATGTCCCTCGCCCAACTCAGCGATTGGTGCGCCGCGCGGTTCGCGCCGCACGCCGTCGCGGCCGACGGCAGTTCGCGGCCGTTCGACATTCCCTGGATGGTCCTGAACTCGGGCCTTGCCGGCAAAATCTGGAACTGGCAACCTCAGACCCCGTTGCAGACCATTCTGGAAGAAATTGCCCGGCATGCGGAAAGCCATCCTGACTGGCTGGATTTATCAGCGCCATGACTGAGCCTGCCAGTAATCCCGCTCCGCCGCCGCTTTCGCTGCTCTCCATTGTCGTTCCGGCGCGGGACGAGGAAGGCTGCATCGCCTCGATGGTCGAACACCTGCACATCGAACTCAAGCTGCACAATGTGCCGCATGAAATCGTGGTGGTGGACGACGGCAGCAAGGACCGGACCTGGGAGATTTTGCAGGAAGCCACCAAGACCATCCCCAATTTGCATCCGGTGCAGAACAACGGACAGCACGGTTTCGGTCGCGCCATCATTTACGGCCTCGATAATATGAAAGGCGATGCCGTGGTCATCATGATGGCCGATGAATCGGATGATTGCCGCGATGTGGTGCGCTATTGGGAGAAGTTGAACGAGGGATTCGATTGCGTGTTCGGCAGCCGTTTCCTGCGCGGCGGCGGCGTCATTGATTATCCGCGCGTCAAACTGTTCCTGAACCGGCTGGCAAATTTATTCCTGAAAGTGATTTTCCGCATCAAGCTGAACGACACCACCAACGCCTTCAAATGCTATCGCAAAACGGTGATTGACGGCTGCCGGCCCTTGATTTCGCCGCACTTCAATCTGACGGTGGAAATTCCGCTCAAGGCCATCGTGCGCGGCTACACCTGGACCGTCATCCCCATCACCTGGCGCAATCGCCGCACGGGCGAGGCCAAATTAAAGATCAAGGAAATGGGCAGCCGATATCTTTTCATCTGCCTCTATGTCTGGCTGGAAAAATATTTCAGCCGGGGCGATTACAAGAAAAAGTAACGCCCATTCCGTCTCTCCCTCATCGAGCCCATCTGGGCATTGTTCTTGGCGGCGGAAATCGCGCTGGGATTTTCCCGCCCGAGTCAGTGTGGGTGGAAGAAAGGCCGTTTTGTCGCGATCGTTTCCATCGCCTGATGCTTCGCTCGGCGACGGGGCAGGCGCAGCGCGCCAGCCCCACCAAGAACAGTATTTAGACACCCCCCAAGTTCGGTCTTCCCTGCGCCTGAGCTTGACGCTGCCGTCAATTCTGCTAGGGTGGGGAAGATGAGTCTGGCCAGTTATTACTTTAGCAACCGCTCGGCGGGTTGGTGGTCTGCCAACCTGAACACCTGGCGTGTGCGGCTGCGCTAGACCGAGAACCTCAACCCAGCCGCAGGTCCCCACCTGCGGTTCTTTTGTGGAGACCCCGGCGCCAATCAGGAGAACATATGATCATTGTCCTTAAACCCAACCTCGCCAAAAAAGACGAGGCGGCCGTGCTGAAGGAAATCAAACGGCTAGGTTACCAGCCGCACATCATGCGCGGCGTGGCGCGAACGGTCATCGGCGCCATCGGCGACGAGTTGACGCATCAATCGCTGGAAAGTCTCCCCGCGCATTTCCCGCAAGCCGTGGAAAGCGTGATGCCGGTGCAGAAACGCTACAAACTCGTGAGCCGCGAGGCCCATCCCGCCAATTCCAGCGTGAGCGTCCGGGGCAATGTCATTGGCGGGAAGAAATTCCAGGTGATGGCCGGTCCCTGCTCGGTCGAGGGCGAAAAACAGTTGCTGACCACTGCCCATGCGGTGAAGGCCGCGGGGGCGACCATCCTGCGCGGCGGCGCGTTCAAACCGCGCACGTCGCCTTATGAGTTTCAGGGACTGGGTTTAAAGGGCTTGAAGTTGCTGGACAAGGCGCGGCGCGAAACCGGCCTGGGGATCATTACCGAACTGCTTTCCGAGGACCACGCGGAAATGGTGGCGGAGTTCACGGACATCATTCAAATTGGCGCGCGCAATTCACAAAATTATCAATTGCTCATCGCCGCCGCCAAGACCGGCAAACCGATCCTGCTCAAGCGCGGTTTGTCCATGCGCATCGAGGAATGGCTGCTGGCGGGAGAATATGTCCTGTCCAATAACAACCCGAACCTGCTGTTCTGCGAGCGCGGCATCCGCACGTTCGAGACTTACACCCGTAACACGCTGGATTTGTCCGCGATTCCGATCATCAAGAAGGAGTCGCACTCTCCCATCGTGATTGATCCCAGCCAGGGCGCGGGGCGCGCGGATTTGGTGGCGGCCATGTGCAAAGGCGCCGTGGCGATGGGCGCGGACGCGCTGTTGATCGAGGTGCATCCGAATCCCGCCGAGGCTTGGAGCGACGGCGCGCAGCAGGTGTCGCTGGAACTTTTCAGCAAGTTGATGGCGGAGCTGAAACCATTCATCGCGGCGGCGGGAAGGGAGTAGGGGTGGTTGATGGCGGGGGAGTTGATGGGTTGATTGAGAAACAAGTTCGGGTTATCGCTTTGCTCGTGAGCCAGCCTTGCATTGCCGGTAACTCGCCTGTATATGAGGCATATGCGAAAATCAAAGAAGCGCGAGTTCAGCGTCATCGTCGAACGAGACGAGGAAGGTTATTATGTGGCCACTGTTCCGGAATTGGCGGGTTGCCATACGCAGGCGCGCTCGCTCGACAAACTCATTGAGAGAATCCGGGAGGCGATAGAATTATGCCTGGATGTTGAAGATACGGCACCGGCCACCGAGTTTGTCGGTGTGCAACGCATCGCGGTCTGATTATGGCGCGCCTGCCTCGATTGCGCGGACGCGAGGTGATTGCCGCGCTGCGCCGGGCTGGTTTTGTCGTGTTGCGTATCCGGGGGAGCCATCATTTCATGCGGCACCCCGACGGTCGGCGAACGGTAGTGCCGGTTCATGCCGGGGAGGTGATTGGACCTGGATTGTTGAACAAAATACTTAAAGATGCCGAGTTTGAGCTGGAGGATTTTGAACGATGGTTGTGAGCCAACCGTAACTGAGTCTTAGTTCTTAATCATTAGTCGCATTCGATCTCATTCTTCGCCGAAAAAATTGAGTCCCCTACCCAGGCGGCAATCTGACGCGATGCGCCAGCGCCCTCCCAGGTAGAGGACTCACAGTTGCGCGGTTTCCCGGCACCGCCAGAAATCGGTGACGGACCGCCCAACGAACCTGCCAAAACAACCAACCTACAGGAACCGAGGAACCAAATCGAAATGTCTGCAGCATCAACTAACTGGGGTTTGATAATCGCGAATCCTCATCCGCAACCGTCTGGTTGCAGATATGGAATCCGGCTTCGTCCTGATAGCCATGCGGCGCGCCCAGAATGGCGCAAATCTCCATCAGAACACCGGCGCCTATCATTATCGCGATTATAACCATGCCTTTAAGTGAGCATTGAAGGTGCCAAATCAAAATCATCAGGCGAAGTACGCGAGGAAACGCAGTCCAATTTGCATGGACCCGGTGATTGACGCCGGCAATCTGGAATGGAAACTAGGACCGCGCTTTGAGGATGTCCCGGATTTCACTCAGCAGTTTTTCCTCCGGCGGGGTCACTGGAGCGGGCGGAGGGGGCGGGGCGTTAAGACGGTTTATCACCTTGATCATCATGAAAATACAAAACGCCACGATGGTGAAATCAATGATCGTGCTGAGGAAAGAGCCGTATGCAATCACGGCCGCTCCAGCATCCCGGGCATCCGCGAGGGATTTTACCGCTTTGTCAGCCTTCGTCAATTTTGACGGGTCCAGATTGATGAACAAGTCGTTGAAGTTCACGCCTCCCATGGCTTTACCGATGGGCGGCATCAAAATATCATTCACCAGCGAGGTGACGATTTTGCCGAAGGCCCCGCCGATGATCACGCCGACGGCGAGGTCCACCACGTTGCCGCGCATCGCGAATTCCTTGAATTCACCCAGTATGCCCAGCGATTTTTTTGCAGCTTCAAAGTTCAAGTCTTTCATAGGGATATATGATTTTGATTACGGGGATTTTAGCGGACTCTTTTTCCGGCGCAAGAAAAGATGTGTCGCCTGCTGTCGGCTTGGCGCATGGCTCAAAACGTGCTCAAATTCCCTCAGCCGACCGGGAGGTTCCATCAAACCCCCGAGGGCGAATTCGAATGCCGATATGAAATTGTGTCCTGTTATTTGCAAAGTGTTCCTTGGTTGTGTCCTGTTTTGTGACATTTCTCCGAGCGCTTTGGCCGCAGAGACGCCGCAACCGGCGGACGTGATTATATTCAACGCCAAAGTCGTCACGGTGAATTCAAATTTCATGGTGGCCGAGGCGATTGCGGTGCGGGGGGATCAAATTGTGGCTGTGGGCAAAGATCGGCAGGTGGAAAAGCTCAAGGGCCCCGCCACGCGAATGATTGACGCCAAAGGCCGCACGGTCATGCCCGGATTGTGTGACAGTGATGTCCATTCCTATGGGGCTGCGGTCAGCGAGTCGAATGCGCCCGCGCCCGCGTTTCATTCCATTGCGGAAACTTTGCAATACATACGCCGTCAAACCGCCGAGAAACCGCCGGATTCGTGGATCATCGTGGAGCACGCCTATCCGACACGCCTGACCGAAGACCGGTTGCCCACCAAGGCTGAATTGGACGCCGCCGCGCCGAAGCATCCGGTCTATTGGAATTGCGGCGCCATCGCGATGATCAATTCCAAGGCGTTGGCGATTGCCAAAATCACCACGCTCACGACCAACCCGCCGGGCGGCGAAGTGGTGCTCGATGAAGCCACGCGCCAACCCACCGGTCTCCTGCGCAACGCCGGCAGCCTCTTGAAATTGCCGGTCGTTCCGCCGCCGACTGCGCCGCAAAAGCGCGAGGCGCTCAAACATTTGTATCAACTCTACAATCAGCAGGGCATCACCAGCATTGGCGAGAGCGCGGCTGAGCCGGAAGCGATTGATTTGTTTCGCGACTTGAGCCAGTCCAATGAATTGACCGTTCGCATTGTTTGCGCGCGGTCGGTTACGCCAAGCGCAACGGCTGACACAAACCTCGCGCTTCTCGCGGCGCTCACGAATGCTCCGTCCGGCAAACTGCCTTACGGCCCGACAGGCGTGGGTGACGATTGGGTGCGGATCGGGCCGTTGCGGACCCGCCTGGATGGCGATATCCGTGAAGGCACCGCATATATGCGGACGCCCTGGGGCATCGGGCCGACCTATCAAATCACCGAGCCGGCCTATCGGGGCCAATTGCTCCAAAATCCCGATTTGCTGTTTAATTTGTTTCTCCAGGCGGCGCAGGCGAACTGGCAGATCAGCGCTGATTGCACGGGCGACGCCGCGCTGGATCAACTGCTCAACTGCATCCAAAAGGTGCAGTTCAAGACGAACATCACCCAGCGGCGTTTCCTGATCAATCACGCCAGCTTCCAGGCGCTGCAGAATTGGGCGCGTTGCCGGGAACTGGGCTTGGTCGCCAGTATGCAACCCGCGTGGCTTTATTGCGACGGCGCGAACCTCGGAAAAAATATCGGCGACAAACGGCTCAGAAACTTCCTGGCCTTCAAGAGCTGGTTCGACGCCCGGTTGACCTTCGGCGCGGGCAGCGATCACATCGCGGGACTGGATTCCCTCGGCTCGACAAATCCTTGGAACCCGTGGCTCGGCCTCTGGATCACGCTGGCTCGCCAGAACGATCAGGGCGCGGAAATCTGGCCCGAGGAAAAATTGACCCGCGAGCAGGCGATTCAAATTTACACCATCAACAATGCGTACTTGAGCTTCGATGAAAAGAAAAAAGGCTCGCTCGAACCCGGCAAACTTGCCGACCTCATCATGATTGATAAGGATCTTCTGAAATGTCCGGTGGACGAAATCCGCCAGACCAAAGTGCAACTGACCATGGTCGGTGGGAAAATTGTGTGGGAGGAGAAACAAGCTCAAGACTAGGCGACCATACGAAGTCAAATTATTCGGCGGCTTTCTTGTTCAGAAACACCACTTTCACCCCGCCTTCCTTCGGTTTGGTGAAATTATCGAGCAGATTTGAATTTGCGATGGGCGCAGTCGCCACGGTTGGTTTGTGCGCGGCGCTTTCAGGATCGAGCGCCGAACGCAACGCGCCTTCGACGAGTTGGGCGCAGTGGATTTTCATCGGCGGCAGCGGGCCGAGTTCTCCGGCGAGTTCCTCGGTCTTCAACGCCAGCGCTTCCGCCGCCGTCTTGCCGCGAATTAATTCGGTGGCGAGGCTGGCCACGGCAATCGCGGTTTCGCAGCCGAACGATTGGAACGTGGCGCGGTCAATGACCCGCTTGCCGTTCTCCTCCTTGAATTTCACCCACATCCGCAGCATCTCGCCGCACTCGGAATTTCCCACCGTGCCGATGCTGTCCGCGCCGGACATTTCGCCCATGTTTTGCGGATTCTGAATGGCTTGCTGGATGCGTTTCTGTAATTCAGGCTTCATAAAGTCGAAGAATCAATCAGTTGACGGCGCTTCGCCAGTATCTTGTGTGTTTTCGAGCTCTACATTGTCGGTGGTAAACCTTTGCGAGGCTTCGCTTGCACGTTGTAAAATTGCTTTTTCAATTAATCCACGGACAAGGGGCTCAAGACCGACATTTTTCACCCTCGTTGAAAAAGTAATTGGCCCTAATTCCACGAACAATTTACCTACGGCCTCGTCGGCAAAGCTGCTTGAAATTACTGGCACCCCAGTCCAATCAAGAACAAGGGGCCGACTTTTGTCCGCTTCTAAAATATTTTGGAATTTGTTTCTAATCTGCCGCCCCGACTCACGGCTGCCGAATCCTGTAGTTTCGCTTGCCAGTTTAATCATAAATTCATTGCCACTTTCAGTTTCGTACTTTGCCTCAATCACGTCGAAAACGCCACCAATCATTCCGGTAAATCCCAGCGCATCCGCAACCTTGAAGGTGGGATTTTTTACGATTTGAACATCAACAATGGTGCCTTGATAACTTTGCGGGGGTGGATATACAAGCCTTACTGAAGCTAATTTCTGATCAGAATCATGAAAGACGTTTAAACGTCCACGCCCAGATACAATACTAAAACTCCCGCCGGAGGCCGTGGCAATTTTTAACGTGCCTGCCAATCCATTGCCTTGGCCCGCCTGTTTGTTCCTGGTGACTCCTGCCTTGATGGCCTCACCCAATGCTTCGGTATCATTACGAAGATTAGGGTAACCTTCCCTCAATGTTGTTAAAACACCAATGCCGCGGTCAGCCACAGTAAAATTGACTGAGTTTGCCAAACTGGTGAGAGATGCGAATCCTCCTCCAGTTGACTTTGCATGGTTTGGCACATTGTCCATGATCTCATTGAGAGACCACTCTAACCCCTGCAGGACATCACGGTTAAGCGTTGTGGTTTTGAGAATAATATCCATGAAGGAATAGACAAGCCGGATCTGTTCCTCGTGGCTTTGGAATCGCTGAATGGGAATATGTTGGACTCCCTGAAAATTGGTTCCAGCAAACGAAGTCGGATCGATAAAATTAGCCAGCCCAGTATTTTCAAACAGACGCGCAAGGCTAACATCAATCGGCAGCACAAGTTCGAAATCAAATCCGGATGAACGTCGCTCATCCACCAAAGCTGCAAGCGAAACCGTACCGTTGGGATAAGCATGTGAGCATTGCGAAAAATCGAGGATAAATTCCTCAAAACCCGCCAATTCTGCGCCGCTTAAGCTTTCGACCAACAAGGGAACTGCTTCAGAATTGAGTTTCCCAGAAAAGCAAATCCGGTTTAATGAACGAGTGACCGTTTGGGCTGGCATACGACGGGCATCAAGCTGTTTCTTGAGCAAGCTTATATCTTGGAATAGCCGCGTCGGCCTCAAGGGACCACGCGTCAATTCCGCCGCGCAGACAGCGCACATTTTGAAAACCGTGACCCAGGAAATAAGCCGCCGCGTCCAGCGCCTGCTTGCCCTGATGATCAACGATGACAAACGTCTCCGTGCGCGGCCAATGCCCCATGATTTCCTGCACGGTCGGCTGCGACATCAATATCGAACCTTCAATATGCGTGGCCTCGAACTCCTGCCGCGAACGCACATCCAGGAGTTTCACGGAGCCTTCCTTTTGCAACAATTCCGCCAACTCCTTCGGCGAAATGAAAGTCTTCGCGTCCTGTTCATGGCTGGTTTTGATATGCTCCAGCACTTCCTCCACGTTCAGATTATTATTGCGCGCGCAAACCTGCCCGAGCGTTTCCGTCGGCTGAAACCCGCAACTGCTGCACCCGCCAATGTGATACTTTCGAAACAACGCCCGCTGTGCCCCCGAATAAATCGCCAGCACTTCGCTCATCGGCGATTGTTGTCCTATTGATTCGGCGATTGAATTTAAGCTCGTCATATCGAAGATTATTATTGCCCAAAATACTTCTGGATTTCCTTGATCACCTCGATGAACCGGTCCACTTCCGCCTTGGTGTTGTAAAAATAAAAGCTTGCCCGCGCCGTTGATGGCACGCCGAGTTTTTTCATCAGCGGCTGGTTGCAATGATGACCGCCGCGCAAGGCCACGCCGCGTTGATCCGCCACGGTCACCACATCGTGCGCGTGAACGTCGTTCAGCAAAAAACTGACCAGGCCCGCGCGGCCAGTCTTCGGCCCGAACAAGCGGATGTTCTTCAATCGGGCAAGACCCTCGTAGGCGTAAGCGGCCAATTCCTGGTCGTGTTTGAAAATATTGTCACGGCCGATGGCGTCCAGGTAATCCAGCGCGGTGTGCAAGGCGATCACGCCGGAAATATCCGGCGTTCCGGCTTCGAACCGATGCGGCGCCGGCTTGTAGGTGGTTTTGAAATAATCCACCAACTGGATCATATCGCCTCCGCCCTGATACGGCGGCATGGAATTCAGGATTTCCTCGCGGCCCCACAGCACGCCAATACCCGTCGGCCCGCAGATTTTATGGCCGGAAAAAACCAGGAAGTCGCAACCGAGTTCCTGCACGTCCACCGGCCGATGCCCGGCGCTTTGCGCGGCATCCACCAGCGTCGTCACGCCGAGCTTGCGCGCCCGTTCGCATAATTCCGCCACCGGATTCACCGTTCCAAGTGTATTGGAAATATGGGTGAAGGCGAAAATTTTCACCTCTTTCGTCAGCACTTCATCGAGCTTGCTCAAGTCGAGCAAACCTTCGTCGCCGGTGACCGGCAGATAAAGGAGCTTCGCCCCGGTGCGTTCCGCGAGCAATTGCCAGGGGACGATGTTGCTGTGGTGCTCCATCTCGGTGAGCAAAATTTTGTCGCCCGCCTTGACCTTCTGGCCGCCCCAAGATTGCGCCACCAGATTGATGCCCTCGGTGGTGCCGCGGGTGAAAATGATTTCATTATCACTTTTCGCGTTGATGAATTTGGCCGTGCGCAACCGCGAGGACTCAAAAGCGTTCGTGGCGCGATTGCTCAATTCATGGATGCCGCGATGGACATTGGCGTTATCGTGCTCGTAATAATGGGTCAGCGCCTCGATCACCGCGCGCGGTTTCTGGCTGCTGGCGGCGTTGTCGAAATAAATCAACGGATGCCCGTGGACTTGCTGGTCGAGGATGGGAAAATCCGCGCGCAACTTCGCCCAATCAACCGATTTCTTGGGTTCCATAGTCATGGCTGGTTCCACAGTCGTCATAACAACCCCAGTTGCAGTTTAGCCGCTTCGGTGAGCATCCCCTGATTCCATTGCGGCTCCCAGACGAGTTCCACGTTCACGTCATCCACCGCTTCGATGGAGAGTAATTTGTTTTGCACGTCCTGTTGCAGTGTGGGTCCCATGCCGCAGCCGGGCGCGGTCAAAGTCATTTTCACGTCCACCCGGTAGCTGTTCTGCGCGCCGGGAATCGGGGCGATTTTGCAATCATAGACCAGCCCCAGATCAACAATGTTCACCGGAATTTCCGGATCGTAACAACTGCGCATCTGGTTCCAAATTTCCTTTTCCAATTGCTCGGCAGTGACCGGCGCGTTGGAAACGGGCGCGGGAGCCGCCGGCGTTACGGCGGGTTCGATGCCCAGGGCGTCAGCGTCCTTGCCCTCGATGCGGAACATGTTGCCATTCACCACCACGGTATAAGTCCCGCCAAGGGATTGAGTTATATAGGCCTCTTCCCCCGCCTGGAGGGTGACTTTTGTGCCCACCGGGACGACCGAGGCTTCCACCTCGCGCTTCAATATGACTGCTTCGTTACTGTGCATGCCGCTCGAAAGTATAACTGATGATGTTCATTCTGTCTTGTCCGCCGTTTTTCCGCCACTCCAAATGGTGGCTTCAATTTTTTGGCGGGGATGGCACCCTGCGCCGTCCGCCCTTCGGCCGTCCGCCAGCGCCTTATCCGTCAAACCAGCCAACTGGTGCGACTTACTTTGACTCGGTTTGACGGCATTGGCCATCAACGGCTTGCAAGTGCGATTTTTCGACCTCGGCACCTTGACTACCTTGACCGGATTCGAATTAGCGCGGCGGGCGGACGCATTCCGGGTATGGAGTCCATGCTTTAGCATGCTCCGTGGCGCTGTGTTGCGTATTGCGTGTAGCGTGTTTAGGAATGCTCTTCCTTCACGCAACACGCAACACGCACCAGATATACGGGACAAGCTAAAGCTTGAACTCCGAACCCGGATCGCCTCCTCCCGATCCAAAATCGCAAATCTAAAATCTAAAATGATTGTCATGCGCGCATCCTACCAAAGCGGATGTTCGACTGTGTAACCTATGGTGCGTTTCGCCATCCGTCCCGCCCGCCATTCCCGCCCCGCAGTTGGCGGCCGATTCTCCGGCAGGTCAGGTTACATTTTGATGAATCGGAGAATCTAATTGACATTGTAAGAATTACTGGCATCCTCGCGTCACCCTGTTGGAAGACCTATGGCGCCTGCACCCGCGAAGAAAAGCGATTTTAGGCTGGAGGAACTCGAGCCCAGGGTCATGCTTTCGGCAAGTCTTCCCGGTCTGGCCGCCGCTGGTTCAGCCCTCGCTTCCGGACAACATCACCTGACTCGTCTGGAAGTTGACGGTGCGGGCGTCCATTCCTCGGACTCCGCCATTTCGTACCAAGCTTCGGCCCCATCAGCGGATATGTTCGCCGACATCGCGACGGTTGCCCCTGTTGCCCATCCCACGCCCGCCGAGACTTTGACAAATGCCGCCAATGCCACCGCCAACCGCGAACACGCCGACCATGAACACGAGCAAGCGGCAGTTCAGTCGAACCACGAACAGTCTGCGGTTTCCTCCAGCAATCCAGAAGACAGAATCGCCACGAAAGCTTCCGCTTCTTCCGCCGCCACGACGCAACGGGGCGCGACGATTACGCAGCAATTGACGAACACCTTGCGCGTTGCCAACGGCCCTCCAACCGGCTCAGTCACAAAATCTTCCTTCACCCATTCCAATGCAAATGGTTACACGCTCAACTCGCTCAATCCCGAAGCCGAGGATTTAGTGACTTTTGTTGATGATGTGATGGCGGGTTTACCCCCGGGAATGAAGGACAACGAAACCTTCTCGCTGGCCACGGTCGTAGTGGGGGATTTCCTTGAGTTGAGCGGGGTTACGCTTAAATTCACCGGCGTCGGTTTGAATGCGAGCGGCAATGGAATCGGCACGGTCCAGATCAACGACACTTCGGCAACACTCTTCGCAGGCGGCAGCTTCACCGGCACTTTCTCAGGCAGCGTAAACGGCATTTACGACCTCGCCGCTTCCAAAGTCAATCTTACCGCTTCAGGGCTGACACTTACCATCAGCGGCGCGCTTCAGCTCACCGCCTCCAGCTTCATGTTCGCGTATGACCCGACGGCGGCTTTGAACCAGCAAGTCGCTTCCGTCACCGCGAGCGTCAATACGACTACCGAGTGGACGGGCTTTTCCACGGGTTCAACCACCCTGAACCTTCGCAACGACGGTTTCAGTTTCGGCAACGTGACTTTGTCCGCCTCATTGGCCGCCTATGCGGGTAATTTGATGGAATCGGCCGGCGCGACGCTTTCCGCCCAAAATTTCAATGTCTCTTTCGGCGCGACTCCGGGCGATCTCTCGCCCGCGAATGCGACCACCCTGAATCCCTCCTTTACCGGCACGATCACCCTCGACCTGCCATCCCTGCAATTTTATCCCACCGGTCAATTTTTCCAAACCCTGACTTCCGGCGATGCGACCGGCAATTACGACTTCACCGGGTTTGTCGCCGGTGGCGGAACTGCGGCGGTTGGTCAATTGACCGTCGTGGTGCCCAATCCCCAACTGGTCTTCGGCGAGGCCTTGCAACTGTCCGTGACCGGCAATGTGACTTTGACGCCGGAAAGTCTGGATATGGGCGTCATCGGCACCGCGACCGCCAGTTCGCCGGAATTTGCCGGGATCGGCACGGCCACGCTCAGCGATATTCAGCTTACGCAAACCGGGTTTACGCTCGGTTCATTCAAGCTGACGGGCGGCGCGTCAAGCATCGGCAGCGTGATTACGTTCAGCACGGTGGAAGTGGATTTCAACAATTTTGGCCTGACCTACATCCAGAAACAGGACGCGCCGGTCTCGCCTTCAACCACCCCGAGCGCGCCGGTGACCGTGGCCACGTTGGACGGCGAGGTGGGCGTGGACGCGAGCAACGCCGTGCTTTTCCCGGGCTTCGCCTTTTTGGACGGCAGCCTGGGCGATTTGGTGGGAACTTACGATTTAAGCCATGGCGCGCCGGTATTATATCTGGATGTCAGCGATCTTGAAATTGGCATCGGCGACGCCATCACCATCAACCTGGGCGATGACTCCGGTCTCGGCGTTTATCTGAATCCCGGCCAGCCAACCATGCTGACTTCGACGGACGCGACCGTCACCGCCAATGTTTTCACCGGAATGCAGAGTTATGATCTGCCCAATTTGCAAATCACCCAAACCGGTCTCAGCCTCGGCTCCTTCACCCTCCAGCCCGCGTCCAGCACGCCGGTGGCCATCGGCAATTTCCTCTCTTTCACCAGCGTCTCAATCGCCGTCAATAACTTCTCGCTAACGACCTCACCCGCTCCCGCCGTCGGTGGCAGCATCACGGTCACGGTCAGCGGCGCCCAGCTTTATCCGGGCGACCCGAACGCGAATGTCACTTACAGTTCCGTCAATGCCAGCTACGACTTTTCGAGTCCGGCTGCGCTTGGCACGCTGACTTTGACCGTCGTTGATTTCTCGCTGACGCTGGACAACGAACTGGATATAGCCGCGCCCAGCGTGGTGCTGACGCCGAACGAACCTATCCTGGCGACGATTAATTCCGCCGAGTTCGAGTTGCCGGAATTGGCCAACCTCCAAGCCAGCCTGCCGTCGCTGACTTTGACGGAGGAGGGTTTTGCCATCTCCTCGATGTCCAATCTACAGGCCAACAGCGTGGATGTGGGCGATTCACTTGATTTGGTCAATCCCACCTTGGCGCTCACCAAGGTGGATTACGAATATAACGGAACCGCGAGCGCGTTGAGCGGGACCGTGGGCGTGGGCGCGGTCAATTCCACCCTGGAATTGGGCGCCTCGGCCACCACCTCGCCCAGTCCGCAACTCAGCGGCGGTTACGACTTGTCAGCCAACAACTTAGGCGTGGACATGGGCACGTTCAACGTGACGCTTCCCGGCTTGGCGACGATTACGGCAGCTAACGCCCTCATCAGCTACAATCCCACGTCGAATATTTTCCAGGTTGGCATTACCGGCGTGAATTTCCTCGTCGGCACCGGTTCGGGTGCGAATGCCGTGGGTCTGCAAATCAGCGATGCCACCGTGGCCGTCGCGGTCTTTGGCGGCAGTTCGCCCACTTACGCGCTCGACGCCGCCGGTGGCGTGGGGTTGGTGGGACTTTCCAACACGCTCACCATTACGAGCAGCAGCATCGAGGTGCGCTACAACAACACCGGCCACGCGGTGAACCAAACGGTCAATGTGGACAGCGATCCCGATGACGCCGTGACGCTCGCCTTCACCGGCAATGAAACGAGCGTGACCGGCCGGAATATGGTTTTGAACATCGGCGATTTCGCCATTATCACCGGCGACCTCGGTTTCAATCTGGTCACTAACGGCGGCACGGTGGTGGCCGTCGGCATCGCGGCGCAAAATGTCACAGCCACGGTGGGCGTCGGCGATGTGGGATTGGACTTCACTGGCATTGCCGTTAGCCTGCTGATAGTTCCAGGTGCTTCGGGCGGTTCGACCACGTTTGCGCTCCAGACTTCCGGCGGCACCGTTCAAGTTGACGGTATTCCCGACCTGACGATTGAGGCTGGCAGCCTCGGTATCATCGTCAATACCACCGGCGCTGACCCCACCACGCTGACCGGCGCGACGGCCGCCGTGCTGACGCCCGAGGGGCCGGTGACGCTCGACCTTTCCGCGGTTGGCCCCAATAACGTCGAAGGCGTCATGGGCTCCATCACGAACCTTTCCATCAGCAATTTCGTTTCCATCCAGGGCCAGTTCACCTTTGCGGAATTCACCGGCCCCTCCGGCCACGGCCTCGTCATCGCCGCGGACAACATCAATGCCGTCCTGGGTTCACCGGACGTGAATGTGACCATTAGCGGCGGCTCGCTGGGCCTGGTCATTGTTCCCGGCTCGCCGCCGAGTTACGCGCTGATCACGAACAGCGGCACCGCGTCATTGAACGGCGTTCAGGGCCTTACGCTCAATGGCAGCCTCATCGTCAAGGTCAACACCGGTGTGGATGCCGCCACCCTCGCGGCGGCCGATGAAACGGTCAACACCCCCGGTGGCCTGGTGACCTTGAATTTCGCCGGCTTGACCACGAATTCGATCAAGGACATCGAAGGCACCGTCAACCTCACCATCCAAAACTTTCTTACGCTTAGCGCCTCGTTCGGCTTCCAGTCGTTCCTGGATCCCACGACCGGCCTGACGGACATCGTCGTGGGCGCGACCAATGTGAACACCCAGTTGGGCACGAATTCGACCAACATCCAGATCACCGGCGCAAGCTTCGGCCTGGTCATCGTGCCGAACATTTCCGGCGGTTCGGCGTATGCGCTGTTGACCAGCGCCGGCTCGGTCTCGCTAAACGGCATGCCCGGCTTGACGTTGATGGCGTCAAATCTCGCCGTCGAGGTCAACAGCGGCATCACGCCCGACATGCTCGAAAATTTGCCCGCAACCGTTCAAACCCCTGACGGCAATGTGCCGCTTGATTTCACGAGCGTGATGGATGGCAATATCACGGCCATCGCCGGTTCGCTCAACCTGGCGATTGCCGACAGCGTCGGCTCGCAGTTTATTTCGGTGAGCGGTGATTTTGGATTCCAAATGTCCGGCGGCTACATCGTGGCCGGCGCGGACAATGTGAACATCACCCTCGGCACTGCTTCGACGAACATCACCTTGACCGACGGCAGCCTCGCCATGTTGATCGTTCCGGGAAACGGCGGGAGCGCCACGTATGCGTTTGTCGCCACGGCGGATAATATTGCCCTGAACGGCATCAGCGGCATCACACTGCAAGCCTCCAATCTACTCGTCAAATTCAACAACACCGGCATGGACCCCACCGGCCTGCCCATCCTTTCGCAAGATGTCCCGACGCCGGACAACGAAGTGAACCTTGGCGATTTGCTGGACGGTTTGGGCGCGGCGAATATCGCGTCGGCCGAAGGCACTTTGACCATGGGATTCAAAGGATACCTCACGGTGAAGGGCGATTTCGGCTTCCAGGTCTTCACCGACCCGAACAGCGGCAATTCCGACATCCTCATCGCGGCGCAAAATGTGGTCGCCACGATGGGCGCAAACGAAACTTACGTGACCATCCAGGGCGCAAGCCTCGCGTTGCTCATCCTGCCGGGAACTTCCACGACTTACGCGCTTTCCACCAACGGCGGGACGGATTCCCTGACCGGCGTGGAGGGCCTGACCCTCACCGGCAACAGCCTGATCGTTAAAGGCAATAACACCGGTCAGGACCCCGCCACGGTCGTCGCCGGGCAAACGGTGCAGACGCCGGACGGCCCGGTTTCGGCCGGCACGCTTTTCACCGGGGTTGGCTCGGCAAATGTCACGGACATCGAAGGCACGGCCACTCTCGCCGCGATGAACCAGTTTTCCATCACCGGCAGCTTTGCCTTCAACGCCACCGCTGACAGCAACGGCAACATCACCAAAATCCTCGTGGGCGTGACGAATGTGACGGCGTTCGTGGGCACGAGCGACCAATCGTTGGGCGTCGAGATCACGAACACCCAACTCGGCCTCGCGCTTTATCTCAACGACACCACCACCTTCGCCCTTTACGCCATGGCGCAGATCACGCCGGTCGGTTTGACGCCGGACGGCATCGGCCTGACCGGCACGGTGAGCCTTTCGATCAACACTACCGGCGAGGCCGTGAATGAAAGCATCACCACGCCGGGAGGCGTGGTGAACATCGCGTTCACCGACGGCACCAATAATTCACCCGACCAAACCAACATCGTTTCCTTCGGCGGCAGCCTCACGCTGACCATTTCGGCTGTGCCGTTGACGCTCACCGGAGCGTTCTCCTTCAGCACCGTGCCCGACCCGAACAACAGCGGCGGCACGCTCTTGCTCATCGGCGTGACCGGCGTGGCCGGCGCGAACATCACGCCGACCGGCGGCAGTTCCCCGTCGAGTTTCGCCAGCGGCATGATGGGCATTGTGGTGTCATCGTCCGGTTACGCGCTGACCGCATCCGGGACGGTCAGCGGCAGTTCCGGCGGAAGTTCGGCGAGCGCCACGCTGACCATCCGTCGCAACACCACCCCGAATTCGGTCAGCCAGACGATTGTCGTCGGCGCCACGCGGATTCCGGTGGTCTTCTCGTCGAGCGAAGTGCAAACCGGCGGCACGGCGTTTCAAAATATCGCCCTCAACAACAGCAGCATCAATCTCGACAACACCCTCATCATCAGCGCGGGCACCATCACGAGCACGACCGATTCCGGCGGCACGAGCATCCAGAGCGTGAGCAACGCGACGATTGTTCTCCAGGACCCGACCCGGAATCCGCCCACACCGATCATCACCTTCAACGCCCAATCCGCCACCTACGCGACCGTCCAGTCCGGCGGCAATTACGACAACATGACCTGGGTCAACGGCGGCACGGACATTCAATTGCAAAACCTCAGTTTCTCCCTCGGCACTTATGTCAGCTTCACGGCGAATGCCGTCACCATCAAGCATTACACCGACGCCTCGAACAATAATATCACGACCTTCACCTTCACCAACGCGACAATCACGTTGACGGTGAACTCGCAGCAATTGGTGAGCGTCACTGGCAACTTGAGTTTCAAATACGGTAGTGCCACCGGTTTCGCGCTCGACACCACGCAGAGCAATGCCATCACCTCATTCTCCTTCTTCGGCTCAACCGCCGGTTCGGGCAGCGGCGGAGGCGGTGGTGGCGGCAGTGGTTCATCCTCGACGCTGCTCGGGCCAATCAGCGTGCCAGTTCCCTCCACGCCTCCGGCCACCCCGATTGTCAGCCTGAGCAATCTCAGCCTTAATTTGCAGGGACTGCTCAGTGTCACCATCGCCATCAATATTCCCTCCGCCAGCATCACCACCAGCCTGGCTTCCGCGACCCTCACCAATCTCACCGGCACGTTCAACCTAGGCATGACCATCAGCTTCGCCAATCCGACGGCTGCGCCCACCAACATCACCGCCAGCAGTTTCACGCTCACCGTCGGCTCACTCACCATCACGGTTGGCAGTTATCTCACGCTCACCGCGACCAACGTCGGCATCAACCCCAACCCCGGCGAAGGCCAATATCTGGTGAGTTTCGGCAACGGCACGCCCAACTCAACTTCCGGCCTGAGCGCCACGCTGACCGTCGGCGCGTTTTCCATTACCGGCAGCGCCACGAACTTCGCCATCGCGGGCGACGGCTCGCTGGTTGCGCTCAGCAACTTCAGCGTCACCTTCAGCCTGGGCCAGAATCAGGCTTCCTCGATTTCGTGGCCGACCTGGCTGCCGTTCCAGAGCGCAACCATCGTCCTCACCTGGCCCGGAAATAATTTCAACGCCGCGCCCGCCAATTTCCTGATTGACCTCTCGGTGGTCATTGACACCTCGGGCTTCCAGGGCGTGCCGATCACCCTCACGGGCAATATCCAGAACCTGGTGATTGACACCAGCAAGCTGGCGGCGGGGCAGTTCCCCATTGTTTCCATCGGCAGCTTCAACGTCAATGTCACCGGCAGCTTGTTCGGGCTTACAATTCAGGGAACGCTCATCGTCGGCATTGTGAACTTTGACCAGAGCGGCGCGGTGGTGGACAGCCACGGCATCATTCAATCGCTCGACAGCGAAGGCAATCTCAAGCCCACCGGCCAGATGGGCGTCGGGCCGTTCACCAGCGCCCTGTATGGCGGCATCCAGGCGACCTTCAGCGTGGCCGGCGCCGGGTTCACCATCCGGATTGGCGTGTCGCAATACGGCCCGCTCTCCATTTACGTTTCACTCACCACGCCCACGGGCGTCATCCTTGATCCCACCAGCGGACTGGCGATGAATAATTTCCGCGGCGGCATTTCGCTGGGCGGTTTTCCGGCGGTGACGCTCTCGAACCCGCCGGTTGGGACGGACGCGCTCCAATTGAACCAATCGGCATTCACGGCCCCCGCCGACCTCACGCCGCAGCAATGGCAGAACCAAATGGTCTCGCAGGTCGCGTTGCAATATCACAACCAGTCGGGCGGCAGCGGGGTGGAAATGCTGAACAACACCGGCGTCACTTTCCAGGCGGGAGTGACGCTTTACGATGCTTATGCCTCGCAATCCGCGTTCAAGATTGACGGCGATATTTTCCTCGATACCAGCGGCAAAATGCTGGTCATCGGGACGGCCACGTTCGCCAATAGTTTCAATGTGCAGGTGAAGATGTTCGCCGATTTGAGCCAGGTCAGCAGCGGGCAATTCCAGATGTTGTTCCTGATGAATATTCCCGCCGCGACGATGGGCAGCACTCCGCCCATCCAGATTTACGGTGTGCTGAACTTCATGTTCACCACCGCGAACGGCCAGGCCGCTTCCGCGACCAACCCGGCGACGGCGGTGCAATTCGCGCTGGCGGGCGGCGCGAATTTCACAGTGCTCGGCAATTATAGCGCCACATTGTTGGGATCGGTCGCGCTGACGTTCGGCGTCTCCATCGGCGCGAACGGTATTTCGGGCGTTTACATGCGCATGGACGTCAACGCGGTTCTGACCATCACTTACCTGGGCAAAGTGGGCATGGTCTCGGGCAGTCTTACTTTGCAATTGAATGTGGGCGGCGGCGCGGATTTGTGGGGCGCGTTGCTTTTGAGCGCGCAACTTCCCGCGTTGCCGATGCCGGGCATCACCATCGGCGGCAATGTCACGGCTTTTTTCCAAATCAATACTTCATCCAACGCCAAGACCGTGACGCTCACTTCTGCCGGCGGTCCGTCCGTAATGACCACCCTGCAACCCGGCCTGTTCGCCATGTATATCCAGGGCGTGGTGAACTTCAGCGTGCAAGGCGCGCAGACCTTCACGATGAGCGGCACGCTGGCCATGCAGATCAACGCTCCCACTCAGAACACGCCCGCGTCGGTCACAATATTTGCCAACGCCATGTTAAGCATCACAGCGGGCGCCGGCGGCCCGAACCTGCTGACGTTCCAGGCAACCGGTTTGTTATATGCCGACAATACCGGTTTTGCCGCCATGTTAACGCTGTCGTTCACCAGCGGCGGATTGCCCGGTCTGAGTTTTGCCGCGAATTTCCTCCTGGTGGTCAACACCACCGGCAAGACCATCTCGTACGCCATTCCCAGCCCGCCGCCAGCTCTGCCCGGCGCGCCCGCGTCCACGCCGCCAATTCCCACCGTGCTGGGCCCGAATTTTGCGTCCAATGATCCGCTCGCGCTCACCAGTTATGAGCAGCCCGGCCGGATGCTGGTGATCCAAGCCGGACCGCCTCCTGCCGGCACGACCAATTACACGACCTGGACACCCGCCGGCAACGCGCCGTATCTCATCATTCTCGCGCGGGGCAGCCTGACCATCGAGAATTCGCTGACGCTCACCGGTTCGCTGAACATTTTGGCCGGCATGGACGGAAACGGCAACGTGACTTTCTCTCTCCAGGCCAATGCGATGTTGAACCTGATCATCAGCCAGAAAACTGTTTTCTCTTTCAGCATCAGCGCCACGTTGCAGATCAACAGCGCCGGGGTCTCGGCGGTCCTGGCGCTTGGATTCTCCAATCCGCCAACCAGCGTGGGCTTTAAGTTCGGCGCCAACGCTTCCTTCCTGCTTCTGGTCAACACGACGAACGCCGCCGTGACGCTCAATTACGGCCAGAACCAGATGGTGACCATCATGGCCAATACCACGTCGGTGCTCGTTTCCGGCGCGATGAATCTTCCCGGCATCAGCATCACCGGAACCTTCGGTCTGGTGGTGAATTCCAACACCAACACCATCACCGTCAGCATCAACGCCACCGCCGTGATTTATGGCGTGACGTTCAACGTGGTTGGGTCGGCTGGAATATATGACGACGCCAATCCGGGAATCGCGTTCAGCATCATGCTCACCATTGGCGCGAACCCGGCGAATCCCCAGGCCACGGTCTCGCTGGTGGCCGGATTGATCACCCTCTCCGGCTCGTTCCTGATGCAAATCAACACCTCGGCCCTCGCGCGCAACGGCATCAACCCGGGTCTTTTTATCTCGGTCACGATCTCCAATTTCTATTTGCTGGGATTCACCCTGACCGGCCAGTTGAACATCACCATCACGCCCACGGGCTTCAACATCAGCGTCCCGGACAGCAACCCGCTCATGCTGGATTTCTTCGGCTACGTGAACATCAAGGTTTCCGGCTACATCAATTCCAACGGCACCTTCGCTTTCAACGCCGGCGCGCGCATCTCCATGAGCGCCGGTCCGCTGGGCGTGGTGGGGACATTGACGGCGTCGTTCTCAAACGCCAACGGCGGAAGCTTCAACATTCTCGTGGCCGGCTCGGTTACTTCGCCCATCGGCACCGTGGACGCCAGCGCGGAAGTGGCGTTGAACAAAGTGACGCGCCAACTGACGCTCACGTTCAGCGTTTCCATCACAATTGTTCCGGCGATAGACGCGTATGTGCCGTTTTACTTCGCGCCTTACAGCACCATCTTCGGGGACTTCGCGCCGATCCACATCAACACGCCGGCGGTGGTGCTGGCCGGCACGGTGAGTTTCGCGCTCGGCCAGCTTGCCGCGCCGCCGCCGCCCGTCCCTGATTTCGCCACCGCCGCCGGCGGCACGCTCACCCTCGCGCTGGGAGCCAACGGAGTGCAAAGCTTTGTCGTGACGAACAACGGCGGGGTGATCACCGTCACGGCGCCTTCGCTGGGCCAGTCATTGACGTTCAATGGCGTGACGCAAATCACTGACGCCGTTGATCCGAATGGAGACCCGAATGCGGATTACACCATCAAGATCGCGAACAATGTGACGCAGAATGTCACGCTCACGTTGGGCGCGGGCAACAACACCTTGGCGGATTCAGGCACGGGCAACGCTATAGTTATCATCAATGGCGGCACGCGGCAAAACGGTCAATCGCCGCCCGGAACCACGCTCACCCTCGGCGGCAATGCCACCAGTGTTATCGTCAACGGTGATGGCAACAACGTCATCACCATTTCCGGCAGCGCAACCAATCTCGCCATCAACGGAAATGGCAACAACACGGTCAGCGTCGGCACGACTACGACCATCGTCATCAACGGAGGCGGCAACAATTCCATTATTACCGGCACGGGCATGGCTATGATCACCAACGCGGGCGCGGGGAGCAATTCCATCACCATCGGTTCCGGCGGCGGAAATTATATCGAGAATCTCGTGGCCAACGGCGTCCTCGGTCGCAAGACCACGTTCGAGGGCAACGTTGCCGCGCTCACGGTCATTGTTTCCGGTTACAATTCCTACAACCTCACCAACACCGATCTCGTTTATGGCGGGAGTTATGATCTGGCCATCGCCGGCATCGGCTCGATTACTTTGCAGGCTCCGGCGGCGGCCACGACCATCAGCATGTTGGGATGGACGGGCTCGGCGACCATCATCGGCGGCGGGGCGACCACGCTGCTTGTCGGCCCGGGCAATACCGCCGATCCTGTTTCCTACGCTTTCACGACCAACGCCTTCGACACGTTCCTGAACACGACCGTGGGCGATGGCAACACCGTCACCACCACCGTGTCGAACGTCCAAAAGGTCTCCCTGATCGGCGGCAACGGAACCAACACTTACGATGTGTCCGGCTGGACTGGGCAAGGCGCGTTGAGTGGGCCGACCGGCAGCGTCAACACGGTCATCGCCACGGGCAATAATAATTACACGCTCACCGACGGTCTGTTGACCCGCACGAGCGTCGTTCCGGGCATCACCTACGGCAATATCATGCTGCAAAACATCCTGATCGCGCAACTGACCGGCGGCGCGGGTGCCGATGTTTTCAACGTGGGCGACCCCGCCAATCCCGCGAATGCCTGGACGGGCCTCGCCATGTTGACCGGCGTCAGTGGCGAGAATACTTACAACATCACTCTCGCCGGCGGCGGCACTTTGGGCCCGGTTCCGAACGCCGCTTCCGGCGGCCGAGTCTATGTCAGCGACGCCGCGCCGAACTCGCAGGACGTGCTGAACGTGAACGCCTATCGCACCGTCACGCTCACGCCGCCCGCGTTGAACGGCCAGCCGATTCCGATATTTGTCAAGGTTCTGGCGCAACGGGTTTATTACAATGGCATCGCGGATTTGAACATCAACGGCCTCGCTAACGGATTGCGCTATAATATTCAGGGCACCACCACGTCGGTGAACACCACCATCAACACCACCGGCATGCCCGGCGCGGCGATTACCGGGGCGAATATCAACATTGGCGCGAAACCCGCCGGCGGTGTCATCATGCTCGATTATCTTCTTGGTTCGCTCGACATTCTGGCCGGTCCCGGCGACACCATTAACGTCAGCGATATTGGCAGTCTTGCCACTGTCACCAAGACCGGCACGCTGGACGCAACCACGCTGGTCGGACTGGGCATGGGCGGAACGGTGACTTACGCCGGGTTGATTTTCTGGCAGGGCGCATTTTACACGAGCAACCCCGGAAGGTTGAATTTCTCGTTTGGCCCCGGCACCTACACGCTGAACATTCTGGCCATCAATGCGGGCACCGCGACGAATGTGTCCGCCGGCACAGGCACGGATACCATCAACATCGGCAGCGATGAGTTGGGCACGGGCGGGACGCTGGATGGCATTCAAAGTCAAGTCAGCGTGGGTCAATTGAGTCCCGGTCAGGGCACGCTCATCGTGAATGTGGACGACAGCGGCGATTTGACGGGACGCAGCGGCAAGTTGACGAGCCAGAATCTCACCGGCCTCGGCATGGCTTCGGGCATCTTCTACTCCGGCGTGACCGCGTTGAACATCGCGCTCGGGGACGGCGGCAACACCTTCATGATTGACACCTATAACCTGCTATTGCTGCTTTCTTACAACACGCTACTCACCGTGGATGGCGGCACGGGCGACGATGTTTTCAATGTTCGTTCCACCATGAGCGAGACCACCATCAACACCGGGGCCACCGGCGAAAGCACGATCAATGTGGGCAGCCTGTCCCCGGCCCCTGGCGGCATCGTGGATTACATTCTCGGAATATTGAACGTGAACGGCAACGGCAACGATACCATGAACGTGGACGACACCGGCAGCCTGTATGGCGTCAGCGGCAACCTGACCTACAACCAGATCACTGGCCTGCGCGCGGCGAATATCATTCCCATCACCTATCAAATCCAATTCTCGACCGACCTGGTGAATTGGACCAATTACGCGCAGGTGGTGACGACCAATCCCGTGGTGATCTGGACGGATCCCAGCTCGATGGGCGCGTATGGCTTCTATCGCGTTTATGAAATGTTGCCCGGCGGCGGCATGACCGAAATCCAGCCATTGATCCGCGCGGTGGGTTTCCACGCGCAACTCGAATGGCTCAACAACGAGGATTACCTGCCCGGCATCGCCATTAATTACACCGGGCTCAGCGGTCTCAACATCTCGCTCGGCAATGTCGGCAACGCGTTCAACATCTTCTCCACCGCCGCGAACACCGTCACCACCCTGAACACCGGCGACGGCGCCAATCTGGTGAACGTCCAGACCACCACTGGTGAAACCAAAATCGTCACCGGCGCGGGCGCGAACTTCATTTACGTCGGCAGCGAGGCGCCGGATACCGAGGGCATCACCGACGGCATCCAGGGCGCGCTCGATATCACCGGCGACAGCAGCGACAACCTTCATGTGGACGACAGCGGCAGCGACGCCGTCCGCACCGGCACCTTGAGTCCCACCAGCCTTACCGGTCTCGGCATGGGCCCGGATGGCATCACCTTCAGCAGCGGCGTCGTGGTGCAGATTTCCCCCGGCTCGGGCGACACAATCATTAACGCGCCCGCCGCCAATACTTCCTCCTCAATCCATAGCGGCTCCAACCCGATTGCGCCTCCGTCGGCAACGTCCTCCTCGGCCGCCAGTGTCGCCCAGCCAGCCATGTTCCATCACTATTATTTCGCGCTTTATAATCGCAATCACACCGGCATCTTCTCCGACGCCAGCGAAATCAGCGCTTCCTCCTTCGGGCTAACGCCATTTGCCGCCATTGATGTTGACCATGAAGATGGCGACGTTCTTTTTTCAAATTGAGCTGTGGCAGAAAAACTCGTTCGTCGAGCGAAAAGCGCGATTCTGGTTCCCTCGCCCCCACTGGGGGAGAGGGTTAGGGTGAGGGGGTCCCCGATGTTAAACTGTAATTTGCATCACACCACATTCAACCCGGCGAAGGACAGGCTTTCGTCAAGCCAGGTATCTGATTGCAACACCGCCTGTCGCTGCAAATAAGCCTGCCGCTGCGCCCGGGCTTGCGCGGAATTGAAAGCCCAAGCCGCCATTTTTTGCCAGCCGCGCCACTGTCCGCGAGCGGCTCGGTTCAGGAGCGCGCTGAATCTCGCGGGCAGATAGCGCTGGATAAGTTCGTCCTCGACGCTGACAAACATTTGCGCGCTGCCCGGATCACCCTGCCGCGCGGCGCGGCCGAAAAGCTGCCGGTCCACGCGGCGCGATTCGTGGCGTTCCATCGCCAGCACATGCAACCCGCCGAGTCCGGCCACGCCCTGTCCCAGCTTGATGTCCGTTCCGCGCCCGGCCATGTTGGTGGCGATGGTGATTCGCCCGCGCTCACCGGCGAGCGCGACCACCGCGCCTTCTTCGAGGTGCCGGACGGCGTTGAGGACTTTGCAATCCAACTGGCGTTGCGCGAGCAGAAACGCCAGATTCTCGCTCGCCGCCACGCTGCGCGTGCCCACCAAGATCGGGCGTCCCGTGGCGTGCAACCGTTGTATCTCCTCCACGACCGCCTGAATCTTGCCGGCGGCATCGGCGAAAATTCGGTCCGGCCATTGTTCGCGGAGGCAAGGCCGGTTGGTGGGAATGCTGACCACGGGCATTTTGTAAATGTGCCAGAATTCGGACGCCGCCTCGTGCGCGGTGCCGGTCATTCCGGCTAATTTCCGAAAGCAGCGGAAGAACCGTTGGAAACTCAGCCTCGCGATGGTTTCAGTCGGGTCCGTTAATTTCAGATGTTCCTTCGCCTCGATGGCCTGATGCAAACCCTGCCGCCACGAGCGGTTCGGCATCTGACGGCCGGTGAATTCGTCCACGATCAGAATTTTCCTGTCCGCAATAATGTAATGCTGGTCGCGCAAAAAAAATTCCCGCGCCGCCAGCGCCTGGCGCACCAGTTCGTCGCGGCGTTCCAGTCCGCGCCAGAAACCGGACAACGTCCGGCAGGCGTCGGCGAGTTGTTTGCGACCCGCCGGGATCAACTCGATTTCCCGATAACGCGGGTTCACCAAATAATGTTCCTCCGGCCTCAGCGTGGCGGCGACTTCGTGCGCGATGCCGATGGCTTCCGCGAGCAGTGGATTTTTGTGCGGCGTGGAAATGATCAACGGCGTCACGGCTTCATCAATCAACACGCTGTCGGCCTCGTCAATGATCGCCGCATGCAGCCCGCGCATGACAAGGCCGTCGGCGCCCGGCGCTTGTCGCGGGCGCAACAAATCACGAATCAACCGGCGTGAGGGATGGGTGACCGCGCCGAGACGCAGACGGTCGCGCAAAAAATCCGCAAGCAATTCCTTGCTCGTCACATAAGTCACATCCGCCGCGTAACCCTCCGCTCGTTGTGGTTCGTCCATTTTCGCCTTGACCCAGCCGGCTTTCACGCCGCAAAACGTGTAAAGCTCACCCATCCAGCGCGCGTCGCGTTCCACCAGATAATCATTCACTGTCACGATGTGGCACGGCCGCCGCGTCCAGCCCGCGAGCACCGCCGCCAGCCCGGCGGTGAGCGTCTTGCCCTCGCCGGTCGCCATTTCGGCGAGGCAACCACGATGCAGCGCCAGTGCGCCCATGAGTTGCACCACGAAAGGCCGCAAACCTAATTGCCGCGCGGCGGCTTCGCGAATTGCGGCCAGCGCCTGCGGGAGCAATGGCTCAACGTCCCGACCGCCGCGCCGGAAACGCTCGCGGAATTCCAGCAACTTCTGGCGCAGGTGAAATGAATCAAGCGATTTCCACTCCCCGGCCCGCGCGTCAATCTCTTCCGCCTCCCGCCGTAATTCCGCCACCACACGCGCGCGCCGCCGGTAAATTCCCACGAGTCCATCCACTCTGGAATCCAAACCCTTGAGCAACGGGGCGGGCGGTAGAAATTGCAACCGACGAGAAGTTTCGCTGGGCGTGGCGGTCATAAGGAAATTGGAAAAACGCAGGGGAAGCACCAAGTACCAAGCACCAACATCCAGAAAAGCATCAAATTCCAAGCTCCAATGGGAGCTTCTGGCAACCCCACCCGCGAGGTATCGGTATCTGAATTCAAGATGTTGCCGGGACGCGCCCTTTGGTGTTTGGTGCTTGAATATTCTCTGGATGTTGGAGCTTGGTGATTGGAGCTTGCCGATAATTCTTCGCTCGGCGCTTCAAGCTTTTCCATTAGAAAACTTGTCTTCACAATTGGTAACGCTTTTGCAAAAGCTGCCGCAACCTTCGCCACCAACGGGGCAGCAACGGTTCGGGTTCCAACTCAATCCGGATCGTGCCGGAACGCCCGTGCAACAATGCCGCGTCGCCGCTGGGAACCAGTTCGGCGTGAATTGCGAAAAACGGCTCCGCAGCCTTCGCCGGGTCTTTGCGCGACACTGGAATTTCGCCGCCCGTCATTCGACCCAACGCGGGTGAAGGAAGAGTTTCGCTGCCGCCGGGCACGACCATCCAGCGCGAGATTTCCAAAATTGTTCCCGCCTGGCCGCGCAAACGGACTTCACCCTGGCGCGGCTGTTGTTGCCGCGCAAAGGCGGCGTCGGCGTCCGCCTGTTCAATCGTCGCCACAAATTCAAACGCTTGCGGATCCACCAGCAACCCTTGCGGCGCGCCGCGTTCAATTCTGCGCCCGAGCGAATCGCCAATCCGCGGCGCGACCCAGACGCCGTCATGCCGCGCGACAATCGTCAACGACGCCTTGTCCAGCATCAGTTTGGCAACGAGGTTCGAATCCGACTCCAGCCGGCTCGTGAGCGGTTTCAAATCAGCATTGGTCTCGCTCAACGCCTGCCGCAGCCGCGCCTTGGTTTCCGCGTAACGCGCGCGAGCGACGGTCAAGTCAAGTTCGAGTTGCTGGTTTTGCAATTGGACCAGGGGCTGGCCGCGCGTTACTTTCGCGCCCGGTGTCGCCAGGATTTTTTCCACTACGCCCGCGACGTCGTTGACGATTTCCGTGCGGCGCACCGCTTCCGCCACGCCCGGCGCGCGGAAATGATGTGGAAAAGGAACCACCGCGAGCAACACGAGCAACAACGTCGCCAGCCCGCCTGTGACAAGCGCCGCGCGCGTTCGCACGCGCTGCAATCGCGGACTGGCCGCCAGGTAATTAATAAACCTGCCGACCGGCACGGTGATCCAGGAAATAAGGCAAACCAGCGCCATGATGATGCCGAGGATGAGGAAGCGGTCCGCGACCACGAGCAGCACCCCGGCAAAAACAATCACGCGATAAATGCCGCTGGCGATTCCATACACGGCGAGCCACGCCGCCTCGCGCCGTGTGCCCGCCGGGCTTTCCGATTCCTTCACTCCAAAAACGTAATGCTCCCAGAGATGGCGCAACTCCCAATTCGCGCGCCGCGATAGGTTGGGGATTTCGAGCGAATCGGATAAAATGTAATAGCCATCGAAACGCAGCAGCGGATTCGCGTTGAACGCGAGCGTGGAAACCGACGCGATGAACATCACATTATAGGCGAGGTTGTGCAGCGTGCCGGGACTGGTCGCGGCCCACACGAACGCCGCCCACGCCGCCACAAATAATTCCACGATCATCCCGCCCGCACCCACGAGCACGCGCTGCCAGCGTTCGCGAAATCCCCAGCTCGCGCTCGCATCCACGTACGGCACCGGCGTGAAAATCATCAGCAGCACGCCCATCACATGCACCTCGCCGCCGAAATTTTTGCAAAAATAAGCATGCCCGACTTCGTGAATGGATTTGATGAGCACGAGGGCAAGGTAAAGCAGCGGCAGATTTCCCGTGTCCAAAATTCCCTGGCCCTGCACTTTGAGCGCGGGAAAATTATCCATGACCACCTTCACGCCAAGTCCCACCACGATGAGCCACACGGCAGCCCCGACGCGGTTCAGCAGACGGCCCACGACGGGCAATGTGCGCGTCAAAAAACGGTCCGGGTCCAGCAACGGAAACCGCATGAACATCAGGTTCATCAGTTTCGCGGCCATTTCGCGCTGGCGACGCTTCTTGAACCGCTCGAACAGCAACGCGCTGTCCGCCGCGTTTTCGTAATGCAGTAAATTGGCGAAATAGAGTTGCGACAACAATTGCAGCACCGCCTCCTGGCCGGGCGCTTCGTCGGGAAACCGGTTCACGCATTCCTGCCAGGCGTCCTGCACGGTGCGGTCGGGACGAAGCCGCGCGATGAATTCATACGCCGCCGGACGCAGCCGGAAATATTGCGCGCTGAAGGGATTTTGCAGGACGATCCAGCGTTCGCCGCGATAACGCTGCCGCTGCACGCGCACGCCCGCGCGCAGGCAGACGCGCTGGCCCGCGATGCGATACCAGGATTCGCTGAAAGTTGCCGTGGCCTCGGGCATGCGTCACCACCAGAGTTTCATCCGCAGGAAATCCACCGTGCGATGCGTCAAAATCCAGAATAAAGTGCGTTTGCCGACGCTGAACTTGCACAACCCGCTCATGCCGGGCCGAAACCACGGCTGCGCTCCCTGGTCAAGCGCGCAACGCACGAGGAACACATTCGCCTCTTCTTTTGGCACAGCCGCTTGCTGGATGGTCACGATGCTGACTGGAAATTTTTTCTTCGGCTGGCTGACGAACGCAATTTCTCCCGCGCTCTTGCCGAGAATTTCATGGATGTCCCGTTCGTTCACCTCGGCTTCGACGTAAAGCTTGTCTGTCCGCGCCACTTTGAAAAGCACATCCGCCGCTTTCACCGGGGAACCGAGACGTTCGCGCAAATCGCCTTCGATGATGACGCCAGGAAACGGCGCTTGAATCGCCGCTTGGCTCAAATGATAACGGACCAATTCCAGCCGTGCCTTTGCTTGCTCCGCCATCGCCTCGGAGATGCGCATTTCCGCGAGCGTTTTCGCCGCGCGCGCCTTTTCCGCTTCGCGCTGGAAACGGTTGAAATCCGCCAGCGCCATCGCTTCATCCAATTCGAGTTCCGCCGTCTTGAGTTTCAACAACGGTCCGCCCGGAGCAACGGTGTCGCCGGGCCTTACAAAAACCTGGTCAATAAAACCGTCAAACGGCGCGGCCAGATAAGCCAACTCATCGCTGCGCAAAAGAAAATTTCCCTCGACGCGATACGGCACGCGCACAAAAAAGAGCACCGCGAGCAGCACGGTGACGAGCAGCGCGAGGAGCTTCGCCCAGGTGTGTTCGGGGCCGATGATTTTGGCGCAGTGTCCGCGAAGTTGCGTGGCCCAGCGCGCGCCGAACCACCGGTCCTGTTCTTGCAAATCCGCCAGGCGAGGCGTGGCGAAATCGCACGCGAGCCGCAGTTGTTTCAACTCCGTTTCCGTGAACGGTTCGCGCTGCCGTTCGCATGTGACCACGGCGACCGGCTCGCCGTCCGAACGCAACGGCAGCGAACTCAGATGACCGGCGCTTTGTTCGCGGGCAAAGCGCTCGTGGTCGCGCGTAATGACCGTCGCGCCCTCCCGCGGCGGCCAAAGCACTTCCTCATCCTGGTCGAGCGCTTCCTCCATCGCGGTTTCGAGCGCGCGCGCCGCGGCCATTTGCGGATCAAACCGTTCCGTGCGGCTGATGGCCCGCAGGCGAATATAGCCGCGATCAAGCCAGCCGAGGCTCACGCGTTCGCAATGGAATTGCGTGGCGACTCCATTGCAAAACGCGAGCGCCGTCGCGAGAAAGCGCTTCTCGGCGCTCACGGCCGCCGTCAAGTCCAGCACCGATGCGAATTTTTCCACATCCGCCTTGGACTGCGCGGCGGCGAGATTCATCTGATAGGCCTCGGCGGCTGGCGCGGCGAGCGCGAGGCGAAGCGCGGCTTCCCGCGCGCCGGCTTCGCTGAGTTCCGAGAACAACACCGCAAGCACACAATCCTCCTGTTGCTGCGGCAGCTTGATGACGGTGGCCGCGACGAAATTCCGGGAACCCGCGCGCGCCGCGGCGTCGAGCGGCTGCAAGAGATTGCCCGTTTCCATCGCCCGATTGGCGATGATTTGCGATTGCGTGGAAAATTCCGTGAACATCCGCGACGGTGGCGATTGCGCAGGCCAATCGAGAATGCGCCGCCACGGCTGCCCGGGCTTGCGCCCGAGCAGCGTTAATTTATCCGCCCCGGTCAATTGCTGGATGGCGGCGAGAAAAAGCGGCCAGAAATCGCGCGGCGGGCCGGCGAACATCCGCAGTTGCGCCAGTTCGCCCAGCGCCTTTTCCGTTGCGAAAAGATTGGAAGATTCGTTCGTCACGGCGGCGATGGTTGCGGAAACATTTTGCCTGCCAGACCTGGCCGGATGCGTCCGTTCTCATTCTCAAACACGGCCTTCACTTTTTGCAAACCGCTGGCGGAATCAACCACCGGCGAGATGAAAACAATCTTCGCGTCCACCTTGATGGGATTAGCGGCGTCATCAATTTCCAAACGGACGGTCTGGCCGGTCTTGAGTTCGCCGGACATTTTGGCGTCGATATTGCTGATGAAATAACATTGGCGCGTGTCCACCAATCGCGCGACCGGCTGATACGCCGCGCAGGATTCGCCAACGTGGAGCTTGAGTTCGGTGAGGACACCCGCGCCGGGCGCGTGGAGTTTGCGCCGGTTGAGTTCTTCCACGGCGATCTGGTATTCCGCGAGCGCGACCTGGTAATCCGCCTCTTTTTTCAGGAGTTCGTCGCGGCTGACGGAGGCAGTCTTGTCGAACACGACCTTGGTGCTCTCCCAATCGGTCTTGCGATTTTCCATCACGAGCCGGCGGCGGGTTACTTCTAGCTCCTCGAGCCGCGAATCAATTTCGAGAATGACGTCATTGGTTGTGACGAAATCACCCTCCCGGACTTTTTGCACCGTGACGATGCCGGGCACCGCCATGCTGAGCGTCACGTCGAACACGGGTTCGGTGATGCCGTCGCACGCCGCTGTTTGCGCGCTGACCGACAGCGGCTGGCCGGCGGCTAATTGCAAAACCAACCAAACTAAAAAATAAAACCGTGGCGCCTGTGTGAAAAGAACTGTTCGGTGTCCACGCTTTAGCGTGCTCCGGGTCGCGGACAGCCTAAAGGCTGGACACCGAACAGGTGTTTTCACACAGGCTCTTGACCATTTCATAATTTTCATTGGCGACACAATCGAAAGGAAACAATGCGGGCGATACCTGCGCGAACCTATTCTGGTTCAAGCTCCCGCTTTTTCTGCCGCTCGGCATTGCGGAGTTGCTCGTCCGTTGTCGCCTGCCCGTTCAACGCCTCGTGGGACAGGCGATCCTGCTCGTTTACGCCCGGCAAATATTCCGGCCCGGTGAGATGGCCGCTCCTGAGCAGGCGTTGCGTGGCTTCGCGCAGACCGTCCTGCGTGACTTCCAGGTTGCGCTTTTCCAACAGGGAGCCTTGGACGACCTCCATCTCCAGCAGCGCGATTTGATAACGAACGAGCGATTCCACGACGGAATTTTTGGCCTCGAAAAGATCGGACTCGATTTCAAAAACTTTCCGGCTCTCCAATTTGCCGGCTTCGAGCCGCGTCAACGCGGAGTCGAGCAAGCTCTGGTTGTAGCTCACCGAGGACTCGTAGCTCGCCACGCTTTCGCGCAGGCTGAGCGCCTTGTGCCGCGTGGTGTCCAGGCCGTTGAAAATTTCCGTCTGCAAACCATGCAGCGCCATCTCGGCGGATTGCACCTGCAACTCGGCCGCGCTCAGTTCATGCCGCGTCTTCGTCCCTCCTTCGAGCGGCACGCGGAATTCAACGCCAATGGACCACGAAGCGTAATTTTCCCGCGAGACCGCATCCCACGATTCACCCGGAGTCTGGCCCAGGCCGTTCAATCCATACGCGCCCTTGAGATCCAGTTCGGGCAAGCGCTGGTTGCGCGCGTAACCGAGCCGGACCAGTTCCTGGTCCACTTTTTCCTGCTGGATCAGATAGTCGGGATTCAATTCGAGAGCCGACTGGCTGAACTTTTCATAATCCCGCAAGTCCGCGCGCAACATGGGAACGTCCACGGCGCGCAGCCGCGGCGTGCTTTCACGGATGCGCTCGGCGCAGAGCGAATGCACCCGATTCATCGCCTCGACGACCTTCTGCTGCGCCTCGCCCAATTTTGCGCGACGCAAACCCAAACCCGCCTCCGCCTCGAGCATTTCCAACTCCGAGCCTTTGCCCGCGTCGAAGCGCGTGCGATTATCCTTGAGCACAGTCTCGGCGGTGCGGACGGATTCCTCGAAAAACCGCACCTGCTCCTGCGCGAGATAAAGATTCCAATAAGTCGCCTCCGCCGTGGAAACTGCCGTCATCAGTTGCCGGCGATATTCCTGAAAAGCGATTTTTGAAGAAAGCGCCGCCACGCGAATCCCCGCCATCGTCGCCGCCGGGCCGAAATTCTTAAGCAACGGCTGGTTCACCGTCAGCCCGAAAAACGTTTGCCATTGATTGCCCTGTAAAACTGAAAGCGGGCTGGTCAAAATGCTGTTCGTGATGGTGATGGGAATGTTGTTGCGCATGTCTGTCAGCGTGTAGCCCAGCCGCAAGCGCGCTCCGGTTTGCACGAGCGCTTCCAGGCCGCCGCTGTAAGTGTCGTTGGTTTCCTGCAGGACGGGAATATTGTCCGCGGAAGCGGCTTGCTCGGTATTATTCTGACGGTTGTTGACCTCGCGGCTGAACGCAGCGAAAGCTTCCGGCTCGAAAATTCCCTGCTCGGCGAGATGTTTGTGGTGGCTGGCTTCGAGCGCGAGCAACTTTTCCTGCGTGGTCTCATTGCGTTCAAGCACCCGTTTGACCATGTCCGCCAACCCCAAATCAACGACCAGCGGCGGCGCGGTTGAAGCTTCTTGGGAGGCAAAACCCGACTCCGCGCCAAACGCCAGCCGGGCGGCCAGGCCGATGGCCAAAGGTCTGCCGATTGCGCCAGTCAGATGCTTCATCGCTTTCCATTTCACGATGCCGTCCGGTTCGGGTACGAAAGCGGTCTCCACAATGCCAAAAGGCATGGCTGAGGGAGAAGGCGTGATTCGCGGCGAGACTGATAGCAAACCGGTCGCCGTTTGTCGATACAATTTTGAATTGGCACGCTTAAAATTTGATTGAGCAGTAAATTTGCGCTTGCTGCCAGCAGTTTAACGCAAAGGCGCGAAGGCGCTAAACCGCAGAGGGTTTTATGTCAGTCTCCTGATGATGGGCTTCGTCCATGCCGTGACGTTTCGGGAATTTGCATTTTTGCGTTTCAAAATTCCTTCTGGAAATAAATGTCGCTTCGGGCGCGCGGTTCCCATGATTGACGCCTGTGAGGCCTTGCGTAAACTCGGGCGATGTACGGGAAGTCGCGTTCCATCTCTGCCGGTGAGCCACGCTCTTCACAATGGCTGGGGCTGGGCTTCGTTGCGCTTGCCTTCCTGGCCGCGGCCGTTTTGAGCTGGCGCAAATGGCCGGATGCCCTGGTTGACTTCGGGATGCAATTGTATCTGCCGTGGAAAATATCCACCGGCAGCGTCCTTTACCACGACTTGAATTATTTGACGGGAGGCCCGCTGTCGCAATACTACGCCGCCGCGTTGTTCAAGTTGTTTGGGGTTTCACTGCTCACGTTGGTCGTTTCAAATCTGGTCATCACGGCGGGTCTCGTGGTGCTGATTTACCGCCGATTCCTGGCTGCCGCGGATGCTTTGACCGCGACCACCATTTGCCTGGGGATCGTGCTGGTGTTTGCCTTCGATCAACAGAGTTCGATTGGAAATTACAATTTCATCACGCCCTATTGTCACGAAATCTGGCACGGTCTGGTGATTTCGATTCTTGCGATTGCATGGCTGTCCAGTTGGGTGACGACAGAACGGCTGCGTTTCGCGCTGGGCGCGGGATTTTGCGCGGGGCTGGTGTTCATGACCAAGCCGGAGGTTTTTCTTGCGTTGATGGCGGGGGTGATTGGAGCGTTCGTTTTGTTCGCGGCAACAAAACGACGCCCGGATTTTTTGCTGAAATCGCTCGGAGTTTTTTTGCCGGCCAGCGCGGTGCCATTGCTCGGTTTTGCGGCCTGCTTCCATCGAGTGGAAAGCTGGGCAGAAAGCTGGCATTCCGTGGCGTATGCCTGGGTGCCGTTATTGTCGAGCACGGTGTCCAAAACGCCATTTTACCTATGGTGCCTCGGATTGGACACGCCCGGACTGAACGTCCGGCTCATGTTCCTTCACTTCACCGTAGTTTTCATTGTCGTTATAATCTGCGTGCTTTTGTCTCGGCGGAATATTAACCATGCGGCCAATCGGCTGCGGTTGGTGGTCACGATGGCGATGTTGGCGATGTTGGCCAGCCGGTTCGACTGGGTGGATTGCGGACGGTCGCTGCCATTATTGAGTTTGGCTCTGTGCCTGATTTTGGTGGTCAAATACAAGGAGTTATCAAAGGAAACCCCGCCGGTGTTTCCGCTATTATGGAGTATTTTTGGATTGGCACTGCTCGGGAAGCTGGGACTGTTCCCGCGCGTCTGGCATTACGGATTTGCCCTGGCGATGCCCGCTTTTTCGGGGGCGCTTTATCTGCTGCTCTGGCTGATGCCACGATTGTTGAAGAACCATGGAGTTGACCAACGCATTTTTCGCGGCGCGGTCTGGCTGTTGCTGATGATTGGCCTGGCGCGCTTGTTTGTGCAGTCCAATTTTGTCTATGCGAACAAAACGATTTCCCTGGGTCGCGGCGCGGACCGATTCTTGACCTTCAACGAAAAAGTCCAGCCAACCGGCGCGGCGCTGGCGCAGGCTCTGCCGTGGCTCGAAACGAACCTGCCGCCGAACGCCACGCTGTCGGTGTTGCCGGAAGGAATCATGGTCAATTACCTGATGCGGCGAACGAACCCGACGCATTACTTTCTCTGGAACCCGAACGATTTATCAGCCTTCGGGCAAACCAACATAGTGGCGGATTTCAAAAGCAACGCTCCCGATTTCATCATGTTGATTCATCGCGACGCGGCCGAGTATGGCGCGAAATATTTTGGGCAGGAGGAGAAATTTGGTTTGGAATTGATGGAATGGATTCAAAAGAATTACGAGCCGGTGCTGCTCATTGGAAACGAGCCGTTGCAGAACTCGAAGTTTGGGATAAAGATTTTGCGACGGGTTTCCGGTGTGAATTGAACTATGCAGGATTGCCCCACTAAAAACTCGAAAAGTTCCCTAATTAATTTGAAGCATCTCACGAATTCCACTATATCTATTCGAGAGTCGCCGCAGGTTGCGTATGCGGCTGACAGGCTGCCTCCAGGCTCCTGTAAAAATTTAATGAATGCGGCCCGATGATTGATTACTGTGCCAATGAGCCTAAGTGCCAAACATGGTGTTCACGAAGTTGGGCTTTTTTGAAGGCTGAACAATATGTTGTCGTCTGCCCTCGGCGAAAACGGGAACGGATTGGACTGGCTGGTCGCCCAGCTCGATGCGCGCGATGCTGTAGTTGATGAAGCAACCGCGCGGAGGCTTTTCACCCAAACTAAATTAAGTGACGGCGAGGTCGCGCGGTATGTCGAGCCACGTTCAGGGTCGTATGGCCGAAAGGCGGTGGTGCGGCGGGAAAAGTATGAGTTGCTGGTGCTCACTTGGACGCCTGGACAGGGAAGTGTGGCGCATGATCATTCGGGATCGCTTTGCGGGTTGAAGGTGGTGCAGGGAAGCCTGGTGGAGCAACTCTATGAATCCGGAGCGGATGGCCAGGTGCGCCCCACAACTTCGAGCCGTCTTTCCGCCGGAGAAATAACCGTTGATCCAGGCGTGGTCATTCATTCGCTGGGGAATCCCGCTGCTTCGGGTCAAACGCTGGTGACGGTGCATCTTTATTCGCCGCCATTGCCGGAAGTTCGGCGATATGCCGTCGCCGCAAAACCTCCGGCGCAAGTTTTCCTGCGGGAGGCGCCGCCGGAAGCGCCCGTCATTGTTATCATCGGCGGTGGATTCACCGGCACGATGACGCTGGCCAATTTGCTTCGGCAGACTCAAAAATCCGCGGCTCCCCTGCGCGTCATTTTAATTGACCGCCAGCCGGCCTTGGGTGAGGGAGTTGCCTACCGCACCAACGACTCCCGCCATTTGCTCAATGTGCCCGTGGAGAAAATGAGCGCCTGGCCCGATCGTCCCGATGATTTCCTCGCTTTCGCGCGCTCGACGGATCCCGCCGTAAAGCCCGGCGATTTTCTTCCCCGCAAGCTCTACGGTCAGTATGTCCGCCAGACTTTGCTTGACGCCGCCCAATCGTCGAACGGCGACGTCAGCATTCAAGTTTTTCGTGACGATGCGACCAGCTTGACTCGACTCTCACCTTCCTCCGGTTGGCTGGTGGAGACAGCCGGTGGCCGATCCATTCGCGCCGGCTTGGCCATCATCACCCTCGGCCATCGTCCGCCCGCTGAACAATTCGTCCGGCGATGGAAAGGCCCGCGCACCCGGTTTGTCGAGGACCCGTGGGCGGCGCTGGTCTTGAGCCAAATTGGTCCGGACGAACCGGTGCTGGTGCTCGGCAGCGGACTGACAGCCATTGACGCCATAATGACGCTCGATCATGGCAACCGCACCGCGCCGCTGACCGTCGTTTCGCGTCGCGGTCTGTTGCCGCAATCCCACGCGCGCGAACCCAAGCCCGCTGATGATGTTTCCGCTTTGGTGGCGCGTTGGCTCGATCCTTCCCATCCCCTAACGTTGCGGGAATTGGTTCTGTCACTGCGAGAACGCGTCCGGACAGCCGCTCATGCAGGCAAGGACTGGCGGCAAGTGATTGACGGCCTTCGCCCATCCATTGCCAAAATATGGGAACGCCTGAGCCTCGCCGAGCGGGCCCGCTTTCTGCGCCATACCCGACCTTTCTGGGAAATTCACCGTCATCGAATGGCCCCGGTGGTGGCCGACAGGCTCGAGCAGCTTCGCGAACGGAAGATCCTCGAATCAACATCCGGCACACTCGTGGCTGCCGAAGCTGACGCCGATGGAATCAACGTGACGCTATGCTGCCGCAGCAATTCCAACACGAGACAACTGCGTGTGGCCTGGGTAATCAACTGCACCGGTCCGGGCATTCACCATCGCCACTCGACCCATCCTGTCCTTCGCCCGTTAATCGAAACCGGAGTGCTGTGCGATGACAGCCTGGGTCTTGGCCTCCGCACGGATTCCGAGGGCCGTGCCCTTGATGCCAAGGGCGAGGCGCATGCTGATTTATTGGTCGCCGGCACGCTGCGAAAATCCAGCCTTTGGGAATCCACCGCCGTCCCCGAACTCCGTCAACAAGCGGCCACTGTCGCCCGGATTGCCTTGCATAGGGTTGCCGGCAGCACAACCAAATAAAACATTCCCGGCATTCGTAGTGCCGCCTTGTAATCATAATCGTCTAATTATTAATTATTTATTGGTAATATCTATTTAATACATCAAGATACTTGACATTATACTCAGAATTGGTAGTCTGGTTCCGACAGTTGAAGAAATCTCGGGTTGTTATCCGCGGCTCCAGCCGAGTTTCGGAGTCAGGGGTTTGATGAAAAGAAGCAAATATAAACATGCGAAAAAATAAATTTTCCGCCCGCGCCAAGGGAGGTTGACAATGAGAGCACAGCTGCCCAAGAACCACATGGCCAGCCCATCTTACGCCCTGGATACCAGCATCGGGCGGGACGCGGCCTCGCAACTATTGCAACCCCTGCTGGATCTGGCGAAAACTTCCGACTCGCTGATCGCGAGTTCCGTGGGAGTAGTTAAGAACGGCAGTGAAGAATTCCGGATCCCACGATTCGTTTTCATGGGGCCAAAAGGCGGCGGCAATACCATCCGGGTGGGTCTATTCTCCGCCCTCCACGGAGATGAACCCGAAGGGACGGAAGGGCTGGTCAAATTTATTCAGGAACTGGAAAAGGAGCCGGAAGTGGCCAAGGGTTTTCATCTGTATGCTTATCCTATCTGCAATCCCAGCGGTTTTGCGGCCGGGACGCGCAATAGCACCGCTGGGTTCGACTTGTTCGGAGAATTCTGGCGCGACTCAAAACAGCCCGAGGCTTACTATCTTGAGCGCGAAATAGGTGTTCACAGTTTTCAAGGCGTGGTGTCGCTTCACACCGGCAAAAGCTCCGTCCGGTTCTTGGCGGCATGTGGCAGCGAAATCCTGGATGAGGCGCTGGTGCAGCCTGCCGTTCGCGCGACGCGCGGACTCATTCCTGAAACGGTGCAAGCCAAAGAAGGGGCCAATGACACCTTATCATCAGGTTTTCTGACAACCACCGACGAACTGCATCCAGTCCCGTTCGAGATAAACTTCAGCATACCCCGCCTGCTCCCCAAATCTTCCCGTGTCCAAGGAACCGCGGCAGCATTAAAATCAATTCTAAGCTCGTACCGGGCCCTCATGGCCCTTGGCCAAAATTTGTGACACACCAAACCTCGCAGCGTAATCGCGCGAATTAATAGACTCAGCCTTTGCCATGCCACAACCCGCCTCTCGCCTGAAGGTGTTTTCGGAATCCGTCATTCGCGGCATGACGCGGCTGGCCGTTCGCCACAACGCGATCAATCTTGCCCAGGGCTTTCCCGATGGCAATCCACCGCCGGAAATTCTGGCCGCTCTCCACCGCGCCGCCGACGGGCCGTTCCACCAGTACGCAGTAACTTGGGGCGCGCCACGTTTTCGAGCCGCTCTGGCCGCGAAGATCAACCGGTTCACCGGCCTCCCCATAGATCCCGACAAAAATCTGGTCGTCACCTGCGGCAGCACCGAGGCGATGATGGTGGCCATGATGACCGCCTGCAATCCCGGTGACAAAGTCATCGTTTTTTCTCCCTTCTACGAGAACTACGCGGCGGACGCCATTCTGTCCGGCGCGGAACCCATTTTCGTGCCGCTCGCGCCGCCTGATTTCAATTACGATCCCGAAACGCTCGCCGCCGCTTTTGCGCAACGGCCCAAAGCGATCATCCTGTGCAATCCCTCCAATCCTTCAGGCAAGGTGTTTACACGTCACGAGTTGCTTGAGATCGCCGCCTTGGCCGACAAACATGACGCTTTCGTCATCACGGACGAAGTTTATGAGCATATTGTTTATCCGCCGCATGAACATATTTCCTTCGCAACGCTGCCCGGGGTTTTCGACCGCACGATAACCTGCAATTCGCTTTCAAAAACTTATGCCATCACCGGGTGGCGGCTGGGCTTTGTGCAGGCGTCGGAAACGGTCATCGCCCAAGCGCGCAAAGTCCATGATTTTTTGACTGTGGGCGCGGCTGCGCCGTTGCAAGAAGCGGCAGTCGTGGGCCTGGAATTTCCAGACAACTATTACGCCGGATTAGTGCGGGAATACACGGCTAAACGGGATTTGTTTTTGGGTTATCTTGCCCAGACCGGCCTGGCCTACACTCAACCGCAAGGTGCCTACTATGTCCTGGTTGATATTTCGCCGCTCGGTTTTGCCTCTGATTTGGAAGCCGGGGAATGGATGGCAAAGGAAATTGGCGTCGCCGGCGTGCCCGGTTCCACCTTCTTCCGCGAGTCGGTGGATCATTTGATTCGCTTCCACTTTGCCAAGACGGAGACCATGCTCCACGCCGCCGGACAAAAGTTGCTTCACCTCCAGGACAAAAATGCGTCACGAAGCATCCCCGGGTGCAGAACCAAATAAAAGATTCTCTGGCGTGGGTCGCAATTTTCTTTAGATTTTGTCCGCCGAAGCGATGAGAATCTTCGCTTTCACCGCGCAAAAATTTGGCGGATCACATCTTCGATGGGGACTTCCTGGATGTCTATGTCGGTGACGGGGAGTTCGTCGAGGAGGGCTTTGCAGACGGGGATGACGCGGTCGCGCTTGACTTTGAGTTTGATGGCGCCATCCGCCTGTTCGATCACTTCGCCGTAACGGACGAGATCGGCGGCGGGTTAGGCCGCGACGCCCTCGCATTGGATGGTGATGAGCTTGAAATCGGCGAAGCGGTCAATGATTTCACTGAGGCTGCCGTCGAAGTAGATCGCGCCCTTGTCAATGATGATGACGCGGCGGCAGAGTTGCTGGATGTCCGCCATGTAATGGCTGGTCAGCAGAATGGTGGTCTGACGGCGGGTGTTGTAATCGCGGAGGAACTCGCGGACGGTCTTTTGAGAAATGACATCGAGGCCAATGGTTGGCTCGTCGAGCAGCAGCACCCTGGGTTGATGGAGGAGCGCGGCGATGAGTTCCATTTTCATGCGTTCGCCGAGGGAAAGCTCGCGAACCATGACGTTCAGCTTGTCCTTGACGACGAGGAGTTCCGTCATCTCGGCAACAGTGCGATCGAAGGAATCGCGAGGAATGCCGTAAATCTTGGCGTTGAGTTCGAGGGACTCGCGGGCGGGGAGGTCCCACCAAAGTTGATTTTTCTGGCCAAGGAGCAGGGCGAATTGACGGCGGTAACCGTCCTGGCGTTCCCACGGCGTGTAACCCAGCACACTGGCGGTCCCGCTGGTGGGATAAAGCAGACCGGCGAGCATTTTGAGGGTGGTGGTCTTGCCCGCGCCGTTGGGACCGAGGAACCCGACGAGTTCGCCGGGGGCGACGGTGAAGCTGACGTTTTTGACGGCGAAGGTTTGCTCGTATTTGCGATGAAACAGGCCGCGAATGGCGCCCCTAAAGCCGGGCTGCTTCTTATAAGTACGAAACGCCTTGGTGAGGGCCTTGACTTCAATGATGGGCTTCGGTTCTTGCAAGCGGCTTACTAAACCACACTTCTTGAAGCTAGGCAAAGTTCATTCCCGGCCTGACTCGACAAGGCGGGAAGAAATGCGATGAATGTATTCCCGGCGCGAAAAGTTGGCCGTCACCGAAGGAGTTGTTTTTCGAGATAGCAGACGACCTGGCGGACGTTGGGGTCAACTTCCATGCGGTCTTTGACGAGGCGGCAGGCGTGGAGCACGGTGCCGTGGTCGCGCCCGCCGAAGGCTTCGCCGATGGTGTTGAGCGAACTCTCGGTCATCTGACGCGAGAGGAACATGGCGATCTGGCGCGGAAAGGCGATGTTCTCAGGCCGGCGTTTGCTGGTCATGTCGGCGAGGCGAATATCAAAGTGCTCGGCCACCCGCTTCTGGATGACTTCGATGTTGATCGAGAAACGGCCTTCCTCGTGCAGGACATCCCGGAGCAGGCTCTCCACCGCTTCAATCGTGAGCTTCCGGTTGGTGAGTGAAGCGTAGGAGGCGACGCGGGTCAGCGCGCCTTCGAGCCGGCGAATGTTGGCGCGGATGCGCTGGGCGAGGAAATTAATGACTTCCTCGGGCAGTTCCACACCCATGAATTTGGCCTTCTTGCGCAGAATGGCGAGGCGCGTTTCGATGTCGGGCGGTTGCAAGTCGGTGACCAGGCCCCACTCGAAGCGCGAAACAAGACGTTGCTCCAGGTTCTGGATTTCGCTCGCGGGACGGTCGCAGGTGAGGACAATTTGTTTGTGGGACTCGTGCAGCGCGTTGAAGGTGTGGAAAAATTCCTCCTGAATGCGTTCCTTGCCGGCGAGAAACTGGATGTCGTCAATCAGCAAAACTTCGGTCTGGCGATAGCGTTTGCGGAAGCGCACGAGTTGGTTGTTCTGAATGGCGTCAATGTATTCGTTCGTGAACTTTTCCGACGAAACGTAGGAGACGCGCGCGCCCTTCCGGTTGTCGGCGACGTGCTGGCCGATGGCGTGGAGCAAATGCGTCTTGCCCAGGCCGACCCCGCCGTACAGGAAAAGCGGGTTATACGATTTGCCGGGCGCCTGGGCGACGGCGAGCGCGGCGGCATGGGCGAAGTTGTTATTGTTGCCGACCACGAAACTGTCAAAAGTATTTTTTGGATTGAACCCGGGTTCGGCGGCAATTTTTTCCGCGGAACCTTCGGTCACCCTGGCCGTTTTGACGGGCGTGGCGATCGCGGCAGGATTCGAGAGAGTGTTGGGGGTGACGACCTTGAATTTGACGTGCATCGGTTTGGCGGAGGAGCGCGAGAGCACGTCCTGAAGCAAACCCATATAATTATCCTTGAGCCAGACTTCGCAAAAATCGTTGGCCACCTCGAGGACGATCGCATCATTTTCCAGGGCATGCGCCCGGAGCGGCGCGAACCAAAGATTGAACGTGTCGGCGCTCAGCATGGAGCGTAATTCCTGCTGTGCCGCCAACCAAACTTCCTCGGCGGAAACCGGCATTGATTTAGGCCCATTGGCCCCATTTTCGGCCATTTTATTCACCTGAGCCTGTAACGTGGTTGTCACACTTCCTTTGTGCTTGGATGCCCTTGCAACTGGCATCCTGATTTTGCAAATTGACGTTCAACTCGATCATCGCAGTTTCTTTGTTAAATTCTATTGATTCCCAAAACATTTCCCATCAGCCACTTACGAGTCTAACATCAACCCGGGCCTCAGTTTCGCGCCGACAATCCTTGCTTGCAAATTGCCAGTTTTACTGAGGTGATTATTTTTAGACCAAACATCGTTCAGTTACGAGAACAACATATCAACAATTGTTCTCAAGTTATTCACAGCGCGGGTTCGCTTAATAAAATCAGGCATATTTTTGTGTTTTTCGAGCCCAAATTGACTACTCAACCCTGAGCCGTTTCCAATCATTTCCACACCCGCAACCGACAGCAAAATCGAAAAAAAATCCCGCAACCGCCCGCGCCAGGACGCCGCAGCAAAATCCCGCCGCTCACAACCCGCTCCCATCCTCAATACATCACTGGCGGCGCTCATTGGTTTCAAATAAAATAAATCGGTTGTGGCGAAAAAAATCCCCCGCCACTTCAGCGGAGGCAATATTCCTGATCAAACCGCCTGTTCGCCGGTTTCTTCCGTGCGGATGCGGATTGCGTTATCAATGGGGCTGACGAACACTTTGCCGTCGCCGATCTTGCCGGTCTTGGCGGCCTTGACGATGGCATCCACGGCCGTCGCCACGCGGCTGTCCGCCAGCACGATTTCCAATTTGATCTTGGGCAGAAAATCCACCGTATATTCGCTGCCGCGATAAATTTCCGTATGTCCCTTCTGGCGGCCGAACCCCTTGACCTCCGAGACCGTCATGCCCTCGACGCCCAATTCCGACAGGGCTTCCTTCACGTCCTCGAGCTTGAATGGTTTGATGATGGCCTCAATTTTTTTCATTTCTTTTCCGCTCAGCGGAGGAAGATAATAACAAGGTGGTGAAACGTGTAAACAGGAATATTTTTTTTGACGATGAAATATTCTGCACCGCCCGGGCCGTCCGCCGCGACGCGGGAATGTTCCCTCCGGAATGCTGCTTGTGTCTCCGGTGGAACAAATTCGGATGGCCCGCAAAATGATCGCGTCAATTGTCGCAAGCCCGATCCAGGGTGATGAAATCTTCCGCGGCGACCGTGATTTCTGTTGCAATTTTCATAATTCTGCAGAATAAGTCTCCTTATCCTGCTCATCCGCTGGTGAAGCGCGGCTACTACCTTATTTTGCTGGTTGACAGCGAAGTGGAACCGTGGTTTAATAACCACAGTAAGCATTTTGAATTTCGGGCAAACTTATAAATTGTTCTTTGATTGCCCATTAGGTTTCGGTTTGGATCCGGCACAGGTCCATTCTGGAAGTCTACAAAATCCTACTGTTGTGCCAATTCGAAAATTCCCCGGGCCTCTCGGTCATCCCCTGACTGTTTGGCCCGGTTTTGTTTTGTACGGGGACGACCGTGGCGGCGGCAACCCGCCAAATTCCCGCCTGGTGGATGCAAACTGCGGTAAGCGACGACAAGGTGTCCGATTTTGGATTTAACGATAAAGCAAAGGATCTTGCCGCAAACACCCCCAGGACGAGTGATGCCCGCGCGAGTATGAGCCCAACGTGCCACGCATGATGGCCCAAACCCCGGCAACCGAGTCTAAATCTCTCACCCCGCCATGGACTCAAATTTTCCATGGGACCATTATGGCAGAACGCGGGCCCGTTTTTGTAACCTGCGGTACGTTTGACACGATTTTAATTTTTGAGGGATTTTTGCGAAACAAACGAGGTTTTGACCAATGTTTACAGGCATTTCTGCCATTGCAAAAAAGGCGCAAATTTTCAGAGTGGGCGGAAAGTTTCTTCCGACCGGAAATCCCAAAGGGATTTTATCATTCAGGCCTACGGTTCAACACCGGAGCGGACGATTGAATCCCGTTGGCATCCACCAAATCCCAAAGGGATTTCATCATTCAGGCCAGGGTTGCGAGGCAACGAGCTACCCTGGTACAATATTCAGAAATCCGCCAACCCAGAATGGGTTGGATCAATGCTCAAACCCTTTCAAGGTAAGACGACAATCCGCTGATTTCCCGGCATAGCCGCTGCGCGTTAACGCCGGGCTGGATGATTGAATCCCTCTGGGATTTATCCAGTGGATATTTTACGCAGACGTATAAGCACTTACGCATCCCCGATTTGACATTATTTGCATTCGTGCGATTAGGGGATTGTGAAGAAGTAATAGCAGCCTAAATTGGCCTTCCTTCCTGAGGGCCAGTGCGGGGGAACCAATCTCCCCGGAGCAATCCGGGGACGGGGCGCAAGGCCGCGGGTAATCGCGGCCAAGGTCACTTCCGAGACCAAGCCCGTCAGCTAACCTCGTCGGCAATGGGAAGGGCGATCCTCTGGCGCCGCAGATCGCGGCCCCCATGTTCTCCCCGGCAGAAAATCGTTGCGCCCCGGCGCGGTGAACAACCACGCAGGTGGTGTAACTACAAGAGAAGGGTGGTTATGATGACGAATAATATAATGTTGGCGTGGAGCGGAACCTGGCTTGGCATCGAGTGGTACTGGTACGCCTTGGTTTCAGCGTTGACGATGATCGCGTTTCTGGTCAAGGCCAACCTGGTGGTGATTCGCGAGCGCCAGGTAGGTGTCGTGATTAAACGGTTCGCGACCCAATCGCTGCCGGCGGGTCAGTTCATCGCGTTGAACGGTGAATCGGGTTATCAGGCGGATACTCTGGCGCCGGGATGGCATTTTGGTTTCTGGCGCTGGCAGTATCGCATCCTGAAAGTGCCGGTCATGATGGTGCCGCAAGGGGAAATCGCCCTGGTGGTGGCTGCGGACGGCGCGCCCATCCCCTCGGAGCGCATTTTGGCGAAAGTCGTGGATTGCGACAATTACCAGGACGCGCGGCGGTTCCTGCTGGCGGGCGGCGAGAAGGGGCGGCAGTTGGGCATTCTCACGGCGGGCACGTATCGCATCAACACGGCGTTGTTCACGGTCATTACTTCGCTGGACGCGGAAATGAATGGGATGAATGCAAACCAGTTGGCGTTGCATCGCATCGAGCCCGATAAGGTGGGCATTGTGACGGCGCTGGACGGACGGCCGATCGAGAACGGCGAGATGGCCGGGCCGATCATCCCGAATCATGACAACTTCCAGAACGCGCAGGCGTTTTTGGAGGGCGGCGGACGGCGCGGATTGCAGGAACAAATCCTGTTGTCCGGCATGTGGAACCTGAATCCGTGGTTCCTGCAAGTGGAGCAGTTGCCGATGCTGGAGATACCGATCGGCCATGTGGGCGTGGTGATCTCGTTCGTCGGAATGGCGCACGAGGACGTGAGCGGCGTGGAATTCAAGCACGGCGATCTCGTCAACGCGGGGCACAAGGGCGTTTGGGTCACGCCGCTGTATCCGGGCAAACACCCGGTGAACCGGCGCGTCATGAACGTGGAATGTGTGCCGACGACGAACATCGTGCTGAATTGGGCGTCGCGGACGGAATCGCATAATTACGACGCGAAGTTGTCCTCGATCACCGTGCGTTCGCGCGATGGTTTTGGGTTCAACCTGGACGTGGCGCAAATCATCCACGTCGGCGCGCTCGACGCGCCGAAGGTCATCTCGCGCGTGGGGTCCATGCAAAACCTGGTGGACCATGTGCTGCAGCCGATCGTTGGGAACTACTTCCGCAATTCGGCGCAGAACTACACGGTGCTGGACTTCCTGAGCGCGCGCAGCGAGCGGCAGACGGAAGCGGCCCAGCATATCCGCGCCGCGTTGGCGGCGTATGATGTGCAGGCGATTGACACGTTGATTGGCGATATCAATCCGCCGGCGGCGTTGATGGTGACGCAGACGGACCGGAAGATCGCCGAAGAACAGCGCAAGACGTACGAAGTGCAGGAAGCCGCGCAGAAGCAGCGCCAGCAACTCGTGCGCGAAACGGCCGTGGCGGACATCCAGCAACAGGTGGTCGGCGCGGAGCAGGGCGTGAACATCGCCGAGCTCCAGTCGGACGCGCGCATCAAGCAGGCGACCGGCGAAGCGGAAGCGATCCGGTTGCACGCGATGGGCGAAGCCGAGGCGATCCGCGCGACAGGCAAGGCGAAAGCGGAAGCGTATCGCGCGGGCGTGGACGCTATCGGTTCGCAGGGTTACACGATGCTGCAGTTGATGCAGATCGTCGGCGAGCGGAACGTGCGGATTGTGCCAGACGTTTCAGTCAGCGGCACGAACGGCAGCAACGGTCTCGTGGACGGAATGCTCGGCATGCTCGTCCGCGAACAAACCGCGAAAACAGCGGCAGGCAAGACGAGTTGATTGAAATGATCACAAGGCTCGCAAAACACAAGCGGCATCTCGAAGGGGATGCCGCTCTTTGGCGCTTCTGCCATCTACTCCCCAAAATGCGGGCTTGAGCCGAATCGCGAAAACCAGTTGTATGAAACAGTTAGACGCCGTCGAACATGCATACCAGTTATAACAGACGCACTGCCACAAAAATCAAAGATGGCCGTGTCCAGCGTAAGAACCGCCATGTGCCAACGGGAAAACTCGGTTGCATCATTGACCGCGAGTCCCCCGGAAGAGGCTTTCGTCATGTGCTCACGAAAAATGACGTGCAGGAATTCCTCAGCATTATTCCCGACCGTGATATTCTGATTGAAGGACTAGAACGCATAATTCTTGCTAGAAATGATGAAGAGACACATTGCGACGGTTATTATTTGTTTTACCACCGCGAAGAGACCGGCGGAGTTTTTCTCCATGCGTGGCGCGAGGATCTATGGGCCGAAATTGAAACCGGATATTTCGAATCTCATGAGGAAATATTCACGATACTCGGCGTCTCATTTGACCGAAGCAATGGTGGAATCATGTGCAGGTTTACAGAGGCACAGGCCCGCGCTTTTATGTTGTTGCACGTTCTTATGCACGAGCTCGGGCACCATTACGACCGGAGGCGCCAAAAGCATCGCCACTCATCACGGGGCGAGGATTACGCGGAGCGATTTGCGAATACGCGATTCTATGAACTATACGCGAGATACGTGAATGTGTTCGGAAATCCCGCACGGGAAGAAAATTGAGAATTTGTGGTTTCAGAAAAGCACATTGCGTTTGAAACCAAAAACGTCGTGGTAATGGTTACCTGAGGTGTCGCACCCTCTGCCTGGCCCAAGCGAAGCAAATCGCCGTGGCGAAATTTCCGACACGGGACTTATGAAAATTTTCTCAAGTGGCGCGCTTCATTTGCCGATATTTTCGTCATGGCAGAATAGTGCCTATGATTGCTGTTGACTCAAAACGCAAAGGCAACGACCTTGTCCTTATCAGCCTGCAAGCCGGGTCTGATTCGTTTTTTCCGGATGGAATTCTCGGGTTTCATGGCCGCTTCTGGGGTAAGAAAATTGATTGGAATAAACTAAGAAAATTGACTATGCACAATTTCGCCTTCTGGATGACCGTCGGCTTCGTGGTCGCGGTCGTCTTCGCCTCCTTCTTTGAATGGACTTTGCACCGGTATTTCATGCACCGGCCATTCGGGAAATTTGATTACGCCTTTCGCGCGCACGCGCTTGTCCATCATCAGACCTTCAAGGCCGACCACACTTATCATCTCATCAACGAGCACGACAAGAAAACCATCCCGATGGCGTGGTGGAACGGCCCGGTGCTCATTTTCATCGGTTGCTCGCCCTTCATTTTGGCGTCCTGGGCGGTCGGTTCCTGGGGTCTCGTCTGCGGCGCCGTCCTCGCCGATGCCTGCTATTATGGCGCTTATGAATACATGCACTGGTGCATGCATCTGCCCAAGAAGCGGGACATCGAGCGTTCCGGCATTTATTTCCGGCTTAACGGCCATCATCTTCTGCATCATCGTTACATGCGCAAGAATTTCAACGTCGTGCTGCCGCTGGCGGACCTTTGCCTGGGAACGCTGCTGCTGCGTTCCAAGGTGCATTTCAAACAGGCCGAAGGCCCCGCGGTGCCCAATGTGCAACCGCGCATCCGCAAGCCGCGCCTGCCGAAGTTCGCCACGATCAAATAGTCGTTTCCACAGCGGCGAGTGTTGCGGGGATAAAAGCTCCAAGCGCCAACCTCCAACATCCAGAGAATTTTCAAGCTCCAAATTCCAACATGGAATTGGAGCTTGGTCCTTGGAGCTTCAATGGAGCTTGGATGTTGGCGCTTGGTGCTTCTCCAAGTGTTGGGGCTTGGAATTTGGAGGTTCAAAAACCATTTGCCTTTCACCGTTTTTTCGTGACACTGCGCGCATGAGTAAATCTACCTCTCGCAAATTTGCCGCCTATCCGCGCCTCAACCCACTGGGCGTGGGCCGGGACATTTCCGCCGCCGACCTGATGGACCAGGCGTTTCTCGCTTACAACGGCGGACGCCTCCGCGAAGCCGCGCGGTTGCTCGTGGAAAAAATGCTGCCGCGCAACGGCTGCGTCGGCATGAGCCTCACCGGCGCGCTCACCCCGGCGGGCCTCGGGAAATCCTGCCTCATTCCGCTCATGAAAGCCGGCTTTGTGGACTGGATCGTTTCCACCGGCGCGAATCTTTACCACGATCTCCATTACGGCCTCGACATGAAGCTCTACGCCGGCTCGCCGTTTTTGGACGACGTGGATTTGCACCGTGACGGCGTCATCCGCATCTACGACATTCTATTCGATTACAACGTCCTGCTCGACACCGACGCCTTCGTGCGCGAAGTAATTCGCGGGCCGGAATTTCAACGCACCATGGGCACGGACGAATTTCATCATCTGCTCGGCAAATACGTCCATCAACGCGCCCAGAAACTCGGTCTCAAGGACAGTTCCGTCCTCGCCACGGCTTACGAATGCGGCATCCCCATCTTCACCAGCAGTCCCGGGGACAGTTCCATCGGCATGAACGTGGCCGCGATGGCCATGCGCGATTCCCGATTGATGTTCGACGTGAACCGGGACGTGAACCAGACTGCGGCCATTGTTTATGAAGCGAAGTCCAGCGGGTTGAAATCCTCCGTGTTCATCCTCGGCGGCGGTTCGCCGAAGAATTTCATGCTGCAAACCGAGCCGCAAATCCAGGAAGTCATGGGCATCGAGGAAAAGGGGCACGATTATTTCCTGCAATGCACCGACGCGCGGCCGGACACCGGCGGCCTGAGCGGCGCCACGCCGGCGGAAGCCGTGAGCTGGGGCAAGGTGGATCCCGACAGCCTGCCGGACTGCGTGGTGGCATACGTGGACTCGACGATTTCCCTGCCACTTCTGACCGCGTATTGCCTGAGCCGCGCGAAGCCGCGCAAACTCAAGCGCCTCTACGATCACCGCGATCAAACCTACGACCGCGTGAAATCGCTCTATTTGAAAATCGGCACCGTGACCAAAATCAAAACCAGCCGCAACATCGCGAAACGAGCGAGTAGCGCGGGGTTAAAGAAGAGTTTAGCGCCGTAACCATTTGAATTGACTGATCTCAGCAGGATGATTTTCTAGTCGAAGTGGCGCGAGTGTAATGTTAGAACTGCCTCGCCGATGAAGCCTCCTATTCACTACCTAACATCTGCTGACCAGTCTGCTTGGACAGAAAGTTTGTCCAATACGGACGGACTTCCAATCCGGGGCAGCGGTCCTTGGATTGAGACAAAGCACAAACTGCTAACCTACTATGCCCACTTGTTTGCAACGGGGATGAAGAATCATTGGAGGAGCCGAGTTTACCTCGAACTTTTTTCGGGTCCTGGAAAGTGCTTGATCCGCGACACCGGGAGGGAGGATTTTGGTTCCCCGCTCAAGGTCATTGAGCACGAATTCACCAAATTCATTTTTACGGAGTTAAATGTTCCTGCGGCACAAGCCCTGGCGCAGCGCCTCGATCCCTTTGAGAACTCTCATCGCACCGAAATCTGGTGTGGTGATTGTAACGAGGCAATTGAAAGTATAAAAATCCCCGACCGTTCCCTGACGTTCGCTTTTATAGATCCCACTGGGATTGGTCACGCGCCATTTTCGCTCATCGAAGCCCTACGCCAAAAAACCCAGTGCGACCTGTTGATTAACATTCAACATGGAATGGGCATTAAAATGAATGTCCATCAATACACTCCGGATGCCGGCGACCAATCTGCACTTACGAGATTTCTTGGTAATGATTCTTGGAAACAACTTCCCCGTCACAACGCAAAGGAATTTTTCGTTGGCGTGCTTGACCTCTATAAACGACAACTTGATCGGCTGGGCTTCAGTTTTACCGGTCGCCAAGTACTGGTTTCAAATCAGCAAGGCACTGGTCTTTATTTGCTGCTGTTTGCCAGCGGTCATCCTCGCGGGAATGAGTTTTGGGAAAAGTCTCTCAAAGGCGTCATGCACCCCGAACTGGACTTTGGTGAACATTAAGACGATTCTTGCTCGACGATAAAATGAATTCCGTTCTTGAGCAGCCAATTCCGCTACAGCCAAGCGACCTGCGGTCTCAGCCGCCGCCGGCGAAAAGCCTCGTCGGCATGTGGCACGCGCCCGCCGTTATCGCGCCGAACAATTTTGTTTATAAAAGTCTGTCAAATTGGGCGTTCAATGTCGCGGTCGGCTGCTCGCACGCCTGCCGGTTTTGTTATGTGCCGAGCGCGGCGACCATAAAGCAGGGGCCGAAGCTGGCCGAGTATGGTGTGGAGGACCCGGATGCCGAATGGGGTGATTACGTCCTGCTCCGCCCGTGGGATGAGGACAAATTTCTCGCCTCGCTGAGGGCTGCGGAAAATACACCCAAGCGGTTGCTCAAGCCTGATGGCAACCGCGCGGTGATGTATTGCAGTACCACCGATCCCTATCAAGTCATCCACCACCCAAACCCTGAACAGCAGCGTTCGCTGTCGCAGCACTCCCGGCACCTCGTCCGCCGGTCATTGGAACTAATTCGTGACAACTCCACGCTCAATGTTCGAATTCTGACTCGCAGCCCTCTGGCCAGGGCGGATTTTGATTTGTTCAAGAGTTTTGGGCCACGCCTGTTGTTTGGCATGAGTCTGCCCACCTTGCGCAATGATCTCGCCAAAATTTACGAGCCGAAGGCACCCGCGCCATCACAACGCCTCGCCGCGCTTCGCGCAGCCCGCGAAGCGGGTTTGCATATTTACGTGGCTGTGGCGCCGACGTATCCCGAGTGCGATGAATCTGATTTACGAGCAACGCTCAACGCGGTTGCGGAATTGGAACCCGTCACGATTTTTCACGAACCCATCAACATTCGGGCAGAAAACGTCGAACGCATCCAGGTCCATGCAGATGAACTGGGCGTAAAATTGAATACGGACGTGTTTCAAACCCGCGAGCAATGGCAGGATTATGCGGTGAATGCATTGCAGACTGTGGAGCGATTGGCCGATGATCTGGGAATTGCTGACCGCCTCCATCTCTGGCCGGACAAATCGTTGGGCAACATCGGCGTGTCGGCGCGAATGTTACGGCCGACCGAATACCACGTGTGGTTAAGGAAATATTGGGAGAGAATCAGCGAGTGGCCATGTGGAGGCGTATGTCCAACGAGCCGATTCAAGTGAGCGCGGGTGAGTTGCGAGTCATCATTCGCAATATTCTCGCTGAAACTATTCAACTACGCCGCGCATCCGAAACCGCGATCTACGGCATCGCTGGATCTGAACCATCTGTTGGAGAACCGACCGATGAAGAGATTGATGATTTCCTTTTTTGCAACCCGCTGCTCGATTCTGAAACCGTCAACCAACTAACTGATGAGGGATTGCTGGGTTTTTTTGGCACAACTGCGAGAACTAATAAACAGTGGCTCGACGAATTTCGAGACAATGTCACGTCGTGGGCGCATAACAATTCGTGGTTAAGTGGAGATGCGCCTTTGCTTCATTTGGATCAGATTTACGGTGAAGCAGCGGAAACCGAACTTTGGACTCCAAAGGGACAGAGGCCACCGGGATGGGTTGAAACATCCTCTAGCTACCTTCTCGTTGCCGCGGATCTTTTGAAGCAAGGCAGGCTTATTTCCGACATGCACTGGCGAGACTATGAGAAACTCATCGGCGAATTACTCGAATCTGAAGGCTGGCGAGTAGAGGTTACGCGAGGTTCAAAGGATGGCGGCATCGACGTCATTGCCGAAAAATCAGATTCTCTTCTGGGTGAGATCCGAACGCTTTGGCAGGCAAAGAAGTACGGCGTCACAAACAAAGTAAAACTCAGTGAAGTACGAGAGCTTTCAGCCATTCGTGACAATGACAAGGCAACAAAGGCGGTCATCGTTACGACCAGCCACCTCACACGCGATGCGATTGAATGGGTAAAACGTGATAAATTTCGCCTCGACTATCGTGATAAGGAAAGAATCGAGAGTTGGATCAGGCTAAAGGTGTTTGGACAACCTTAAGAAAGAGTCTAACGGTGAATCATTTTGCCGATATTTGTTGCAGTGATCGAAAATGACTGCGCGGACTTTTAGACTGTGCCTGTCTGGACAATTCCCACCGCACATGCGATACTCTGGTCGCGTGAATCAAGGAGCGCACAGAAAGGCACCGTCAGGTGCCCGCGATGGTCGGCAAATACCTTTGTCCGAAGCAAATTATCGTGTCCAAAACTCTCGATTCGCTGGACTCGCGCTCTGCGAACTGTTCCGTGTCTTTGACGCTGCGCCAGCACTTTTAGCGCGTCCCCGGAGTATTTCACCCGCTGAAATCGTGCCAAGCACATCCGGACACCCTGAAGGGTGGACACCAAACCCCTTTGAGCCGCCCGACTATGCGAATTTAAGCGGCTTTATGTGGCCCAAAGTGGCCCGTAACCAGGCTGTTCCGTGCTTAACCGGCCTTAACCGGGATAAAAATATTAAAACTTTTTTTCCGGTGGGCTGTTGCGCAACAAACTTTGCGCCGCTTCCCCGCTCCGTCCACCATGCTTCGCTGGACAGGATTTGCGCCCAAATTGTAACGCAGCGAACGCTTGCATTCCGCCTGAATACCAGCCATGCTAAGGATTCAAATTTATTGGGAAGCGCTAATGCGACCTGTTTTTGACTGAATGAGTACATCTCCTGAAGCTGATTTCGACCTCGAAAAGCTGTTCCTGCCCGCCTGGGCGCAGGCATCGCCGGACGTCAACCGTTATGCCAAACATCCTGGTGACGACCGGCCGGAGCGCCGGTTCGATGACCGCATGGGCGGCGGACGCCGTCCCGGGCCGCGCCGGGATGGGCCGCGTCCGGGCGGTCCGGGCCGCGATCAGAACCGTCCGCAAGGTGGTTTTGGCGGTGGTGGCGCTCGCCCCGGCGGGCCGCGTCGTGATGGCGACCGCGGGCCTCGACCCGGCGGCCAAGGCGGGCCGGGCGGACCTAGGGGTGATTTCCGTCGTGATGATCGCGGCGGCCGCGGGCGCGATGAACGCTTTGAGAAACCGGCGCCGCTGCCGGAAGTTTCGGTCACGCTGATGCCGGACGACAAGGGCGTGGATTCCCTTTCGCGGCAGATCAAGATGAGCGGGCGGTCGTTTCCGTTGTTCGACATCGCCCAGATGATTTTGCAAAAACCGGAACGCCAGCAGGTGCGTTTCGAGGTTCGGAAAAAACCCGATGGCACGCCGATCCAGCCGTTGTTTCTTTGCGCGGTGGATGATTCTCTGTGGCTTTCCGAGCAGGAAGCGGTGGACCACGTTTTGGAAAAACATTTCGGGATGTTTTACCAGGCCGAGAAAACGCCCACCGAGCCGCCCAAGGGGACTTACACGTTCGTCGCGCAATGCGGCATGAGCGGCGTGATTTTAGGCCCGCCCAATTATCACGATTACCAGAACCAGTTGCACAAGCTGCACACGGAACGCTTTTCGCGGATGCCGTTTGACGCCTTCAAGGCGCGCGTAAAAATCGTCCGCGAGGAAGCGGTGGTCAAAAAGTGGATTGAAGACCAGAGCACCAAGACGGAATACATCTGCCTGAACGTGCCGGATGCCCCGCGCCTGGGCAGCCGGGAAGCGGTCGCCACGCATTTTCGCGAAGTCCATTTGCCGAACATCATCAAGCAGGTCGAGAGGCATACCTTGAGCGGCCCGGCGAGCCGGCAGTTGCGGTCGCCCGGTTTGCAGCGCCTCATGCGCGCGGCCTGGGAGGAGCAGAAACGGTTTCCGTTGCAGATCGCGACGGTGTTGAGCCAGCAGTTCGCCAGCCACGGATTGCAATTTTTCAAGGTCAACAAAACCATCACGCATGTGTCCGTGGCGCGTCCGCATTATCTGGATTTGGACGCCACGCCGGTGTCCGAGCAGGTGAAGCAAATCGTGCTGCTCATCAACTCCACGCCCAAATGCACCCGGCGCACCCTGCTCGAAAAACTCGCGCCCACACCCGCGCCCGCTCCGATACCGGTTCATCCACCGGCGGTCACGGACGCAACTGCGTCCCCGCCTGGAACCGAACCGGGCGATGCGACGACTCCTGCTGCCGCTCCCGCTGCAGCCACGCCGCCCGCAGAGCCTCCACCCACACCCGAGCAAGCCGCTGTCATTGGTGATTTGCACTGGCTGATTCATCAGGGGCATGTCATCGAATTTGCGAATGGCACTTTGGAAACCGCCAAGAAACCAATCATCAAACCGCCTCGTCCGCCGAAGCCGCCCGCGAAAGCCGCAACCACTCCCGAAGGCGCGCCCGCAGGCGCCGTTGCCGAGCCGGGAGCGACCGAAGGTATCGTGGAACACGAATCCACCGCCGTTGCCGCACCGGAAACGCCGGTTGCCGCTGTGGTGGAAGCCCCGGTGGAAAGCGCCAGCGCCACGCCAGTGGAAGCGCCGGTTGCCGCCGTTCCGCCCAACGCCGAAGTCGCGCCGCCCCAGGAACCAGCGGCGACTTGAGATGAATTTCTTCCAACTTGAGATGAGTTAAATGGCTGGCGGGAAATGACAATAGATTCTTCGCAAGTATTTGCGAATCAATAGTGTAATATTGTATTAAAAAGCTTGCTGAATACAGAGTTTATGGTAATTTGACTTTCAGCATTGGAAGGTCGGAAGACGATTCAATGCCCGGCGGTTTCGGATTATACCTTAAATCGAAACCGCTTATCTAGGGGGCTCCTGCGGGAGCCCTTATTTATTAAATTTATGGATCGAGTGGCTGTTTTTGTAGATGCCGGATATTTTTTCGCGCAGGGGTCAAGCCTTTTGACCGGAAAAAAAACTCCTCGTGGAGATGTAACAGTTGATTTAGATAAGGCACTTGCTGCCTTTGAAGAGTTTGCCTGCCGAGTCAGCGCGCTTCCGTTGCTTCGGATATATTGGTATGACGGCACTTCAACCGGACCAACACCCCAACACGTTGCACTTGCGTTTAAAGCCGGAGTCAAGGTGCGTCTTGGGTTTGTCAACACTGCGGGGCAACAAAAGGGCGTGGATTCTCTTATCGTGACCGACATGATCACGCTGGCTCGAAACCGAGTGATGGCTGACGCCGTGTTATTGTCGGGGGACGAATATATCCGCGTGGGCGTGCAGCAGGCGCAAGAATTCGGCGTTCGAGTCCACCTTCTTGGCATTAGTCCCTGCCGAGGAAGTCAATCATTGTTCCTGCTTCAAGAGGCGGACACCACACACGAATGGTCGAAAAGCGATATTTCAGCGTTCATGACGCACACCAACAAGTCGCAAAGCTCGCCTTCGGCATCGCCACCTTTATTGACTCCGATTGCTGGCAAGCCAAACATCACACCGGCAAAAACCATTGAAGATTTTGCGATTGAAGTCGCAAATGAGATTGACTCGAATCTTCTGAATGGACTGGTCAAGCAATACGAAGCTTCGAGTCTGCTCCCGCCCGAAATTGACCACCCGCTCTTGGGCAGGGCCGGAAAAATATTCGGCAGACTGGATCAAAAACAAATCAGAGAGCTTAGAAAGGCTTTTTTTTTAGCGATGAAAGCCCGATCTGCCTCAAAGTAATTAGAAGATTAAGTCTATTGCCGGAACCGCTTCATTTGGCGGAGAGTATATTATTATAAATTTATGCCATTTAGCAAATTGGGTCTTTCAAACACCGTGGTGGACGGGGTCAAAGCCATGGGGTACACCGAGCCGACACCGATTCAACTTCGCGCCATACCGCTGATTCTCGCCGGGCAGGATGTGATCGGCAGCGCCCAGACGGGCACGGGTAAAACAGCGGCGTTCGCCTTGCCGATACTTTCCAAACTGGAGCAGCACGCCCCGGCGCCGAGAGTTTTGATTCTTGAACCCACCCGCGAGCTCGCCGCGCAAGTGGAGACGGCCATTCGTGATTTCGCGCGGTTCACCAATTTGCGCGCCGCGGTGCTTTACGGCGGCGTGGGTTACGGCAAGCAAATGGACGCGTTGCGCAACGGCGTGGACATCCTCATCGCCACTCCAGGGCGTTTGCTGGATCACATGGGTCGCGGCACTTGCCGGCTGGATCACGTTAAATATCTCGTGCTCGATGAAGCCGACCGGATGCTGGACATGGGTTTCCTGCCGGACGTGCGCCGCATCGTGGACAAATGCCCTCGCGAACGCCACACGTCGCTTTTCTCGGCCACCATTCCCGTGCAGATCGAAACGCTCATCAAATGGGCGATGAAGAATCCGCAGACCATCGAGATCGGCATGCGCCGTTCCGTGGCGGAAACGGTGAAGCACGTCATCTATCCCGTGGCCGAAGACCAGAAGAGCGACCTGCTGCGCGAAATCCTCGAACGCGTCAAATACGAATCCGTGATTGTTTTCTGCCGCACGAAACATCGCGCCGACCGCATCGCCGGGTTGCTCAAAAAGAACAATCACGCGGTCGCCGTGCTGCATTCGAACCGCACGCAACGCGAGCGCGAAGAGGCGTTGAAGGGATTTCGCAGCGGCAAATTTGAATTGCTCGTTGCCACGGACATCGCCGCGCGCGGGCTGGACATTGCCGACGTGAGCCACGTCATCAATTACGATGTGCCGCAGCATCCGGAGGATTACATCCACCGCATCGGCCGCACCGGGCGCGCGGAGAACACCGGAGACGCCTTCACGCTGATGGTCGCCGAGGACGCGCAGCATGTGCATGCCATCGAGCGGTTCATCGGCAAGAAAGTCGAGCGCGTCAAGCTGGAGAATTTCAATTACAAATACACCGCGCTGTTTGAAGAAGGCAAGCCGGGCGCGCCGACCGGCTATCCCGGCAAAGTCAAAGGCGTGCGCCTGAGCGGCGGCTATTATTTCGGGCCGGCAAGACGGCGGAAATAAACTCCGTGATAGGATTGTTAGTGGGAATCGCGCTCACCATGAATGCGCAAATCTTTACCGCGTTTCCAAAAGGACTTATGTCCAATGTCACTCGTCTCGCAGCAAGTCTTGACCCTGATGTTGCCATACCCGCTGCCAAGCCGTTTATGGTCATTTGCGAAGGCGAGACGCTCCTGATCCCACAGAGAATTTACCCGCCGGTAATTGCTCAATTCCAATTTGTATTGCAACAACCTCTTGACCAGTTAATCACGGCCTGCTGGTTTACGCGCCATCACGATGGACATGTGCGAGAACAGTTTCTTCGTGCCTTGCCGGCGTTCGATAACTCATGGTCATCTCTTACGTCGTTGCGTTATGTGGCGAGTACGTTGCTGAACTGCTGAAATATATTTGGGAACGCCGCGATTTGTTTGATACACATATTCTTGGGCGCTGGCTAAGTGAGAACCCGAAGTATTACTCCCTTACACGAGCCAGGGTTGCGAGTTATTGGGATTGTTATTACCGATCATGGTCCCCGCGCTTCCAGAATCACGTTGGTCATCAACTTATTGAATTTTTCGACGGATGCCTTCAGAAATACACATCAACGCTCGTTTGACGGAATTAACGCTTACAGCTCTTGGTTTTGTTTTGTGCGACCCCGCATCATAATCCATTTTGTTAAATGCCGAAATTCAGCAACATCGCCGCTTACAAATTTGCCACGCTGACGGACCTCAAGCCGCTCCGGGCGCGATTGCTCGGTTTTTGCAAGTCGTGGGATTTGCGCGGCACCATTCTGTTGAGCACGGAGGGCATCAATCTGTTTGTCGCGGGCATGCCGGAGCGGGTGGAACAATTGCTCACCGAGTTGCGGGCGGTTCCGGGACTCGCGGAATTGCAACCCAAGTTCAGCGAAAGCGATCATCGGCCGTTCAACCGCATGCTCGTGCGGATCAAAAAGGAAATCATCGCGTTCGGCGTGCCCGGAATTGACCCGGCGCGGCGGCCCACGGCGAAACTTTCCGCGCGGATGTTGAAACAATGGCTCGATGAAGGCCGGCCCGTCACGCTGCTCGACACGCGCAATGCTTACGAGGTCAAGCTCGGCACTTTCAAGCACGCGCGGCTGATGGGCATTGGTCATTTTCGCGAATTTCCCGCCGCCGTGGCGCAGCTTCCGGCCGCGTTGAAGGAGCAGCCCATCGTGATGTTTTGCACCGGCGGCATCCGATGTGAAAAAGCCGGGCCGTTCATGGAACGCGAGGGTTTCAAGAATGTGTTTCAACTGGACGGCGGCATTCTCAAGTATTTCGAGGAATGCGGCGGCGCGCATTATGAAGGCGAATGTTTTGTGTTCGACCAGCGCGTCGGCGTGGACCCCACTTTGCACGAAACCGATTCCACGCAATGTTTCCGCTGCCAGACCCCGCTCAGTCGGGAGGAACAAAACGACCCGCGCTACGTCGCCGGCACATCCTGCCCTTATTGCGCCCGCACCACTGCGGAGCAGGACGCGCTCAATCTGGCCCAGCGGCACGCAGCCATTCGCCGCGCCGTGACGCCGCTGCCGGGCAGCCAGCCGTATGATAATTTTCGCCCGCTCAATGTGCCGGAGTATTGCGATGGCCTCACGGTGCGGGAGTTTTTGACGACCATCCTGCCGCATCTGCCTGGCGCGGATTGGGAAAGCCTCTGCGCCCGAGGCTTGCTCGTGAATGACGCGCGCGAGCCGGTGAAGGCGTCGCAAAGCGTCCGCGTGGGCGAGCGCTATTTGCGCAAGCAGCCGGACATCGTCGAGCCGGATGTCAATGCGGACATCAAAATCCTGCACGAGGATGAAGCGCTGATTGTGTTGCACAAACCCGCGCCGCTGCCGATGCACGCCGGCGGACGTTTCAACCGGAACTCGCTCGAATACATTCTGCACCAGGTTTATCATCCGCAAAAACCGCGCGCGGCGCATCGCCTCGACGCCAACACCAGCGGCGTGGTGCTCGTCACGCGCACCCGGCATTTTGCCGCCCGATTGCAGCCGCAATTCGCCCGCGGCGAAGTGGAGAAAATTTATCTCGTGCGCGTCCTGGGATCGCCTGCGAAAGAGAATTTTGCCTGCGACGCACCCATCAGCGCCGACCCAGGCGAAGTCGGCATGCGTGTGGTGGACTCCGAAACCGGGCTGCCCGCGCGAACGGAATTTCGCGTCCGCGCGCGGTTCGCGGATGGCACCACGCTGCTCGAAGCGCGCCCGCTGACGGGCCGCACCAATCAGATTCGCGTGCATCTCTGGCAATTCGGTTTACCCGTCTGCGGCGACCCGGTTTATCTGCCTGAACAAAAACTCGGCGAGACGCAAACCCTGGGCCTCAACGATCCGCCGCTCTGTCTTCACGCCTGGCGGATCGCGTTCGCGCATCCACTCCACGGTCAGCGTGTGGAATTCACCGCGCCCGCGCCTGCTTGGAGCGCAGAGCATTGCTCTGCGAGATCGCCAACGCCGTGATCGAACCGCGCAGAGCAATGCTCTGCGCTCCGTGGCGCGTTTGGGTTCCACGCTTTAGCTTGTTCCCAGCCGCGGCAGCATGAAGGCTGGATATGGAACAAGACCGCGCACAAGAAGATTGCCTCGATTTTGAATTCGCTTAAAATAAAGCCATGTTGAATCCGATCATTGTCGCATTGGATGTTCCCGCGCCGGAAACCGCGCTGGAACTCGCGGCGCAACTCGCGCCGGTGGTAGGCGCTTTCAAGATCGGCGGCGAATTGTTCACCAGCGCCGGCCCGGAAATCGTCCGCCGCATCCGGGCCACGGGGGCGGCCGTGTTTCTCGATTTGAAATTCCACGACATCCCGAACACCGTCGCCAAGTCCGTCGCCGCCGCGACGCGGCTTGATGTCCAGATGCTTACCATCCATACCAGTGGCGGATCAGAAATGATGCGCGCCGCCGAACAATCCGCGCAGCAAACCGCCCGCCAGCTTGGGCGCGTTCCGCCGCTCGTTCTTGGCGTGACCGTCCTGACCAGCATGGACGATGGCAACCTTGGCGAAATCGGCGTCGCGGCGAAAGTCGGCGCGCAAGTGGAACGCCTCGCCCGTCTCGCGGCGGACTCGGGTTTGCGCGGTTTGGTTTGTTCGCCCCTGGAAATCACGGCGCTGCGAAAAGTCCTCCCTGCGGCGATGCAACTCATCACGCCCGGCATCCGCACCGGCAAGGAAAAAGCCGACGATCAAAAGCGCACGCTCACTCCCAAGGAAGCTTTGGCTGCCGGAGCTAACTGGCTGGTCATCGGCCGGCCGATTTACGCGTCCGAAAATCCGCGCGCCGCCGCGGATGAGATTTTGGCGTCGCTGACGTGATTCACGATCGCGAGAAGTAGTCGGACACGCGAGCTTCAATAATATAACGATAATCGTTCCGAATTGGGATCAGACCTTCCAACCGTCGCGCGGCTCGCGCTTCACCCAGGCGTTCAACTCGGGGATGTTCGTCACCTTCATGTTTGGACCGTCCCATTCCACCTTGCGGCCCGGCCCGACGTGCTGCGCGAGATTGCCCAGAATTGAGAATTCCGTCAGTTGCGCGCCATATTCAAACGGCGCGGCCGTGTCCGTACGCCCCGCCAGACAGGCCTTCACGAAATCTGTAAAAATGTCCTTGGGCCGCGCCAGGGTGATCGGCGGTTTGGGTGTCTCGACCATTTTTTCCCTCGGCAGGATGGTCATGCGGTCGCCGTAAGTCGCGGTGTAGATGACGCCCTTGTCACCCACGTAAAGCGTGCCGCTGGAGTCAAACACCTCGTCCGGATATTTCTTCTCCAATTCGACCAGCAACGGCGGGCGATTCCGCGACGCGCCCTTGGCCGTGCGCAGGACGCCATCCGCCTTGGCGTCCGTGCCCTGGTTCAAACCTTCGTACCAATAAGCTTTCACCGGAGGCATATCCCCGCGCGCCGGAATGTCCCAGCGAATCCGGCTGCCGGTGGGATAACGTTCGTCACTGCCGCCGCGCTGTTGCTCGACCTCGATGCTCGTCGGATGTCCGATCTTCAACGCCCAAAACACGCCGTCCAGGACATGGCAACCCATGTTGCCGATGGAGCCGTTGCCGAAGTCATACCAACCGTGCCATTCGTGCGGATGGAGGTCCGAATGATAATCCCGATACGGCGCGGGGCCGATCCACGAGTCCCAATTCATGCCTTTCGGCGGCGGCTCGACCGGTGGACGCGGCCCCACGCCGCCATTGGCGCGGTCCGTCCAACTGTGGGTCTCGGTCACGTTCCCGATGGTCCCGGCCCAGATATATTCGCACAACCGGCGATACCCCTCCTCGCAATGCCCCTGGTTGCCCATTTGCGTGGCGATTTTATTGTATTTCCTGGCCATCTCGCGCAACCGCCGCGCTTCCGCGATCTCATGGCATACGGGTTTTTCGCAATAGACATTCTTGCCCAATTGCATCGCGATCATCGCCGCCGTGGCGTGGTGATGGTTCGGCGTGGTGATGAACACGGCGTCAATGTTCTTGCCCACCTTGTCGTACATCTGGCGGTAATCCTTGAAAATCTGGACGTCCGGCCAGGGCAAACCCTTCCTCTTGAACCAAGCCTGCACCCTGGCGGGCGCCTTTTCATCCGGGTCCACGATCGCGTAAAGATTTTGGCGGTTTTTGTCAATCACCGCATCCAGGTGGTTCATGCCCCGTCCGCCGCAGCCGATTTGCACGCAATTCAATTTGCCGCTGGGGGCGCCGCCGGTTTGCGCGCTCGCATAACCGGTCAGGAAATTGAGACTGGAAACCGCTCCGGCGGCCAGCGCGCTGCGCTTGATGAAGGAACGGCGGTTCGGGGAATTTTTCATTGTATTGGCTTTCTTGGATTAAAATAGCGAAGCAAAGTCGCGCCACGCCAATACGCCAGCCCACTCAATGCGGGTAACGCGGTCAAAACGACCCAAGCGTATGAATTCACTAAAGAAAAATGCAGTCGCCCCGCCAAAACGTCAACGCCGAAGATTTGGGATTTTGGGATTTGTTCCCAGGACCAAGTCTTCGCGCGCGCTGTGACCATGGAAATTTTGATTTTGAAACCTGGCAGGCCTTCCATTAGACTTGCGCAAATATGAAATGTTATTTCAAGTCCAATCTGACCTCGGCTCTGGCCCTCGCGGTCATTTGCCAACTTTGTTTGCTTGCCATCACCGCGCGTGGCGATGACACGCCGAAGGTGCCGCTTGCGTTGACTTTGCCGTCGCCGACCTTGAAAGGCACGCCGGAAGACCTGCCCAAGTCCCCGAATATCGAACCCATCCCCGACAAGCCGCCGGTGTTCATGGTGCCAAAGGGCGTGAAGAACGTCGCCCTCGGCAAAGCGGTGACCAGCAGCGTGCCGCCCTACCCGGGCGATTCGTTGAGCCAGATCACCGACGGCAAAAAGGAAGCGATTGATTCCGATTCCGTGGAATTCAAGAAGGGTTTGCAATGGGTGCAGGTGGATTTGGGCGCGTCCGATCCCATTTTCGCCATTGCCATGTGGCATGACCACCGTTACGTGCAGGTCATGCATGATGTCATTGTGCAGGTCTCCGACGATCCCGAGTTCAAGACCGGCGTCACGACCCTGTTCAATAACGACAAAGACAACGTCGCGGGCCAGGGCGTGGGCGCCGACCGCGAATACTTTGAAACCAACCAGGGTAAAGTCATTGATGGCAAGGGCGTCAAAGCCCGCTACGTCCGCGGCTACACCAAAGGCAGCACCAACGGCGCGATGAATTGCTGGCAGGAACTGGAAGTTTACGCGTTGCCGGGGAAATAAGCGGGTTTGGCTGGAAGCCGCGCCTTGATTGTAGCTGTTTTTGCCAGGCCATTCATTCTTCCTTTTAAAAATGGGAAATCGCATCAGTATTTCATTCAAGAATGGTGACCGGGAAAGCGTCGCCCTCTTTTCACACTGGCGTGGCGAGAAATTGATTGATGAATTCAAAGAATACATGATCGAACTCAGGCGCGACTGCGCGAAGGAGAAATTTATTGGCACTCCACTGGCCCGTTTGGAACCGCAAACTGTCATGGTTGATTTCATCCGCTGGCTTACAAAAGATGAAGACCGCATCGCCATGGATTTATATCTCGGCAAAAACTCCTCGAACGGCGATAACACGGACAATGGCCATCGCCTAATAGAACTCTCAGAGTGGGTGCCCTCCGAAAACTCCTCCTCAGATTGACTCTCGATTGGCGTGGAGTTACGGTGTTGGCGTGGGAAACACCAGCGCAGTGCTCATTAACCGCCATGATTATCAGCAAATGCCTGAGGGTCCGCCGTACTTTCAGGTTATAGAAGGAGACCTTGTCAGGTCGCCTGCAAACACAACTTTTCATCAATCCATCTCTTGCACCATCGCAGTGCTGATTAGCAATTTTCTTGGAAGGCATCGGCAGGGTGAGGTTTTCATTGGTCCTTTAGATGTTTTTCTGGATGACGTGAATGTTTACCAGCCGGATGTATTTTTTGTTTCTGAGCAGCGTCGCAGCATCGTCACCGACCACGGCATCGAGGGAGCGCCGGATTTGATCGTGGAGACTCTTTCTCCGACGACGGCGCGCTACGATAAAGGTTCCAAGCGCAAAATCTACGCGCGCCATGGAGTGAGGGAATTCTGGCTCGTGGATCCGGAAACCCGCGCCATCCAGGTTTATTTGCTCGGCAAAGACGCGGAAACTCCCGTCGCGACCCACGGCGACAAGGCCGCGTTCGAGTCCGTGGTTTTGCCCGGTCGGCGCGTCAAGACCGCCGCCATCTTCAAGTCTTCGCTGCGCAATTAAGGTCGCTCTCATGCCGGCTTCCCGCTAGACCGCCTGATATTTCTGCGCGATGGGTATTCGCCGGCCCATGCCGAAGGCCTTGCTGGTCACCTTCAATCCGGGCGCGGCCTGGCGCCGCTTGTATTCGTTGAAATCAATCAGCCGTACCACGCGCCGCACCGTTGCCTCCTCAAAACCCGCCGCCACGATTTCGCGCGCGGTTTTTCCCTGCACCACATACGCCTCCAGAATCCCGTCCAGCAAATCGTACGGCGGCAATGAATCCTGGTCCGTCTGGTTGGGGCGCAACTCCGCCGAGGGCGGCTTGGCAATGGACGCCGGCGGGATCAGTTCCCGCTCGCGGTTGATCCACTTCGCCAGCCGGTAAACCATCGTCTTCGGCACATCGCTGATCACCGCGAGTCCGCCGCACATATCGCCATACAACGTGCAATAACCCACCGCCAGCTCGCTCTTGTTGCCCGTTGTCAGCAGCAGCGAGCCGAACTTGTTCGAGAGCGCCATCAAAATCACTCCACGCAATCGCGCCTGGATGTTTTCCTCCGCCGTATCTTCCGGCCGGCCCGCGAAGACCGGTTGCAACTGAGTTTTGACCGCCTCAAACGCCGTTTGAATCGGAATAACGTCATACTGAATCTTGAGCCGCTCCGCCTGCGACCGAGCGTCGTCCAAACTTCCTTGCGATGAAAATTGCGAAGGCAACGAAACGCCCCGCACGTTTTCCTTGCCCAAGGCCGCCACGGCCAGGCACGCCACCAGCGCCGAGTCAATCCCGCCGCTCAACCCCAGCACCGCGGATTTGAATCCGCACTTGTGCAGATAATCCCGCAGCCCCAGCACCAGCGCCCGATAAACAAATTCCTCCTCCGGCCCGTCCGGTTGCGCCACCGTGGTATTGGAATCCGTATCCACCACCACAAAATCCTCCGCGAACATTTCCGCGTGCGCGATCAATTCCCCCGCCGCGTTGAACGCCAGGCTGCCGCCGTCAAAAATCAATTCGTCGTTGCCGCCGACCTGGTTGCAAAACACCACCGGGCATTTCGCCTTGAGCGCCAGGCTGCGCAACATTTCCCGCCGCGTGGCGTCCTTTCCCACCCACCAGGGCGACGCCGAAATATTGAACAAAATGCGGGCGCCCGCCGCCGCCAGTTCCACCGGGGGATTGTGCTGATAACGCCGGTCCGGCCAGAAATCCTCGTCATTCCAGATGTCCTCGCAAATCGTCAGGCCGATTTTTCCGCCGGCGAACGCGACCGGCAAATTCTCCGTGCCCGGCTCGAAATAACGGTCCTCGTCAAACACATCGTAAGTTGGCAGCAGCGATTTCGTCCGCGTCGCGGCGATTTTTCCGTGCCGCAAAAGCGCCGCGCAATTCGCGACTTCGCGTCCCGGACGGCGCTGGTTTTCGCCCACAAAACCGACGAGCATCGCCGTCTTTCCCGAAGCCGCCGCCAGCCGGTCCAGCACCGCGAGATTGTCCGCGATGAAACTTTTTTTCAGCAACAAATCCCGGGGCGGATAACCCGTAATCGTCAATTCCGGAAACATCACCAGCTCCGCGCCTGCCTCGACTCCGCGCCGGTACGCCGCCAGAATCCTGGCCTCGTTGCCGGCGAGGTTGCCCACTGTCATATTAATCTGTGCCAGGGCCACTTTCATGGGTTGCCAAATTCATGGGGTTGCGCCGCCATATCAGCTCCAACGTAATCCACGCCACCCCATTCCGACAACCTTGAAAGTGGATTTTGAGTCATATCGTGCGCATCTCGACGCGGTTCATGATTTTGGTAGGGAAATCGCGCTGCGATTTCCCCGTCGCCGAGCGGAGCGTCAGGCGACGGAACGATGGCACCGGGATACGCGCCAGCCGAAGAATTGCGCCGCTTCTGAACGCGGCGCGGATGGCGCAGCGCGCCATCCCTACCCAGAATAGTGCTGAGATGCGCACAGTCATATCCGGCATGGCCTGGTGAAAAAAACATAATTTTTTATATGAGAATAGCTGAGAATAGGTGAGTACACCTGAGAATAATTGAAATGCCTCATTCCAATCCCTCCGTTTCTTTCCCGAATATTTTGCGTTTAATCGCCTCTATCCGCGCCAACTCCCGCTCCTCATCCGCCCCGGTCAGCTCATCGAGCAGCGGCAACGCAGCCAGCGAGGCCTTCGAAACCCGGAACTGAAACCGTTCCCGCGAAAGGTTCACGCGCTCCCGCTCAATTTCCCGCTCCTCGTGCAGCAACATCAAGCGGCCAAGCACTGATATTTCCTTCAGGTCGCCCCTTTCCATGGCTTTTTCCAGCAATCTCCCCGCAATCAATTTCATGGATGAGGAGCGCAAGGCCTCCAATGTTGCGCCAGCCACCGCCAGCTCTTCTGCCGCGCTCTGCCGTCCGTCAAGGTCAGCCACCGAACGCAGCTTCAACAGGAGCGCATGAAACCGCCAAACCGTCGAAAAGGAGCACGTCAACCCCAACTCCTTCTGCGCCCGTTCATGCGCCTCCTTAAGACTGAGGTTCTTTTCCAGCAGCCATTCCTCGATTTTT
>Ga0182013_10000243_pt1 | contig 74389 bp, 64 predicted proteins | sample 612S2MmetaG_FD_120487 | JGI IMG/M metagenome (GOLD analysis project Ga0182013, IMG submission 120487) | Permafrost microbial communities from Stordalen Mire, Sweden - 612S2M metaG | ecosystem: Environmental > Terrestrial > Soil > Wetlands > Permafrost | place: Sweden: Stordalen | collected... | reverse complement strand
GCGCCAGGTGCGGCGCCAGGTGCGGCGCCAAGTGCGGCTGCGGCGCCAAGCACCGCACCCAGTGTGGCGTCGCGTGCAGCGGCCCCGGCGCTGTCGGCGACGCCGTTTTTGGCGAAATATGCCGACGCCAATGGCAACATCGACATCCGGCAACTCACCTGCGGACATCTCGATGATGCGACGGCGGAAGAAGCCCAATTGCTTCTGGCTTGGTATAGCGGCTGGTACAATGGCTTGGCGAAGGGACACGGCATCAATCTGGCGCGGGTCAGGTACAAGATGCGCAACATCGCCGATTATTGCAGAACAAACCGCGACAAGAGACTGACCGACGCCATGGAGCAGATGTTGAAGTGAGCCGCGGCGGCGCGGCTTAAGGCAAAGTTCTCAGGCTGAAAAAACCCTCCGCAAAAACCCAACGGGCCGGAGGCACCGACCGATCGGCGCTTTTCCGGCCCGTTGCACCAAGTCACGGAGCGATCGTCTAGCGGACGATCACTTGCCCGGAATCTTGTCGTCTACGCCCTTGACGTAGAAGTTCATGCTCAGGATCTGACCGTCGTCGAGATGGTCGCCACCCTTACACTCCACCGTCTTGCCGTCCTGATCGACGACCGGACACTTGAACGGATGCAGGGTGCCGGCTTTGATCGCGGCTTCGGTATCCGACGCCAGCTTCTTCACGTCGTCCGGCATGTTGGTATAGGGCGCCATGACCACGAGCGTCGACTTCAGACCGCCCCAGGTGTCGGTTGATTTCCAGCTGTCGTTCAATACGTCGTTGGTACGCTGGATGTAATACGGCGCCCAATTGTCGATGATCGCGGTGAGCTGGCTCTTCGGTCCGAATTTGATCATGTCGGAATCCTGGCCGAAGGCGTAGATGCCGCGTTGCGCGGCGATCTGCATGGCGGCCGGCGAGTCGGTATGCTGCATCAGCACGTCGGCGCCCTGATCTGCCAGCGCCTTGGCGGCATCGGCCTCCTTACCCGGGTCGAACCAGGTGCTCACCCAGATGATCTTGACCTTGATGTTCGGATTGACGGTCTGCGCGCCTAGGATCGTGGCATTGATGCCGGAGATCACTTCCGGGATCGGGAATGAGACGATGTAGCCGAGCACGCCGGTCTTCGACATTTTGGCGGCGATCATGCCCTGGATATAGCGACCTTCATAGAAGCGGCCGGAATAGGTGCTGACATTCGCGGCGCGTTTGAATCCCGTGGCGTGTTCGAAGTCGACCTTGGGATATTTGGCCGCCACTTTGATCGTCGGGTCCATATAGCCGAACGACGTGGTAAAGATCAGCTTGTGCCCAGTGCGGGCCAGCTGCTCGATCGAACGTTCAGAATCCGGTCCTTCGTTGACGTTCTCAAGATAAGTGGTGTCAATCTTGTCGCCCAAGGCCTTGACCAGATTTTGCCGTCCTATCTCGTGCTGATAAGTCCAGCCGAAATCGCCGACCGGGCCGAGATAGATAAAGCCTACCTTGAGCTTCTCGGCGGCTGGCGCCGCCAGCGTTGCAGCAGCGACCGCGAAGATTGCGGCAGCCGCAACGACCACTATTCGATTTTTCATGTGCACACTCCGGTTCAGAAGGACGGGTGTTTTTGTTCCCACATGCGTTCCCCCGTCGCATGCGCAGGTGGGCACCTTCAGCGGTCTGGCACGAAGACCACACCGAGAGAAGCAGGGGCGGCAGACCCGGAAGCGCCGCGCGTCCGTGAAATCAATACCAGTACGACGACCGTGGCAAGATAGGGCAGCGACGACATGACTTGAGGGGGAATGCCAAGCCCGAGCCCTTGCACCGAAAGTTGCAGGAACGTCACCGCCCCGAACAGATAAGCGCCGGCAACCAGGCGGCCCGGCCGCCAGGACGCAAATACCACCAGCGCCAACGCGATCCAGCCGCGTCCCGCGGTCATTCCCGGGATGAAGAACGGCGTATAAGCGAGCGGTAGAAAGGCGCCGGCAAGCCCGGCGCAGCCACCGCCGAACAGCACGGCAAGCATTCGGATTTTAAGCACCGGATAGCCGAGTGCGTGCGCGGACACGTGATTATCGCCGACGGCGCGTAAGATCAGCCCACTCCGCGTCCGATAGAGAAACAGCCAAATTCCAATGATCAGCGCAAACGAGAAATAGACGAAGGCGTCCTGGCCGAACAGGATTCGTCCGACGACGGGCAGTCCCGTCAACACGGGTAAATAAAGCTGCGGGGCCGGCGTGATCCTCATGCCGACAAATCCGGCCCCGATCAGTCCGGAAAGACCCGTGCCGAGGATAGTGAGCGCCAGGCCGGTCGCGACCTGATTGACGGCTAGTCCCAGCGTGAGAAAGGCGAAGATCGCCGCCATGGCCGCGCCGGCCAATATCCCGCACAGCGCACCGACGATGGTGGAGTCCGACACATAGGCAGCGGCGAAGCCGCAGGCTGCGCCCATGATCATCATGCCCTCGACGCCGAGGTTGAGCACGCCCGAACGCTCGGCAACCAATTCGCCGGAAGCCGCCAGTAGCAGCGGCGTCGAGGCCGTGATCACCGTCAAGATAAAGTTGACGGAGAAAATCAGGCCGAGAATTTGACCCAGTGCGTCAAGCATTGGCGGGCACCGCCTTGCGAACTCCGCGTATCAAGCGGACGCGGTACGCGATCATCGAATCGCAGGCGAGCACATAAAATAAAAGAATGCCTTGGAACACTTTGGTGAGATCGAGCGGTACCTTCATGGCGATTTCCGCGTTCTCGCCGCCGATGAAGGTGAGTGCGAGAAAAAATCCCGCGATCAGGATTCCGATCGGATTGAGCCGGCCCAGGAAGGCGACGATGATGGCGGTGAAGCCGTAGCCGGGCGAAATATCGGGCTGCAAATATCCGATCGGTCCCGCCACTTCGATGATGCCGGCGAGCCCGGCCAGAGCGCCCGAGATGGCGAAGGTGAACAGCACCAGCCGATCCGCATTGAAGCCGGAAAAGCCGGCCGCCTTCGGTGCGGCGCCGACCAGCCTGATCTCAAAGCCCATGATGGTGCGGCCGAGCATCACCGCGATCAGCATCACGACCATAAGCGCGATGAGGGTGCCGGAATGCACGCGGCTGCCTTCGAACAGCGGCGGTAAGGTGGCCACCGGATCGAACGGCGCGGTGGTGGGGAAATTGAGCCCCTTGGGATCGCGCCACGGTCCGCGGACGAGGTAATCCATCCCGTAATAGGCGACATAGACCAGCATCAAGCTCGTCAGAATTTCGCTCGCGCCGAAACGCACCTTGCAAATCGCCGGAATGAGCGCATAGAGCGCGCCCGCGAGCGTGCCGAGCACGAGCATGGCCGGCAGGACCCAGTAGCCCGCGTCGGTACCGTTGGTGCGGACGGCAAGCCAGCTTCCGGCCACGGCGCCGACCAGGAACTGCCCCTCGGCGCCGATATTCCAGACATTGGCGATGTAGCAAAGCGACAAACCGATGGCGATCATCACCAGCGGCGTCGCCTTCACGACGATCTCGCCGAGCGAAAACGGATCGAGCAGCGGCTCGAGGAAATAAACGTCGAGCGCCTCGATCGGATTCTTGCCGATAATTGCAAACAGCACGGCGACGGTCGCCAGCGTCAGCGCGACAGCGATCACTGGCGAAGCAATTCCGATCGCTGTCGAGCGCTCGGCGCGGCGTTCAAGCGCCAGCAGCATGGCTTGTCTCCTCGACGCTGGTTTCCGAGCCGGGGGTTGTGGCACCCCCCATCAGCAATCCGAGCGTCTCGCGCGTCGCCTCTGCCGCACTGAGCGGCGCCGATAGTCTGCCGTGGAACATCACCGCGATGCGGTCGGCGATTTCGGCAAGTTCGTCGAGGTCCTGGCTCACGACGAGCACGGCCGTGCCCCGGCCGGCGAGATCGATCAGCGCCTGACGGATTGTTGCCGCCGCGCCGGCGTCGACGCCCCAGGTCGGCTGACTGACGACGAGCACGCCCGGTTCGCGCAGGATTTCCCGGCCGACGATGAATTTCTGCAAATTGCCGCCCGACAGACTCATTGCTTCCGGATCGCGCTTGGCCTTGCGCACGTCGAAGGTCTCGGTCGTGCGGTCGACGGTGGCAAGCGTCGCAGGCCTGTCGACGAAACCATGCTTGACCATGCCACTCGCAGCATGGCCGGTCAGCAGCGCGTTCTCGGATAACTTCATCCGCGGCGCAGTGCCGTGGCCGAGCCGTTCCTCGGGCACGAAAGCAGCCCCCATGCGGCGGCGCTCGTTGACGCCGAGCAGGCCAGCGGCGAGGCCGTCGATCACGACGGCGCCTTCGCCTGGCGAGAGCCGCTCTCCGGACAGTGCGGCAAACAACTCATCTTGACCGTTACCCGAGACGCCAGCAATGCCGACGACCTCACCGCCGCTCACCTCGAGAGATACATTGTCGAGATACGTGCCGTGAGGGTCGTCGGGCGCAAGCGAAAGCTGATAGATGACGAGCCGCGGCACTGTCACGCCGCCACCTGTCGCCAATTTCACTTCCCCGATCTCCGCGCCGACCATCATCCGAGCGAGCGAGGCCGCGGTTTCCTTGCGCGGATCGCAGGTCGAAATTTTTTTGCCGCCGCGCAGGATGGTCGCGGTGTCGCAGAGCCGCTTCACCTCATCGAGCTTGTGGCTGATGTAAAGGATGGCCCGTCCCTCACCCTTGAGCCGGGTCAGCACGACAAAGAGCTGATCGGCCTCTTGCGGGGTGAGTACCGCCGTCGGCTCGTCGAGAATGAGAAGCTTCGGATTTTGCATGAGCATGCGTACGATCTCGATGCGCTGGCGTTCGCCGACCGACAACCGCCACACCTCCCGGTTCGGCTCCAGCGGCAAACCGTAGACCCGCGCGGTTTCCTCCAGCCGTTCCGAGATCGACTTGAAGGATTCGGTCGGCGCCAGTCCGAGGGCGACGTTCTCCGCGACCGTAAGATTCTCAAACAACGAAAAGTGCTGAAACACCATTCCGATGCCGAGCGCGCGCGCCTCGGACGGACCGGCAAGAATAATCTTTCGACCCATCCAGCGCAGCTCGCCCTCGCTCGGTTGGATGAGGCCGTACATCGCCTTGACCAGCGTCGACTTGCCGGCGCCGTTCTCGCCGAGCAGCGCGTGGATTTCTGCCGGGTAGAGATCGAGGTCGATGCCGTCATTGGCCAGAAAAGAACCGTAGCGCTTGGTAATGCCAATGGCCTGCAACAGCGGCTCGGCCCGCGTCGAACCCCCTCTTGGCAAAACATCATGCATCGGGATTGCTGCGTGTGTCGGGCATTGCGGAGCTCATTGCCGGCGGTCCCAGTCTGCCGCGCCGGAATGGCATCATCAGACAAAACCGGCCCGAGCAAAAGGAGCCAAATTGCAGCAATTCTGCCTAAAATCGCGCCACATCACGTGCGTTCTGGCTTGATAGCCGGCGCCGACAGCCGCTTTGGCGCTCTTTGGCTTTGGCGGCCCGTCTGTGAGGCTGCGACGGGTTATAGACGATTCGATTGAGCGCTACGAAGTTCGACCGCTACCTGGCGATCCTCCATCGTATTGTCCGCGGGAACGGGTAAAAAGTGTCTCCATTATGTCACATTCGCAGCAATTCAATCGCTCCGTTAGGGTTGTGGACAAAACTTAGGCGCGCTGGAGCAGCGGTTATCACAGGCATTTTTTCCAGTGCGCAAGCTTCGCCAAGCGCCACGAAATTATATAAATTAATGTTATTTTACATATACTTAAGCAGAACCACTCAGCGTCGTCATTGGCTGGCTTGAGAGTCTCTGACGGCTCCCTCGGCGTCTCGATTTATCAACAAAGCGGCGGCCCCCTGCCCAAAATAAGTACTTTCAGTGCAGGCAACGCGGCGTAATCTGCATGAAGGTTAACGGCCCATTCGGGGGGTCGTTTCTGCCGGAGGGCGTCGCAATGCAAAGGATCACCATGAATAGCCAGGGGGCCGTCGTGAAAGCTCAGAGTCTGAAATCGACCGCAAAGGCGGTCGCGTTAGCCGCGCTCATTGCGGCCGCGGCTGGCGGGTATGCTCGCGCAGCGGATATGCCGGTCAAGGCGCCGCCGCCGGCGAAGCCGGTGCCGTTCTTCTTCGTGAACGACACGTCGGTGAGCTTCACTTACTACTTCGACTGGACCGACCCAAGCGTTGCCGGTTCGAGCAATTCCATAGCCGGCGGCGTTGGCAACACGAAAAATGACTTCTGGATGGCCCAAGGCTCCCTCGATCATTTCGATCTCTGGGAATACGGCGCCACGCTTCTCCATCTCGAAGTAAACCAGAGCGCCAACAAGGACCCGGTTCAGGGACAACCCGGCGCACAAGGCGCCCGCGAGTTCTTCGGATTTGGTCAAGAGACATTCAGCGGCGACGCGCTGACCCACAGCAAGATCTTCACCACCCCGCTGACCAACGACGTTGGTATCTTGGTGAGGTTGACTGCCGGTACGGAAAACAACTTCCTTGCTGAGGAAACCACACAATATGACGTAGGCGGCAACGTCGACTTTGCCCTGCCGAAGGTTCTCGGTGGATCGATGCAGGTCGGCATCGCGGCGCACAAGGAATTCACATCCAACGAGTTCAATGCGTGCGGACCGTTTGGCTTCGGCGTAGCCTCGAGCGGGGCTTCCGGTGCCTGTATCGGCGGCGGCACCTTTAGCGGTGCACGCGATTTCGAATGGACCTGGAGGCTCATCGAATTCAACGTCGTGCCGCTCGGCGGCCTGTTGGGCTCGTGGGCGGATACGGCCCGGATCGTCAATCTGTTCAGCGCTATCGGCCCCAAGGGCACCGGCATTTCGAACGCGCAATGTCTTGCGCTGGGCTGCTTTGGTGTCCTCGGCGCCTTCAACAATAACGAAACCAAGACCGAGATTTTCGAAGACGTGCGCCTGTCGGTCGACACGTCGAAGATCTTCTGGGGCAAGCCGGGCATCTGGGATACCTATGTGGGCTATCGCTACTGGGAAAACCGGTTCGGCACCAACCACAACGCCTGTCTGTTTGCGGGTTGCGTGGTCGGTGGCGCGGGAGCCGGCGCTCCAGGATCGTCGGTCATGTCCACCGCCTACGTCGGGACGACCTACCACTTCAAGTAACAGCCGTTCGACGGTCTGATCCAACTGCTCACATGCCCGGCCTCGCGCCGGGCATGTTTGCTTTTGGGCATCCTTCTCGCGAATAGCTGCCGTCTCGGTACCGACGGGGCTCAGCGAGGAAGCGGGTTTGCGTCCCAATGCGAACAAATTTAAAATGAAAATGTGCAGGTGAGACGGCGCGGCCCATAAGCATTTGGCCCATCGGGATGCCGCCCATGAGGATGCCGCCCATGAGGATATTGACCGTTGCGGTGGTCATTTCAGCATTGCTGATCCAGGCGTCCTACGCGCAACTCAGCTCGATCGGGGACGCGGCGGTACCGCTGACCGCGGACGAAAGGGCCGAAATCGCGAAACAGAAGCGCGAAGAGAAAGCCAATGATGAGGCGTATAAATCCACAATGAAGCGCTTTCCGGACTCCAATCAGAAGGTTGACCCGTGGGGTGGCATACGCCCGCCCGCTCCCGCCACCGCCGGCAACAAGTGAGCGCGGCTAGTCGTCCATCGCTCCCGTCTCGATCACCAACGCGCGCTGCCCGAAATCCCACCGCGTGAGTCAGGCGTTCGCCGCAATTTCGCGCGAGGAAGTGCTTGATAAGATCGCCGCGCGTCTGGCATGCTGAATTTGCCGGCAGCAAGAGAAGGAGCGCCACACCGTGGAGCTTGTGCTCACCGAATGGCTCAGCGCGATCCTGCGCTGGCTGCATGTCATCGCCGGCATCGCGTGGATCGGCTCATCGTTTTATTTCATCCACCTCGATCTCAGCCTTAAAGCCCGCCCCGGTTTGCCCGCCGGCGTCAAAGGCGACGAGTGGCAGGTACACGGCGGCGGCTTCTATCACATGATGAAATACCTGGTCGCGCCGGCGCAAATGCCGGACAGCCTGACCTGGTTCAAGTGGGAAGCCTACACCACCTGGCTGTCGGGTTTTTCGCTATTGGTCGTCGTCTATTATCTCGGCGCCGATATTTTCCTGATCGACAAGTCGGTGCTCGATCTCACCGCGGCCCAGGCGGCCGGCATAGCCTTCGGCAGCCTCGTGACATCATGGCTCGTCTACGAAGCTCTCTGCCGATCGCCGCTCGGCCGGCACGAGGTGGCACTGGCGCTGGTCGGCTATGTCTATCTCGTCGCGCTGACTTACGGCTTTACCCACGTGTTCTCAGGGCTCGGCGCCTTTACCCAGATCGGCGCGCTCATTGGCACGATCATGGTGGCGAACGTATTCGTCATCATCATTCCGTACCAGAAGAAGACGGTCGAGGCGATGATCGCCGGCAAGGTGCCCGACGCGAAATGGGGTGCGCTAGGCAAGCAGCGCTCGGTGCACAACAACTATCTGACGCTGCCCGTCGTATTTCTTATGCTCAGCAATCATTATCCGCTGCTGTTCGCGACGCGCTACAATTGGCTGATTGTCGCCATCGTGCTCCTGATCGGGCCTGTCATCCGCCACTTCTTCAATTCACGGCATGAGCACAAAGGCAGTCCGTGGTGGACCTGGGCCGTGGCGGCGGCCGGTATGGCGGCGATCGCGTGGCTGTCCGCGGCCGGACCCGCAGCAGTGACGACCGGCGCGCTGCCGCCTCCGCCCAAATTCAAGCTGGTCTCCGATATCGTCAGTTCCCGTTGCAGCATGTGCCACGCCGCCGAACCGGTGTGGGAGGGGATTCCGACCGCGCCGAAGGGAATTCTGCTCGATACCGACGAGCAGATTCGCGTGCACGCCCGGCTCATCGAGATTTTCGCGGTGCGCTCGCAGGCGATGCCGCCGGGCAATATCACCGAGATGACGCCGCAGGAGCGCCTGGTGCTGGCCTCTTGGATTGCGGCCGGCAAGCCCGCGAAGTAATGCGCGGCGAAAAACCGTCAGTGAACGGAGTTATGGCATAAGTGAGTGCGCGAGCCATTCGAGGCCGGCTGTTGACGTTTTTGCGCGCGCCAAGCGGCTCAGGCGACGCGCAAAGCTATCGCTACATCGAAGACGGCATCGTCCTGGTGAAGGACGGTCGCATCGACGCGGTCGGGCCGGCGGAGACTTTGCTGGGGCAGCTACCGGCGACGACGCCGGTCGAAGATCATGGCGATGCCCTGATTCTGCCGGGCTTCATCGACCCCCATATCCATTATCCGCAGACCCAGGTGATCGCGTCCTACGGCGCTCAGCTGCTCGAATGGCTTGAGAAATACACCTTCGTCGAAGAGCAGAAATTCGGTGACCCCGAACACGCCGCGCGGATCGCCGAATTTTTTCTCGACGAATTGGCGCGCAACGGCACCACCACGGCACTGGCCTATTGTTCGGCGCATCCGGCTTCCGCCGAAGCGCTGTTCACCGCCGCCAGCCGACGCGACGCCGGCATGATCGCCGGCACCGCGATCATGAATCGCAACGGCCCGCCGGGCCTGCTCGAACCCGCGCGCGACGCCATCACCGCGAGCCGCGATCTCATCCGCCGCTGGCATGGCAATGGGCGGCAGCGCTATGCCGTGACGCCGCGCTTTGCCATTACCTCGACCGACGAGCAGCTTGCGGCTGCGGGCGCGCTGCTTGCCGAGTTTCCCACCGTGATGATGCAGACCCATCTCGCCGAGAACCACAACGAGATCGCCACGGTAAAGCAGCTATTTCCCGACGACTTAAGCTATACCGCGGTCTATGCGCGCTTCGGATTGCTTGGTCCGCGTTCGCTGATGGGGCATTGCATCCATCTCGACGATGCCGAAGTCGCGCTGCTGCGTGACACCGGCTCAGTCGCCGTGTTCTGCCCTACCTCGAACCTTTTCATCGGCAGCGGATTGTTCAACTACCGCCGGCTGGCCGCGGCCGGCGTGCGCATTGCGCTGGCGACCGACGTCGGCGGCGGCACGTCGTATTCGATGCTTCGCACCGCCGCCGAGGCCTACAAGGTGATGCAGCTGCAAGGCCAGAATCTGCCGGCGCTCGAAGCCTTCGATCTGATGACACGCGGCAACGCTGAGGCGCTCGGCCTCGGCGGCGAGATCGGCAGCATAGCGCCCGGCGCATATGCCGATCTGGTCGTGCTCGACGCGCGCGCGACCCCGGCCATGGCGCACCGCATGGAAGTGGCGCACGACCTCGAAGAAGAGCTCTTCGTGCTCATGACCATGGGTGACGACCGAGCGGTGCGGCAGACCTATATCGCCGGCAGGCCCGCACTTTAGGGAAACTTCCGGGTTGGGTATGTGTTGGTTCGATGAGCCTCGCGGCCACCCTCTCTCCCGATTAGGCGCCGGAGCGCCGGAAACGCCACCCGATGCACGACACAAGCTCCTTGATCAAGCGACTGCCGAAGTGCGAGCTGCACATTCATATCGAAGGCAGTTTGGAGCCGGAATTGATGTTTGCGTTGGCGCGCCGCAATGGCATCCGGCTGCTTTATGAGTCGGTTGACGCATTGCGCCAAGCCTACCGGTTTCGCAATCTACAGGATTTTCTCGACATCTATTATCAAGGCATGTCGGTGTTGATCACCGAGCAGGATTTCTACGATCTCGCCTCCGCCTATCTGCAACGCGCTCGCGCGGACAATGTGCGGCACGTCGAGATGTTCTTCGACCCGCAGGGTCACACCGCCCGCGGGGTCGCGTTCTCGACGGTTGTTGGCGGTCTGCACCGTGCCATCACCGATGCACGGCGGGAGCTGGGCGTCGACGCAAGCCTGATCATGTGCTTTCTCCGCCATCTCGACGAAGTTGATGCCGAGAAGACGCTGGATTGCGCCCTGGCATTCCGCGACAAGATCGTCGGCATCGGCCTCGATTCATCGGAGTCCGGCAATCCGCCGAGCAAATTCAGACGGGTTTTCGCCCGCGCGCGTGATGCGGGCTTCTTTGTCACGGCGCACGCCGGCGAGGAGGGACCGCCGAGCTACGTCTGGGAAGCGCTCGACGTGCTCGGCGTCGCGCGGATCGATCACGGCAACCGCTCGCTTGAGGATCAGGCCTTGGTCGGGCGACTGGCGCGCGAGCACGTCGCGCTGACGGTTTGCCCGCTCTCCAATCTGCGGCTGCGTGTCGTCGATGATCTTACTCATCACCCGTTGCGGCGGATGTTGGACAAGGGCCTCATGGTCAGCGTCAATTCCGACGATCCGGCGTATTTCGGCGGCTACGTCAATGACAATTACCACGCCGTGTCGGACGCATTGCGGCTCGAACGCGACGAGATCGCCGCGATTGTTCGCAACGGCATCAGCGCTTCGCTGATGACGGCGTCGGAGAAGGACAGCGCTCTTGCGGAGATCGCTCGCGTTCTCGCCGAGCCCCTGTGATAAAGCTTCACGCCGGCTGAACCGCCGGGCTCGCCAGCGGCGCCGAGACCTGTTCGCGCACCATGAGGAGCTGCGCGGCAAGCGCTGCCGCGATCACGGCGGGGTCTTTGCCTTTGATCTGCGCAATTCCGATCGGACAAACCAACCGCTCGATATCCTCGTTCGCTACACCCATCTGCCGGGCCAGGGTGGCAAACCGCGCCCGTTTGGTCTCCGACCCGATCAGACCGACGAAATCGAACGTTCTCCGCCGCAAGGCGCCGATTGTGATGTCGAAGTCGAGAGGGTGCGAGTGGGTCATGACGATGACCATGGCATCGCGCGGCGCCCGCGCGAGCTCCCGGTCGGCGGCATCGGTGCACACGGTAACGACGTTCTGCGGCACATATTGCGGAAACTGATCCAGCCGGCTGTCGATCCAGCGGACCACGAATGGAAGCGGCGCCAGCGCCAGCACGACGGCGCGGCCGACATGACCGGCGCCGAACAGCAACACCGGCTTGCTCGCTTCGCCGAACCGCTCGTGAAAGCAAGTCTTGTCGAAGCCGGGGACGAGCGGATGCATCGATTCATCGGCCGCAGCTTGCGGCGCGAGCGCGCGCGCGATCCGTCCATCCTCGCCGAGCCGGCTCACCGTGACGAACGTTCCTGCGCGCTGCGCCTGCTCGAAGCGCCGCACCATCGCGAGATCGTTGGCGTCGAAGGTTTCGGTGAGCGTGCGCACCAACCCGCCGCAGCACTGGCCGAGATTGGGCCCGAGCGGCCAATCGCGGATCTGTGCCTTGCCGCGTCCGGCCGATAAGATCGCGCGCGCGGCCGTAACCGCCTCGTATTCCAACCGGCCGCCGCCAATGGTGCCGAAGAAGCCACCGTCGGGCTGCAGCACGATGCGCGCACCGGCCTCGCGCGGCGCCGAGCCGGCAACGTCGATCACCCCGACCAAGCCGGCACTGCCGTACTGCTCGATCGTTTCGCGGATGCGGGCCCAGATCATCGCCATCGCGCAGCCCTATCAGGCCTCGATCTTATCGGCGAAGGGCGCGAGCGCGGCCACCGCATCGATCGGGCCCACCGCCTTGAGTATCGCTTCCGGGGTCGCCGGCGCGTCGAGAGCGACCGGCAGGCCCGGACGAATCGAATGTATCGCATCCGCGACCGCCGCGAATACCGAAATCGCCAGCATCAACGGCGGTTCGCCGACAGCCTTGGAGCGATAGATCGTGTCCTCGTGGTTGCTGTTCTCGAACAATTCCACCCGGAAGCTTTTTGGCACGTCGGAGGCGACGGGGATCTTGTAGGTCGACGGCGCGTGGGTGAGGAGGCGTCCTGCTTCGTCATAGACAAGCTCCTCGGTGGTCAACCACCCCATGCCTTGCACGAAGCCGCCTTCGATTTGGCCGATGTCGAGCGCCGGATTGATGGAGCGACCGACATCATGGAGGATGTCGACGCGCCGGACGCTCATCTCGCCGGTGAGAATATCGATTAAAACTTCGCTGCAAGCCGCCCCATAGGCATAGTAAAAGAACGGCCGCCCCCTGCCCTTTTCGCGGTCCCAGTGCAGCTTCGGCGTCTTGTAGAACCCGGCCGCCGAAAGATGCACGCGGCCGGCATAGGCCTTCTTGGTCAATTCGCCGAACGCAATGCTCTCATTGCCGATGAACACGCGATCGTCGCGGAATAAGATCCGATCCTCGGACACGCCCCAGGCTTCGCTGGCAAAACGCGTCAACCGCAGCTTAATTTCCCGGGCCGCGTGTTGCACCGCCATGCCATTGAGGTCGGTGCCTGCGGATGCCGCGGTGGCTGACGTGTTGGGAACCTTGTCGGTCGAGGTCGCCGTGATGTGCACGCGATCAAGGCCGATTCCGAATTCCTCCGCGGCCACCTGCGCCACCTTCTGGAACAGGCCCTGACCCATTTCGGTGCCGCCGTGATTGAGGTGAACGGAGCCATCCTGATAGACGTGGACCAGCGCGCCAGCCTGGTTGAGGTGAGTGAGGGTGAACGAAATTCCGAATTTCAACGGCGTCAATGCGATCCCGCGCTTGAGAATCGGCGAACGTGCGTTGAAATCCTCGATCTCGCACCGCCGCATGCGGTAATTCGACGAAGCTTCGAGTTGCTCGATGATCCGCAATGCCACGTCGTGGTCTTCGATGGTCTGGCCGTAAGGCGTGACGTCGTGCCCGGCACGGTAGAGATTGGCCTTGCGAATATCGAGCGGATCGAGGCGGAGACTCCAGGCGATCGCATCGATCACGCGCTCGACCGCCATCATGCCTTGCGGGCCGCCAAAGCCGCGGAAGGCGGTGTTCGACACCGTATTGGTCTTGACGCGCCGCGAATAAATCCTGGATTCGCCGAGGAAATAGGTGTTGTCGGCGTGAAACATCGCGCGATCGACGACGCCGGTGCTGACATCGGCAGAGCAGCCGCAACGCGCGTCAAAATCCATGTCGATGCCGCGGATGCGCCCGCCCGCGTCATAGCCGACGCTGTATTCGACCCGGAAGTCATGGCGTTTACCCGTCATCGCCATGTCGGCGTCGCGGTCGAGCCGAAGCTTGCAGGAGCGACCCGTGACGCGTGCCGCCAAAGCCGCAATCACCGCCCATTGGGTCGCTTGCGTCTCCTTGCCGCCGAAACCACCGCCCATCCGGCGTACGCGGCAGGTGACGAAGGAATCCGGCAAGTTGAGAACCCGGGCGACGATGTGCTGAACCTCGCTGGGATGCTGGGTGGAGGAATAGACGAGGATGGCGCCGTCCTCGCCGGGCATGGCGAGCGCGACCTGACCTTCCAGATAAAAATGTTCCTGGCCGCCGATATGGAGCGTTCCGGTGCTGCGCAACGGCGCCGCGGCGAGCGCCTTGGCGACGTCGCCGTTGCTGAAAGCATAGTCCGGGAGCACGGTTTCGCCGGCGGCTCGGCCTTGTTCGACCGAGACGTTGGGTTTTTCCGCATCGATCTCGATCTGCGCCCGAAGCACCGCCCGCCGTGCGGCGTCCCGCGACGTCGCGATGACGGCGAAGATGGGCTGGCCATGGAAATCGACGCGGCTGTGAGCAAACACCGGTTCGTCGGCGCTCGCCGGCGAGATATCGTTTTTTCCCGGAATGTCGGCGGCCGCGATGACAGCGACGACACCCGGAGCACCATGGACCTCGCGCAAATCGATCGCACGGATCGTCCCGCGCGCTGTGGGCGAGCCACCGACCGCGATATGCAGGGTGCCGAGCGGTTCGGTCATGTCGTCGATGTATTCGGCGGCGCCTTGTACGTGCTTGGCGCCACTGTCGTGCGGCATCGACTTGTAAACATGGCGCAGCGGCGCCTCTACCACGGCGTCATTCGGCGGCATCGGCAACCATCCGGCAATCGCTAATACGCGTGATATCGCCTTTAATGCCGGCCATTTCCGCCAGCGCCTTGATGACCAGATTGCCGGCAACGCGGCTGCGGTAGGCGGCGCTGGCTCGCACGTCGGTCAGCGGGGTGAAATCTCTATCGACCGCATCGGCGGCCGCCCGCCAGCGACTGCGGTCGCCGAGCGGCAGGCCGATGAGGTTCTGTTCGACGGCTTTCGCGCGTTTCGGGATACCCGCCATGCCGCCGAACGCAATCCTGGCGTCAACGATCCGGCCGCCGTCGCGTTTGAGCCAAAACGCGGCAAGCACCGCCGAAATGTCCTCGTCGGTGCGTTTGGTGATCTTGTAGGCGCGAAAATGCGTGGCTGGCTCAAGCTTCGGCACCAGGAGCCGACGCACGAATTCTCCGGGCTTGCGATCTTGCTTGCCGTAGTCGAGGAAGAAATTCTCCAACGGCAGTTGTCGTATCGCTTCGTCGCGGCGCAACTCGACTATGGCGCCCAGAGCGATCAGCATCGGCGCCAGATCGCCGATCGGCGAACCGTTGGCAATATTGCCGCCGACGGTGCCGCTGGCGCGCACTTGCATCGAGCCAAACCGCCGCAACACTTCCGCGACGTCGGGATCGATTGCGCCCAATACCGGCGCGGCGCGCGCCAGCGAGACTGTCGCACCGAGCACATAAGAATCCGTGCTGTCCTCGATGCTTGAAAGCTCGGCGACGCGGCCGACATGGATAATCTTTTCGATCGCCGCGAGTTTCTTGGTGATCCACAGCCCGACGTCGGTTGCACCCGCGACGATCGTGGCATCGGGGTGTTGCGCATAGAGCCGCGCGAACGATTGTTCGCTCGCGGGCGCCGCAAAAAACGAGGCGGTATCGCCGACGAGGAGATCGGCGCTGTCGTCGAGGCCACGCAACGCCTGCAGCCGCTCGGCGGCATTGCGGGTAAATCGGTCATCGGCCACGCCGCTGCAGGCCTCGACCGCCGCTTCGACAATCGGCCGATAGCCGGTGCAGCGGCACAGATTGCCGGCCAGCACGTCGTTGATCTTTTGCCGGTCGGTGAAGCCGTTGCATTCATGATAATGAGCAAACACACTCATCACGATGCCGGGGGTGCAAAAGCCGCATTGCGAGCCGTGCCGGTCTGCAAGCGCCGCCTGGACCGGATGCAATACGCCGTCATCGGCCAGGTCCTCGACGGCAATCAGTTCCGCTCCGTCGATCTGGCCGAGCAAGGTGATGCAGGAATTGACCGGCTCATAGCTCAGACGACCGCCGCGCAGGCGCGCGACCACGACGGCGCAGGCGCCGCAATCGCCTTCCGCACAACCTTCTTTGGTGCCGGTCGAGCGCTCCTGCAAACGCAACCAATCGAGCATGGTCGTACACGGCAAAAAGCGGTCGAGACGCACCATGCGGCCCCGCCTAAGAAATTGCAGAAAGTTCCGTGCCATGGTCCATATCGTGGTTCGTATCGCGGCTGGTGCCGCGAACGCCACAATCCTCTTTTGCCTAGGAAAGCGGCATTTGGGCATAACGCATGAACCGGCGCAAGTAACGCGGCAAATCCGGCCGTAGGCGCGGCTCGCATCCTTACGCACGGGCAGCGTAGCCGGAAAATAAGGCCGGCGGCGGGCGGTTATGGCAGGAGATCCTGGTACTCGGCGCGGCATGAATTGTGCACCGCCGGCCTTACGATGGACCTCAACACGATCACGGAAATCGCGCGGCCTCGCCAAAGGGGGGAATTGCCGGCCTGGAGGGCTGGCGATGCCTGGCTTGCCGGCGGGACGTGGTTGTTTTCCGAACCCCAGCTGTCGGTCAACCGGCTGATCGACATCGCAGACTTCGGCTGGCCGGCTCTCGAATTCGCGGAACAGGGGTTGCGGATCGCCGCCACTTGCAAAATCGCGGAGCTCGATGGAGCAACGTTGCCATCCAACTGGTCGGCCGCGCCGCTGGTCAACCAATGTTGCCGATCGTTTCTGGCCTCGTTCAAAATCTGGAATATGGCCACCGTCGGCGGCAATCTCTGCATGTCGCTGCCGGCGGGACCGATGATATCGCTGACCGCGGCACTCGACGGCGTGTGCACGATCTGGACCCCCGAGGGTGATGAGCGGCGCGTCGCGGTTGGCGATTTCGTATTGGCGCCGCTACACAACGCGCTCAAGCCGGGAGAGTTGCTGCGCGCGATCGACCTGCCGCAGTCGTCGCTTCGCCGGCGCACGGCCTTCCGCCAAATCTCGCTGAGCCCGCTCGGCCGCTCCGGCGCGCTCCTGATCGGAACGCTGTCTGCGGACGACGGCGCGTTCAGCTTGACCGTGACGGCGGCGACGCCGCGTCCGATGCGTTTGTCGTTTGCGAAACTGCCGACCAGCGCCGCACTGCGCGAGAGGCTCGAAACCGACATTCCGCCAAAGAATTATTACGACGATATCCACGGCACGCCGGCGTGGCGCCGCCATGTCACGCTGCAGTTCGCCGAAGAGATTCGCAGCGAATTCGCCGGCAACGGTGCGGGCGCGGCATGAGTTTTCTGGTGAACGGAAAGAGCCACGGCGTCCGGCCGCAGCCCGGACAATGCCTGCGCACGTTTCTGCGTTCGCTCGGCTGCTTCGGCGTGAAAAAGGGATGCGACGCCGGCGACTGCGGCGCCTGCACGGTGCTGGTCGACGGCGACCCGGTCCACTCCTGCTTGTTCCCCGCCTACCGCGCCGAGGACCGCGCAGTGACGACGATTGAAGGGTTGGCGCCGAACGGCCAACTGCATCCGATGCAGGAAGCATTCTTGCAAGCGCAGGGCTTCCAATGCGGCTTTTGCACGCCGGGCATGATCATCACGGCAGCGAGCCTGAACCAGTCGCAGCGCCAGGATCTGCCCTGGGCGCTCAAGGGCAACATCTGCCGCTGCACCGGCTACGGCGCCATCGAAAGCGCCATTCGCGGCGTGCGTACGGTCGAGCAAGCCGAAGCCGGCCAGGCCTGCGGCCGCAGCGTGCCGGCGCCCGCGGCGCGCGCCGTGATCAGCGGCGCCGCCCGCTACACAATGGACTTCGCACCGGCCGGGCTGTTGCATCTCAAGCTGTTGCGCTCGCCGCACGCGCACGCGCGCGTCAAGGCGATCCGCAAGGACGAGGCGCTGGCGGTTCCCGGCGTGCGCGCCGTTCTGACCTACGAAGATGCGCCGGCAAAACTTTATTCGACGGCGCGACACGAGTTTGAAACCGCCGATCCGGACGACACGGCTGTGCTGGATCGGATGGTCCGTTTCGTCGGCCAGCGCGTCGCCGCGGTGATTGCGGAGAGCGAGGCGGGCGCCGAAGCGGGCTGCCGCAAGCTCGGCGTCGATTATGAGGTCCTGCCGGCGGTGTTCGATCCGGAAGCGGCGATGCGGCCCGGCGCGCCAGTCATTCACGACAAGGGTCCGGAGTCTCGCATCCACAATCCGCAAGCCAACATTGCCGGCGAGGTCCACGGCCAGGTCGGCAGCGTCGAAGACGGATTTGCGCAAGCCGACGTTGTCTACGAAGGCACTTATATCACCCAGCGGGTCCAGCATGCGCATTTGGAAACCCATTGCGCTATCGGCTGGCTCGACGAAGCGAACCGGCTCAACATCCGGTCGAGCACCCAGACGCCGTTTCTGACGCGGCGGGCGCTGTCCGCTCTTTTCGATCTCGATCCGGCAAAGGTGCGGGTTTTTTGCGAAAGAATGGGCGGCGGATTCGGTGCCAAGCAAGAGATGCTGGTCGAGGATATCGTTGCGCTCGCGGTGCTCAAGACCGGGCAGCCGGTCAAGCTCGAATTCACCCGCGAGGAGCAGTTCATCGGCGCGACCACGCGGCATCCGATGCGCGTGCGCATCAAAGCGGGCGCCCGACGCGACGGCCGCTTGACGGCGATGGAAATGCACGTCGTCTCCAATACTGGCGCCTACGGCAATCACGGCTTTGCCGTTCTCAATCACGCCTGCGGCGAATGTTTCGGCGTCTATCGCTGCGACAATAAGAAGATCGATGGCTTCGCCGTTTACACCAACACGGTGCCGAGCGGCGCCTTTCGCGGCTACGGCCTGCCGCAAACCAATTTCGCAGTCGAGTCGGCGATGGACGAACTCGCCCGCAAGATCGGCATGGACCCGATCGAATTTCGCGAGCGCAATGTCGTGCACCCTGGCGATCCCATGATCTCGACCGGCGCTGATGAGGGCCACGACGTTCACTATGGCAGCTACGGCCTCGATCAATGCCTCACGCTCGTCAAACACGCGATGGAAAATGGCGGCGGCTTGCCGGCACCGCCCTCCGACGACTGGCTGACCGGACAGGGCATCGCGCTTGGCATGATCGATACCGTGCCGCCGTTCGGGCATTTTGCTGACGCCAGTGTGAGTTTGCGCGACGACGGCAGCTATCAGCTCGTGGTCGGCACGGCCGAATTCGGCAACGGCACCAGCACCGTCCATCATCAAATCGCCGCCACGACGCTGGCCACGACGACCGACGCGATCCATGTGCTGACCTCCGACACCGACAACGGCGGCCACGATACCGGCGCCTATGGCAGCACCGGAACGGTCGTGGCCGGTCGCGCGACGCAGCTCGCCTGCGAAGCCTTGCGCGAGGAAATTTTGAGCTTCGCCGCCGCACATGCCGGCGGCGCCAAGGAAGCGTGGTCGCTTGTTGCCGGCGCCGTAGTCCGCACCGGGCGGCGTGTCGAGCTTGCCGAGCTGGCGGCGGCAGCGCGGGCAAAGGGACACAAGCTCACCGCTACCGGACGCTCGGACGGAACGCCGCGTTCGGTCGCTTTCAACGTCCAGGCATTCCGCGTTGCGGTCAACAAGCGCACCGGCGCGATCAAGATTTTACGCAGCGTGCACGCCGCGGATGCGGGCACTGTCATCAATCCGATGCAGTGCCGCGGCCAGGTCGAGGGCGGCGTTGCACAGTCGCTCGGTGCCGCGCTCTACGAGGAAATGGTCATCGACGAGACCGGACGCGTGGTCAATCCGACGTTCCGCAACTATCACCTGCCCCAATTCGGCGATGTGCCGCGAACTGAAGTGTTCTTTGCCGAGACTTCGGATACGATCGGCCCATTCGGCGCCAAATCGATGAGCGAAAGCCCGTATAATCCGATCAACGCCGCGATGGGAAACGCGCTTTTCGATGCGACCGGCATCCGGTTCTGCCAGACTCCGTTCAAACCTGATCGCATCTTCCGGGCGATCACGGAGAAGTTCGGTACCGCGAATTGAAAGATAAGGGGACCGGTCTTGCCGTCGCTGGATGACGAGAAGTTTTTGCGCCACAGTTTCGCGGTGGCCCGGCGCGCGCGTAGCCACGGCAATCATCCATTCGGCGCTATCCTGGTCGATGCGGCGGGCGAGGTGCTGATCGAGATGGAGAACGGATTTCTGCCCGATCGCGATATGACCGGGCACGCGGAGCGCCTTCTCGCTACACAAGCGTCCAAAACGCTTGCCCCGGACGTGCTTGCCGGCTGCACGCTTTACACCTCCGCCGAACCCTGCGCCATGTGCGCCGGCGCGATCTATTGGGCTGGCATCGGACGGGTGGTCTACGGAATGACGGAACGCAGCTTAAAGACCCTTACCGGCAACCACGCGGAAAATCCGACCCTTGATTTGCCGTGCCGCACGGTCTTTGCTGCTGGTCAGCGTATAGTCGAGGTCATCGGCCCGCTGCTCGCGGACGAAGCCGCAGCGCTGCATGACGGCGTGTGGTAGACCGTGATCAATAGGCCGAGGGCGGCCCACGCCGATCCGACAGAGCCATCACTCCAACAGAACCATGCGGACCATTAATTGCGCCCATCTGATCGAGGCAGCGAATCGCGTTGTCGCATCGAGCCGCCAAATCCGCATTGACGATGGCCAGGTGCAAGCGGTCACAACTATTGCGCCTGCGGACGCCGAGCCGCTGTTCGTCATGCCGGCGCTGGTCAATGCGCATGATCACGGCCGCGCGGTGCGCACAAGTTCCCTCGGCGCCGGCGGCAAGCCGCTGGAAACCTGGCTGCAATATCAAGCGCTGATCCCGGCCGTTGACCCGTACCTTGTCGCCATCGTCGCATTGTCGCGCGCGGCGCTAGGCGGGGTTGGCGTGCTGATGATGCACCTCACCCGGCCGCAAGGCTTGACCGATCTTCCCCATGAAGCCGCGACGATCGCGCGCGCGGCAAGCGATGTCGGTATCCGCATAGGTTTTGCCGTGTCGATGCGCGACCGCAATCCCCTCGTCTATGGGCCGTCGGAACCAATTCTCAACGCACTTCCGCCGCAAGCGCGCCGCGGCGTCGAAGCCATCGTGTCGCGTCCGCCGCTGCAACCCAAAGCCTTCGTTGCGCTCGTGGACGAGGTGGCATCGGCTGCGGCCGGTCCCCTGTTCGATGTGCAATTCGGACCCAACGGCGTGCAATGGTGCAGCGACTCCCTGCTCGCGGCAATCGCGGAGGCCTCGCAGCGCACCGGCCGCCGTATCCATATGCATCTTTTGGAGACGCGTTATCAAAGGGCGTGGGCGGACGCGAACCACCCCCAAGGCATCGTCAAGCATCTCGATGCGCTCGGCCTGTTGTCGCCTAGGCTCACGCTTGCGCATTGCGTCTGGGCTCGCGCCGACGAGCTCGAATTGCTGGCCGCGCGCGGCGTCACCATTGCCGTCAATTCAAGCTCCAATTTGCATCTACGCTCCGGCATCGCGCCGATCGCGCGCATGGCCGCGGCTGGCTGCCGCATGGCGCTCGGAATCGACGGCGGCGCGCTCGACGACGACGACGACGCCCTGCGCGAGCTGCGGCTTTGGCATCTGCTCCACGTCGGCAATGGCTTTGACGTTGCAGTAAACCGCGAGCAATTGCTGCGGGCGGCATTCGCCAATGGCCGCTTTTCGGTAACCAATCACGCCGACGACGGCGCCCTCCGCCCGGGAGGCCCGGCGGATTTGTTGTTGCTCGATTGGGCCGCGATCGATGACGATCGGCTGGGCGCCGATATCGACGCCTTGCAACTGGTCCTCACGCGCGCCGCTGCCCGACATATCCGCGAACTGATTGTCGCCGGCCGAACCGTTGTAAAGAATGGAGCCGTGATCAGTGTCGACTTTGACGCCGCGCGCACCGAGTTCGTCGGCCGCTTGCGCGCCGGGATGCACGACAAGGCTTCGGTTGCCGCCGCCTTGCCGGCGCTCGAACGCGCCATCGCCAAGCACTTCGAGCCGAATCCCGGCTGCTTCTGAAGACGGCCTTTTTCAGTCCCAAATACTGCGGGCGCTGGCGGCAAGCAGCCGCGGCGGCGGACAGACAAAGCTGCGGCGACCATTTTTCATCCCGAACAACGGCCGGGCCAGTTCCGCCACCGCAAGCGCAGGAGTTGTCGAGTCAAGCACGACCAGATCGGCCGGGTTACCGATCGCTATTCCGTAATTTTTCAGATTCATGAGTTTGGCAGGCCACCTGGTCACCATGTCGAGGCACGAGGCCAATTCGTCCGGTCGGCCGATCTGCGCGACGTTGGCGTAAAGGTTCGCCATCCGGATCAGCGAGCAATCGCCGAACGGCGTGAACGGATTGAGCACGTTGTTGGTCGCGATCGAACACACCACGCCGTAATCGAGCAAGCGATGCGCGGCCGTGACGCCGCGCGGAATATCATGACTGTGATCGCGGCCCATCAGATAAAGATCGGTTGCCGGCAACACCGTCACCGCAACGCCGGCGTCGGCAAGGCGCTTGGCGATGACGGCAAACCGCACCGGCTCGATCGCCGACAGCTTGGTGACATGACCGACGGTTACCCGCCCGCCCCAGCCCTCGGCTTGGGTTTGGCGGCAGACCTCGTCGAGATCCATCCGCGACGGATCGATATCGAAGTCGAGATGAAAGTCGATGTCGCGGTCGAACTGTCGCGCAATGGCAAAGATGCGTGCGATCTGCCCATGCGGATCGCGATCGGTATAGGGACAGCCGCCGATGAGGTCGGCGCCCTGCGCGCAGGCTTCGATCAAGAGCTCCTCGGTGCCCGGATCGTTGAGCAGTCCTTCTTGCGGAAAGGCGCAGATTTCGACGTCGATCGCCCAGCGGTATTCCCGCTGCAGCCGCTTTATGGCGTGAAAGCCCTTCAATCCGATGCGCGGATCGACCTCGACATGGGTGCGCATGCGCGTGGTGCCGTGCAGGATCGACTTCTCCAGCGTGCGGCGTGCGCGGCGATAGACGTCGTCTTCGCTAAATGCGCCCTTGGCCACAGCCACCTTCGCGATCGCCTCGGCAAGCGTGCCCTGTTCGGATTTGCAGCGCTCAAGGATGCAGGATTTGTCGAGATGAATGTGGGTTTCGACGAAGCCAGGAACGACCAGCCGGCCGGCGAGGTCTTCGTCCGGCGCATCCGCGACGATCTGCGGCGCGATTTTGACGATCCGTCCGTCGGCGATGGCAATGTCGACGGTCTGCGGCGCGCCTGCCCCGATGCAGGCCTTACGCAGGATCAGATCGACAGCCATGCCCTGATCTTTCGCGGCAATCAGCCCGTGCCGTAGGTTGCGACCAGGCGCTGGGTCAGATAATCGGCGGCCAGAATGGGCGGATATTTCGGCGGCTGTTCCGGCGCGCTGCAGCCCGGCAGGCATTCGATCAAAGCGTCGGGGTTTGGATCGAAAAAGAATGCGATCGAATAGCGGTCGCGCCCAAGCGGACTGGTGACGCGGTGCGGCGTCGACACATAGGTGTCGTTGCTCCACCGCATCAGACAATCGCCGATATTGCAGACGAAAGCGCTCGCGATCGGCGGCGCCTTAACCCAGGTGCCGTCGCGGCGCCGCACTTCGAGACCGCCGACACCGTCGGTGAGCAGAATTGTCAGGCTGCCGTAGTCGGTATGTTCGCCCGCCCCGGGCAGATTGTTGTGTTCGGCACGACGCGGCGGATAATGCAGCAAGCGCAGCGTCGCCATCGGCCGATCGAATTTATCGGCGAAAAAAGTCGGTGGCAGTCCCAGATCGGTGGCAATCGCCAGATGCAGGTCGAGTGCGAGTTGCCATACCGCATCGAAATAGCCGAGTGCGGTATCGCGAAAGCCCGGCGTCCGCGGCCACAAATTGACGCCGCGAAACGGCTTGCCGGCAATAACCTCGGGATCGGAAGGCGGCAGATCGAGACCGATGTTGAATGCTTCCTTGAGATCCGCTTGGGCGAGATTGAGGCTTTCGCTGGCGATGCCGACATAGCCGCGATTGTGCTTCGACCGTGTAATCGCGAATTCGTCCTTGCTCGCTGCCGGCGACGCAAAAAAAGCCTCGGAGCGCGCAAACATCGCCGACGTCAGTTCATCGGAAATGCCGTGGTTGCGAATATAAAAGAAACCCACTTCACGGCATGCGCGCCCAAGTTCTGCGGCGACCCGCCGCACCGCAGCTGGATCCCCCGATCCTAATCCGGTGAGATCAATGACATCCAACATCGGTTCCACTCCAGGTGCGATATGCGATGCAAAGGCTGCGCCGCTTGCACCAAATCGATGGCATGATGCTTGCAAATCTTGAGCCTCGGAAGTTGTTTAAAAAACACTCGGTGGAGGGTCCAACATGTCACTTCTAAAATTCGACCGACGCACGTTTTTGAAGGCGAGCGCGGCTTCGGTTCTGGCGACCGGAGCGGCGGCGGGAGGAGCCCGCGCCGCAGGGGTCACCATCGGCATCGTCTATGTTGGTCCGCGGGACGATTTCGGCTGGAATCAGGCCCACGCCGTCGCGGCACAGGCGCTAAAGACCATTCCAGGCGTCACCGTGGTCGAAGAGGAAAATGTTCCTGAGACCGATGCCTGCGCCAAAACCATGGAGTCCATGGTCAACCTGGACAACGCGAATATCATCCTGGGCACATCGTTCGGCTATTTTGCTCCGTTTATGATCGATCTGTCTAAAAAATATGCAAAGGTCCAGTTCCGGCATGCTGCGCCGTTGTGGACCCCGGCTCTGCCGAAGAATCTAGGCAGCTATTTCGGCTACCTCAACCAAGCGCATTATGTCGACGGCGTCGCGGCCGGGCTGTCCACCAAATCGAACAAGCTCGGCTTCGTAGCAGCCAAGCCGATCGCCTCGGTGCTCAGCAATATCAACTCGTTCCTGCTGGGCGCCCGGAAAACCAATCCGAGTGCGACGGTCCAGGTGATCTTCACCGGCGATTGGTCGCTCCCGGTACGCGAGGCAGAGGCGACCAACGCCCTGGTCGATGCCGGCGCCGACGTCATCACCTGCCACGTCGACAGCCCAAAGGTCGTAATCGAGACCGCCGAGAAGCGCGGCGTCAAAACCTGCGGCCACAACGCGTCGCAGGCGCCGCTAGCGCCAAAGGGCTTTATCACCGGCGCGGAATACAAGTGGATCACGATCTACAAGGGCTACGCATCGGACCTCACCGCCGGCAAGACGCTGCCGAACATGGTGAGCGGCGGCTACGAAGCCGACATGGTGCAGAACACGCCGTTCGGTGCGGGCGCAAGCGACGCGGCGCGCGCCGCCGCGACCTCGGCGATCGCCGATCTCAAGGCCAAAAAGCCTATCTATGTGGGCCCGCTGAAGGACAACAAGGGCAACCTTGTCATCGCCAAGACCTACGACAATCTCGATCCGTACTTGGACAAGATGGACTACCTGCTCGAGGGCGTCCAAGGTTCGACCACGTGATCGCCGCTGGTTGATGGTCAGGCCGCGCGGCGCCTAAGTGGCGGCCGCGCGGCCCAATCACCGTCTCGATCCAAAGTTCGGGAGCTCGAAGCAGAGCATGGCTGATATCGCAGAGCCGCTGCGCCCGGCGGTGATCGCGCCCAAACATTGGGGCGATCTTTCTATTCGACTTCGTCGTGGTGCCGAATACATCGTCATTCCGCTCCTGGCGCTCGCAATCACGGCGCTGCTGTTCTCCTTGCTTCTGCTGGCGCTCGGAAAGTCGCCGCTCGAATTTTTCGCGCTCGTCGAGCGCGGTGGATTTGGAACGTCATTTTCGTTGCAGAATACGCTGCAGCGCTCCTCGCCCTTGATCCTCACCGCGCTCTGCGTCGCGCTGCCGGCGCGTATCGGTCTCGTGGTCATCGGCGGCGAAGGCGCGCTCGTGCTCGGCGGCTTCGCCTCTGCGGTCGTCGCCATTCCGATGGTGCTCGGCCACGTGCCGCCGTTGTTGACGCTCTGCCTCATGGCCGCGGCCGGCATGCTCGTCGGGGCGTTTTGGATCGGGATCGTCGGCTATCTGCGCTATGCGCGCGGCGTCAACGAAACGATCTCATCGCTGCTGATGACCTATATCGGCATCGCGATCATGAACTTCTTCGTCGAAGGATCGCTGCGCGATCTCAGCAACCCCAACAAACCTTCGACGATGCCGATCGGCGACGCCTATATGGTCGGCCAGATTCCCGGTACCGACGTGCATTGGGGGCTGGTCGCTGGGATAGTGCTGTCGATCCTGCTGTACATCCTGTTGTCGCGAACCACGTTCGGATTCGCCGTTCGGGTGGCGGGCGGCAATCCGCGCGCCGCGCTGGCGCAGGGTCTTCCCGTCGGCAAGCTGATCGTCATCTGCTGCGCCATCGCTGGCGCCTGCGCCGGCCTCGCCGGCTTCTTCGAGGTAGCGGCGATCCAGGGCCGCGCCAATGCGTCGCTCGCCGCCGGTTACGGCTATACCGGCATTCTGGTGTCGTTCCTCGCCCGCCACAATCCGCTAGCCATCATTCCGGTCGCGATCCTGTTCGGCGGCATCGTCGCCTCGGGCGGCCTGATCGAGCGTCGCATGGGACTTCCCGACGCCACCGTCCTCGTCGTCCAGGGCATGGCCTTTGTCGTCTTGCTGATGTCGGAAACCTTGTACGGGCGTTTCAAGATCTTCCAAGTTCGCGGCGCGGCAGATCGCACATGAATGAGAGCGCATTCGTCATTGTCCTGGTCGCGCTCATCGGCGGAGCGCTGCGGGTTTCGACGCCCTTCATGTTCGTCGCGCTCGGCGAGTGCCTCACGGAAAAGTCGGGCCGCGTCAATCTTGGTCTCGAGGGCACACTGGTGCTTGGCGCCATGACGGGCTACGCGATCTCTTACAAGTCCGGCTCACCGTGGCTCGGCGTGCTGGCCGCCGGCTGTGCCGGTTCGGTGCTGGGCGCGATGCACGGCTATATCTGCAAGCTGCCCAAGGTCAACGACATTGCCGTTGGCATCGCCATGATGCTGTTCGGGACCGGTGTCGCGTTCTTCTTCGGCAAGCCTTACATCCAGCCCTCGGCGCCGCGGCTCGGCTCGTTTTCGCTCGGTGCCTGGACCGGCAATCTGGAAATCACGACGGCGCTGCAGATCAACCCGCTGTTGCTTGTCGGCATCGTTACCGGCCTGGTGATGGCCTGGGCCTTTGCCAACACCAAATGGGGCCTGATCGTGCGCATGACGGGCGACAGCGCGGCCTCGGCGCGGGCGATGGGCGTGTCGGTCGATCTGGTGCGTTTTCTCTGCACCACCGCCGGCGGTTTTCTGGCGGGCGTCGGCGGCGCGTTTTTGTCGCTCTATTATCCGGGCTCCTGGAATCAAGGCTTGTCGTCCGGTCAGGGCTTGATGGCGGTGGCATTGGTGATCTTCGCGCGCTGGAGCCCGATCCGTTGCATCATCGCTGCGCTCTTGTTCGGTGCCGCCGGCGCCATCGGTCCGGCCTTGCAATCGGTCGGCATCACTCAAGGCTACTACTTCTTCAACGCCGCGCCCTACATCCTTACGCTGTTCATCATGATCGCGTCAGCCGACTCCAAGCGTGCGGCGCGTGACGTGCCGGGCGAGCTCAGCATCACCAAGTGAAAAAGCCGTGAGCGCACTGAACGGACTTGTACTCCTATGAACGGATTTACACTGCCATGAGCGGACTTGGCGGGCTGAACAAAGCTCCGAACGGTGTGGTGATCGGGCTGGTTCAGCTTCAGCTTCCAGCAGTGAAAACGCCGGTCGATCTTGCGGCCCAGACGCAACGTATCGTCGCGATGGTCGGCAAGGCGCGTCGCAATATGCCGACCATGGACCTTGTGGTTTTCCCGGAATACGCGCTGCACGGGCTCTCGATGGACACCAATCCCGCCATCATGTGCTCGCTCGACGGGCCGGAGGTGGCAGCATTCAAACAGGCGTGCACCGACAATCAAATCTGGGGCTGCTTTTCCATTATGGAGCGCAACCCCGGCGCCTATCCATTCAATTCCGGCATAATCATCGACGACACCGGCACGCTGCGGCTCTATTATCGCAAGATGCATCCTTGGGTTCCGGTCGAGCCGTGGGAGCCTGGCAATATCGGCATTCCGGTAATCGATGGGCCAAACGGCGCAAAGCTGGCGCTCATCATCTGCCACGACGGCATGTTCCCGGAAATGGCGCGCGAATGCGCCTACAAGGGCGCAGAGATCATGATCCGGACCGCCGGCTACACCGCGCCGGTTCGCGATGCCTGGCGCTTCACCAACCAGGCTAATGCGTTCTGCAATCTCATGGTGACCGCGAATGTATGCATGTGCGGTTCGGACGGCACGTTCGACTCCATGGGCGAAGGCATGATCGTCAATTTCGACGGCGCCATCATCGCCCACGGCACGAGCGGACGGCCCGATGAAATCATCACCGCGGAAGTGCGCCCGGATCTGGTGCGCGAAGCGCGACGACACTGGTCGGTAGAGAACAACATCTACCAGTTCGGTCACCGCGGCTTCACGGCAGTGCGCGGCGGCGCGCAGGATTGTCCCTACACTTACATGCAAGACTTAGTCGCGGGCCGTTACCGCCTGCCTTGGGAGGCAACCGTCCTGCACACCGACGGTACCTCGTGCGGATTTCCGGAGCCGACGCGCCTTTACGGTGAACGGCTCGATCGTGCTGCGGAGTAAGCCATGCCCACCATCCCCGGCGATCCCTATGCCTGGCCGTTCGACGGCAACATCACGCCGCAGAACACGACTCTGATCATCATCGACATGCAGACCGATTTTTGCGGCAAAGGCGGCTATGTCGATGCGATGGGCTACGACCTGTCGCTGACCCAAGCGCCGATCAATCCGATCCGCTCGGTGCTCGATGCGATGCGCAAAAAGGGCTATGGCGTGATCCACACCCGGGAGGGTCATCGACCGGATCTGGCCGATCTGCCGGACAACAAGCGCTGGCGCTCGCGCCAGATCGGCGCCGGTATCGGCGATCCCGGTCCTTGCGGACGCATTTTGGTACGCGGCGAACCCGGCTGGGAGATCATCCCCGAGCTCAAGCCTGAGCCCGGCGAACCGATCATCGACAAGCCCGGCAAGGGCTCGTTCTGCGCCACCGACCTCGAACTGCTACTGCGGACCAAAGGTTGGCGCAACATCGTGTTGACCGGGATCACCACCGACGTCTGCGTGCACACCACCATGCGCGAAGCGAACGATCGCGGCTTCGAATGTGTGCTGCTTGAGGATTGCTGCGCCGCGACCGACCCTGCCAATCACCTCGCCGCGGTAAAAATGATCAAGATGCAAGGCGGCGTGTTCGGCTCGGTCTCCAATTCCAAGAGCTTCGTGGAGAATCTGCCATGAGCGTTGCAACGGTCCTTGCCACCGACCCCGCCGCGGCGGCCCCGATGCGGGCGCCGTCTCTTGAAACGATTGGCATGACCAAGGTGTTTGGATCCTTGGTAGCGCTCGACGACGTCTCCATCAATATCAAGGCTGGAACGGTGCATGCGTTGCTCGGCGAAAACGGCGCCGGCAAGTCGACGCTGGTCAAATGCATCATGGGCTTTTATTCGGCCGATAAGGGCCAGGTCCTGCTCGACGGCGCTGAGGTGCCGATCCGCAATCCGCGCGATGCCCGCGCGCTCGGCATCGGCATGGTGTATCAACATTTCACCTTGGTGCCGTCGCTGACCGGCGCGGAGAATCTCGTCATCAGCCGCGCCGATGCGCCGGCCATAATCGACTGGAAGAAGGAGATGCGCTCGCTCGAAGCGTTTCTCAACCGGATGCCGTTTCGCGTTCCGCTCGACGTCCCGGTCTCCGCCATGGCGGCGGGCGAAAAGCAAAAGCTGGAAATCCTGAAACTGCTTTATCTCGATCAGCGCCTGCTTATTCTCGACGAGCCGACCTCGGTGCTGACCCCGGACGAAGCCGATGAAATGCTCGGTCTTCTGCGCGAAATGACCCATCGCAAAGAGATCACCGTCATCATGATCACGCATAAATTTCGCGAGGTGTTGAGCTTCTGCGACAGCGTGACGGTGCTGCGCCGCGGCCGCAAGGTCGGTGGCGGCGAGGTCAAGGACCTCACCACAGATGCGATGGCGCGGATGATGATCGGAGACACCCAAATCCGCGACCGTGCCGTGCGCGGCACCAAGCCGGCCGGCGACACGGTTCTCGAGCTCGCCGCGCTTTTTGCCGATGACGACGAAGGCATGCGGGCGCTCGAACAGGTCAATCTGAAGGTCCACTCGGGCGAGATCGTCGGCATCGCCGGCGTATCCGGAAATGGCCAATCGGAGCTCGTCGAGGTGCTCGCCGGGCAGCGGCCGCTCACCGACGGCCGCATCATCATCAAGCAACACCCGTTCGAACCGAACCGGAACAGCTTCTATCGCCTGAAAATTTTCGGACTCCCGGAGGAGCCGCTCAAGAATGCGACCGTGCCGCGCATGACGGTCGCCGAGAACATGGCGTTCCGCACCTTCGACCGCCCGCCTTCGGCAAAGCTCGGCTGGTGGCTGTCGCCGGGCCCGATGCGCGAGAAGGCGCGCGAGCTGATTGCGCTCTACCGCGTCAAGACGCCGTCGCCGGAGACGGCCATTGCCGATCTGTCCGGCGGCAACGTGCAGCGCGCGGTGCTGGCGCGCGAACTGTCCGGCGACGTCGACGTGCTGATCGTCGCTAATCCCTGCTTCGGTCTCGATTTCGCGTCCGTTGTGGAAATACGCTCGCAGATCATGGAGCAGCGCAACCGCGGCGCGGCCGTGCTCTTGGTTTCCGAAGACCTCGATGAGATTTTGGAGCTTGCCGACCGCGTCGCCGTAATGTCGGGAGGCACGATCAATTATCAGGCTCCCGTCGGCGAGACCGACCGCTCAACCATCGGCAAGCATATGGCGGGGCACTGATCGCCCGCTTATTGCAATGACTGCCTTCAAGGTGATCGCCTTCGATTACGACGGCACGCTGTTCGACACGCGGCCGGCGATCGTTCATTGCATCCGACGCAGCTTCGCCGCCTCTGGTCGGCCGATACCGCCCCAGGAGACGGTGCTGTTTACCATCGGAGGCGGCCTCACTCTTGAGGACACTTTCCTAGATTTGGACGGAAGCCTGCGCGACGATAGCGCCGGGCTGCGCGCACGTGTCGAAGCCTACCGGTCCATCTACCTCGCCGAAGGCCTGCCGCTCCTGAAGCCCTTTGCGGGTGTCGGCGAAGTTTTGCGGCAGCTGCACGCCGGTGGCACGAAATGTCTGGTCGTCAGCAACAAGGGCATTGCCGCAATTCGTCAATCGCTTGACGCCAGCCGGCTCAGTCCCTTCATCGACCTGGTGTTGGGCGACGAGCCCGGACTGCCGAAAAAGCCGGACCCGGCGATCGTTGTGGACCGCATCCTGCCCAAATACCCACAAATGCAGTCCCGACAGATCTTGATGGTCGGCGACACGGAACTCGACATTCTGTTTGCCAAGAAAAGCGGAATGTCTTGCTGCTGGGTATCGTACGGTTATGGCGACGCGCAACGCTGTCGAGCGCTTAAGCCGGAGCATGAAATCGCCAGCATCGCCGAACTGCCGATGCTCGTTCAACGCGAGTGAGGCCGCAAAGGCTTTCCGGATCGGTTCAAGGCGCTCCGACACTGTGTGCCGCGGTGCTCGTCGCGTTGCGCGCGGCGTCCCGCGCCGCCGGCATCAGACTGACATGGGCCGCTGCGATCCGCCAACCATCTTCCGTTCGCACCCAGACATGGCTTTGGCGCCCGGTGACGGTCGATCCGACGCGCTGGAACTCGGTATTGGCGGTCGCAAAATCACGCCCATAGCTGACGATCACGGTGTTCTTGAGGAGCCGCGTCAGGTCGATCGGCGGCCGGCTGCTGCGGAAGGAGGCAATCGCGTCGTAGCCGTAGAGATTCTCGGCGACGCCGAAGCGCAGCGTGTTGGGATTGTTCCAGAACAGCGCGTCGAGCACCTCGACGTCGTTTTCGACAAGCGCGCGCTCATAGCGCTGGAACGCCGCCGTCACTTCGGCGAGCACTTCGGGTATATTGATCTCGAGCATCGGCATCTCCTGTACCGTATAGTCTGGCCGTACCGGCGCTCGTTATTGGCGAGCACCGGTATTGCTCCGCCCTCCGGCGGCGGACGGCCTATTGGCTTCCGCAAACCTATTTGGCCTTGCCGATCACGCCTTCGACGTACCAGTCGAAATTGCCCATCTTGTCGCCGCCCCAAGATTCTCCGGCCGCAATTTTCACGGCGCCGGTGTTGTCGGTGACGGGACCGGTGAACGGATTGAAGCCCTTTTCAATCCGGTCGCCGGAAGCGGTGACGAGTTGGCGGACGTTGGCCGGAACTTCCGGCCCGAACGGCGCGATCGTCATCATCTGACCGAGACCCTCCCGCACCATCGCCGGCTTGAACGTGCCTGCGATTACGCTCTTGGCGGTTTCGGTCATGAACGGTCCCCAGGTAAAGCCTAGACCGGTGATCCAGTGTTTCGGCGCAAGCTCCCGGGCCTCGACGGACTGAAATCCGATCGAGGACATACTGCGGCCCTCCGCGACCTGGATGATGGTTGCCGGCGAGTCGACATGCATGGTCACGACGTCGGCGCCCTGATCGATCAAGGCATTCGCCGCGGCCGCTTCCTTGGCCTTGTCCGACCAGCCGCCGGTCACCACCACGCGCGTCTCGGCTTTGGGATTGACCGATCGCGCGCCCATCTCGAAGGCGTTGACGTTACCGATCGCATAGCCGATCGGCACCCCGACCACGAAGCCGAGCGTGTTCGACCTCGTCATCTTGCCGGCCGCCACGCCCATCGGGTACCAGGCAGCCTGGGTGGCGCCGAAGAAGTTGCCAAAGTTCGGCGCCTGCATCCATCCTCCGGCGTGTTCGAACACGACGTCGGGATGATTCTTGGCAACATTGAAGGCAAACTGCTGATGGCCGAAGCTGGTGGCGAAGATCAGCTTCGCGCCCTGTTGCACCATGCCCTCCATGACGCGCTCGGACTCGGCGGTCTCGGGCACGTTCTCCGCCTCGATGAGCTTGAGGCCCGGAATGGCCTTTTTCATCGCTTCGAGGCCGTCTTTCATCGAGCGGTTGTAGCCGTAGTCGTTGACGCTGCCGACATAGATCGCCCCGACGATCAGCGGCGGCTTGTCTTGTGCAACGACCGGGCCGGCTGCGACCAAGCCCAGAACCAGCAAACATATCGCCGCTATCATCCTGCTTCGTGTCATCGTTCTCTCCTCTCATGATGCGGCGGCCCGGCGACGCCGCGAATGCATGCGATCCTGTGTTACTCCACCCCGACAAAATTCCGGCCCAGTGCCGCCGGTGCTACCGACTGCCGGCTCCAGCCCCATACGATCAGCACCAATAGCGTGAGCAAATAAGGCGTCATGTTCATCACAAAGGGCGAGACATCGGCGCCGGCGGCCTGAAGCTGCAATTGCAATCCTTCCACTCCTCCAAACAACAGCGCGCCGGCGATGGCCCAGAGCGGATTCCATTTGGCGAAGATGACAAGCGCGATGGCGATGAAGCCGCGGCCGGCCGTCATCCCCTCGGCCCAGGTCAGCGTCAGCGCCACCGAGATATGCGCGCCGGCGATGCCGCCAAGCGCGCCGGCGAATGTCAGCGCTTGGTATTGCAGCTTTTGCGGATTCAGGCCGGCGGCGAAGGCTGCCGCTGGACTCTCGCCGACGGTGCGCAGTCCAAGTCCCCAACGGGTCCGGAAAATGAGCCACCAGGTAAAGAGTGAAACGGGCGCCGCCAGATAGACCAGAATGTCGTAACTCAAGAGCCGCGCGCCGACCTCGCCCGGAGCGAAACCGGGCACAGGCAGCCGCGGCAGGCCGGTAATGAGCACGCCGACAAACGGCCGACCGATCAGCGCGCTCATCCCGATGCCGAAGAACATCAGGCTCAATCCTGTCGCGAGCTGATTGGCGTGACGCCCGACGACCAGATAGGCGAATATCATATTGGCCGCTGCACCAGCGAGTGCGGCCGCCACGATGCCGAGATAGGGCGAGCCTGTCAGCGCCGTGGCGGCAAATCCGCTTGCCGCCCCGATCAGCATGATGCCTTCCAGACCCAGATTGACGATGCCGGCGCGCTCGCCGACAACCTCGCCCAGCGTGGCATACAACAGCGACGTGCCCGACATGATCGAGCCCGCGACGACGCCGACGATCAGCGCTGGGTTCATCGCGCGACGCTCCCGACGCTGTGGCGGCCAAGTACGATGAACAGAATGACCGCCATCAGAATATTGACGACCGCGTAAGGCACGCCCTGCGTGATCTGAAGAATATCGCCGACCGAACTGATCAGTGCGAACAGAAACGACATCGTGACGATGCCCGCCGCGCTGCTGCCGGCGAGCCACGAGACCAGAAAGCCGATGAAACCGTATCCTGGCGAAAGCTCGGAAACCAAGCGTCCCTGTATCGCCGTGACCTCCGCCATGCCGGCGAGGCCGGCGACGCCGCCTGCGATAAACATCACGGTCAAAATATATCGGATAATCGGTATGCCCAAACGTTGCGCCGCCTCCGGATTGCCGCCGATCGCTCGCATGTCGAGACCGATCCGCGTGCGCGTCATGACCAACCAATAGAGAACGAGCGACGCCAATGCGTAGACCAGGCCGAAATGAACCCGCGAATGAAAGAACGTCGGCAGCCGCGCGGCTTCGACAAAGGCAGGGGATTGCGGATAGGACGCGGTTTCGGGGCTACGCCACGGCCCGAAGATGAAATAGCTCACGATCAGCGGGGCGATGTAATTCAGAAGTAGCGTCGAGATCGTCTCGTTGACGAGCCGCAACGCACGCAACACGCCCGCGACCAGCGCCCACAAACCGCCGCCGACAAAACCGAGCAGCGTCAAGAGCGGCAAAAGAACGAATGCCGGCAGATCGGGCAAGGCGAGCGCACCCGCGGTCGCAAGCCAAGCGCCCATATAGAGCTGGCCTTCGGCGCCGACATTGATCAGCCCGATGCGGGCCGGCAGCGCCGCGGCAACCGCGGTGAGCATCAGCGGGATCATGCGCACCAGAAGCTCGGAAAAACCGTAGGCATTGCCGAACACGTAAGTGAGCGTATCGATATAGGCTTCGAGCGGGTCCTTACCGGCGGCGACCAGCAAGGTCGCGAAGACGCCGAGCGCTGCGGCCGTCACGAACGCAAAGCCCTTGGCGCGCGCCGAAGCGCAGGCCCACAGTGTGGCGCCGTCAAGCCGCATCGGATTGTTCCGTCGCTCCGACCATCAGCGGGCCGACCAGGTCGGCGCGAAAATCCTCCGGGGTGAACTCGGCCGCGATGGCGCCGTGGAACAGCACGAGAAGCCGATCGCTCACTTCAAAGAGTTCGTCGAGATCTTCCGATATCAACAGCACCGCTGCGCCGCGGTCGCGCATGTCGCGCAACAGTGCCCGCACCATCATTGTGCTGCGGGCGTCGAGACCGCGCGTGGGATAGAGCGCGACGATCAATCGCGGCTGTTGTGCCAATTCGCGCGCCAAAACGATGCGCTGCAGGTTGCCGCCAGATAAAGTCGCCGCGCGCGCCTCAAGATTCGGACGCGGGAATCCCAATCGCGCAAAGCTCCGGTTCATATCGGCGTCTAGTCGCCGCCAATCGACACCGAGGCCCGCGCTATACCGCTCTCCCGAACCCAGCACGAGATTTTCGCGCACCGTCAATCCCGGCACACAGGCCAGAGCAAGCGGATCGTCCGGTACGGACGCAACGCCCTTGTCGCGAACCGCCGCGACCGACCATCGCGACGCATCTTCGCCCCACAACAGCTTGATTCCGGCATCCGGCCGTTGCAGGCCGAGGATGAGGTCGCCGAATTCGCGTTGCCCGTTGCCGGATACGCCGGCGATGCCGACGATCTCGCCGGACTGCAGCTTCATCGAAATGTTGCGCAGCGGGGTTTGTCCGGCACCGCCTGAGCTCGAGACGTCGACCAATTCCAGCGCGCGAATACCCCTGTCGTGACGGCCCGCGGGATCCAACAACGGCGGCGGCAATTGCATGGGCTTGTCGCCGAACATCAGTGCCAGCAAGTCTTCCTCCTTGGCCTCGCGCCGGTCGACGACGCCCACCACGCGACCATGCCGCATCACGGCAATCCGGTCCGCGCAGGCGAGCACCTCGCGCAGCTTGTGGGTGATCAAGACGATACCTAGCCCTTCAGCCCGTAATTCCGCCAGCGTCTCGAACAGTCCTTCGCTCTCCTGCGGCGCCAAGACTTTGGTGGGCTCGTCGAGGATGAGCATGCGCGCACCGGCAAGAAGCTGCTTGAGGATTTCGACCTTCTGCTGATCCCCGACCGCAAGCTGGCCGGCCTGCATCCATGGATCGACCGCAAGACGGAAACGCCCGGCATAACGGCGCATGCGTTCGAGAATCTCGGCGCGCGGCACGACGGCCGGCAGATTTTTCTGAAACAGCGCCACGTTGTCGAACACGCTCAGCGCCGGAATGAGCGTGAAGTTTTGAAACACCATGCCGATGCCGAGCGCGCGGGCATCGCGCGGCGACGCGATTTCGACCTGTCGGCCGTTCACGAAGATCTCGCCGGCGTCGGGCGTATAGTAGCCGTAAAGGATCTTAGCGAGCGTGCTTTTGCCGGCACCGTTCTCGCCGAGCAGCGCCAACACCTCGCCGCCGCGCACGCTGAAATCGGAGATCTCGTTGGCAACCAGCGCGCCAAACCGCTTGACGATACCTTTCGCTTCGAGAAGCGGCGTTTCGCCCTCGGCGGTCATGGCCCCACCGGCGCGGCCTTGAGCCCGCTTCGCATCGGCGGCACGCATTTTGACGGCAAGCCTTTTGACGGCATGTATTTTGCTTCGTGATGATAAGCACGGCCACCATGCCTTGCGGGCATGATGCGACGACGGATTTCGGCTCGCGCCCAGCATAGGAGGTCGCAAGCCATTGATCGTACTCATCTATATGCGCGGTCACCCGGGGCCCTCGACCGGCCCCCGGAAAATGATCCGCAGCTTCGCCTCGATATCCGGTGCAATGATGCCGAATCACATGCCGACAGGGAAATGACAAAGTAATATGGATGTCATAGCTCAACGGAATTTGGCCGAACGAAATCTGCGATCGGTCGACCTCAACCTCTTGGTCGTGTTCGATGCGCTGATGGCGGAGCGCAACGTCACCCGGGCGGCCGAGCGCAATGGGCTCAGCCAGCCGGCGGTGAGCAAGGCACTTAACCGCTTGCGCTTCCTGTTCGACGATCCGCTGTTCGTGCGGCGCGACCGCGGTATGGAGCCGACCGCCCGGGCGCGCGAACTTGCCGGTCCGATCCACGGCGCACTGGCGGATATTTCGCGCACATTGACCTTACCTGCGGCATTCGAGCCCTCGACCGTGAAGGCAACGATCAAAATCGCGACGATCGATCTCTACCACACCAAGCTCTTGCCATCGCTGGTCCAGCACTTGCGGCAGCACGCGCCTTACGTCGATCTGCAAGTGCGCGCCAACGACTGCTCCCATCTCCACGAGCAGCTCGCCGCCGGCGAGATCGATATTGCCTTTGCGCCACTGGGGACCAAAACTGCCGAGCTCTGCGCGGAACCGCTTTGGAATGATCGGCTGGTCACGCTTGTCGGCAACAACAATCCGCTACGCGAGCCGCTGACCATCGAAACTTACGCCGCGGCTGCGCACCTGGTCGATGCCGGACATGTACAAGTGTCCCCCGACGGCGTCGGAACGAGTATCGTCGACGCCATCTTGACCGCGCGCGGCCTGCGCCGGCGCATTGCACTGGTGTTGCCGAACGCGGCTGGAATTCCGTTCGTTGTCGCGGCCACCGATCTGATAGCAACCCTGCCAAACCGCATCGTGAAGGGCCTGTTGCCGATGGCGAATGTACGCATCCTGACGCCGCCGCTACCGGACGTCCAAGTGTCGCCGCACATGTTCTGGCATCGCCGCATTCACGCCGACCCGCTACAGGTCTGGCTGCGCGCGGCGATCCGCGACATCGCAGCCGGCATGTAAGTTGATAACGCGGCACGGCGCCTTCACAGTCGACGCATCGCACGCTCGACTTTCTCCATAAAAGCCATGCGCCGCGGTTCGGATGCGACATTGAGGTGATAAAGCGCGTAATAATCGGCACGCGCCGAGCCTCCCGTGAACCAGCGCAGATAGCGCTTGACGATTTTCCGCGGCGGATCGCTCATCCAAAGCGCCATGTAGCGCGGCCGGCCATAGGTGACGATGCCGATGATGCGCTTGATGTTGCGTAACGTCGGTCGGACATGCGACGGATCGCTGAGGTCAAACGCGACGCCGGGCATGATCATGCGGTCGAGAAAGCCCTTGAGCATGGCCGGGGGGCCAAAGCACCAAGTCGGGAATTGCAGGATGATCACATCGGCCGACGTGAGACGGGCAATGTAGCTCTCGAGGCCAAGCTGGTTGCGCGCGATATCGTGGTAATGCCGACGGCCTTCTTGCGACAGCACCGGATCGAATCTTTCCGCGTAGAGATCGAGGATGTCGACGTCGTGTCCTGCCTCCGTCAGCGCACTCAATACCTTTTTGCGGATGGCGGCATGGAAGCTTTCCGGCAACGGGTGGCAGTAGATGTAAAGGATGCGCATCGCAGACGCCTGACGGTTATAGATGCGCCATCGCCGGGTCGCGTACTTCCTCCCACAGTTCAGAATAGTCGGGCGCTTTGACGCGGAGGCGTTCGCCGCGATCGATGACGACCCGATCGGACTGCGTCCGGCTCACGATTTCATTGATGCTGCGCGCATTGAAGACGACGACGCGGGCCGGCGCGCCGATCGCCAAACGACCATGTCCGGATCGTTGGCCGGCAAACTCGCCGATCGCCGCCGGCGTCGCGCCGACCAAAGCCGGCACGCCGCTCAAGGGGTGATCGAGATGGATAATGCGAACCGCCTGGCGAAATGTATCGAGCACGTCGTGGTCGCCGTAGGCATAAAAGCTGTCCCGGCAATTGTCGCCGGCCGCCGCGACCGGAATGCCGCGCCGGAGCATTTCCTGCACCACGGTGACACCGCGCCAACGCGGCGTGCGGCCCTTGGTGCGATCCTGCAGGTACATGTTGACGGTCGGCAGCGTCACGATCGCGATCTCAGCCTCGGCGACGAGATCGAGCGTACGGTCAATTTCGGCCTCCGGCTGCATCGCCAGACTGCAGCAATGGCCGCACACTACGCGGCCTTGATAACCATGTCGCATCGCGGCGCGCGCGACAAACGGCAGCGTCGCCGCCGCCGGATCGTGGGTCTCGTCGACATGCAGATCGACGTTGAGATCGTGCCGTATCGCAAGCGAAAATACACGATCGAGCAGCGCGTCGATATTGCCGAGCGGTGCGCCGTGATTGCCTATCGATGCGCGCGTCACGCCGCCGAGCAAGCCCGATGATTGCGCAACGATCGCGGCCACCCGATCGCCGAATTCGTCCTCCAGCAAATCGATCGGGCACAAGGCGACCGCCTGCAGATCGACCCTGCCCTTCCACTCCTCGCGCATCTCCCTCAGCACCTGCCAGCTTCGCTCGGCGCTTTCATGATAGGTGTCGATATGGGTGCGGATCGCGGAGACGCCGTAGGCGTATGCGCAACGCAAACCGAAATCGATGCGGCGGCGCAAATCCGGTGCCGTCCAATTCGGGCGGTCTGCCGCCGCCGCAAGGCGGGCATTCTGGAAGGTGCCGTCGATGTTCGGACTCCGCTCGACGGTGTGGCCCTTGTCGAGATGAGTGTGGATGTCGATCAATGTCGGCCAGACCTGGCGGCCGCCGAGATCCACATATTCGATGTCGTCATTGTGCCCGCGTTCGGACTGCTCGACACGCGCGAGCTTGCCGCCGTCAATCAGCAAATCCGCCTTGACCACACCTTCCGCGTCGAGCGGCGCCGCCAAAGCCGCCGCATCGGCCAATAGACATGCCGGCACGCGAGCATTGGCGAGCCAATAGCGCGTTGTCATCGGCCAAACGATATCAGCAAATTTGATTGGCATTGGCCTCCCTATGGCGAAGCAATGTCAGGGTCCGCTTGATTACCGCAGTTTCGGTGATCGGCGCGAGGCCATCGTCATGGCTTGGTCGACATCAGCACCGACTTGCCGAGCCTGCCTTCGCCCATTGACCGGGTGGCCGCAAGATAAAACAGCCCGCCGAGCGAAGCACCGATCAGCCACCCCCAGTCGCCGACATTGAGGATGACCCCAAAGCTCCCTAGAAGCGAAAGCCCGATCGAAACCACGCCAGCAGCGCCAAGCGCGAACAGCGCCGCCTTGTTCCAGCCGCGCTGGAAGTGCAGCGAAGCGGACGGCGACATCGTATACAGGTCCTCCATCACAATGTGCTGGCGTTTCACCAAGTAATAATCGGACACGATAATACCAAACATCGGGCCCAACACGGCCCCGAAAATCGAGACGAAAATCGTGATCGCCTGCGAGCTCGATACGAACAGCCAAGGACAAACCAGAACGGAAAGGATCGACGTGATCAAGCCCCCGATCCGGAAACTGATCCGCTGCGGATTGAGATTGGCAATGTCGTAGGCTGGCGAGACAAAGTTGGCGACAATATTGATGCCCATGGTCGCAACGATAAAGGTTAGAGAGCCAACGATGACGACGAACGGATTGCCGATCCTTTCGACGATGCGGACCGGGTCCATGACGGCCTCACCGAAAACCTTCACGGTGCCCGACGTGACAATCACGGTAATGATGGCGAAGACCATGAAATTGAGCGGCAAGCCAAGCAGATTGCCGAGCTTCATGGCCCGCTCATCCTTGGCAAAACGCGAGAAGTCGCCGAAATTGAGCAATAGCGCCGCGAAATAAGCGACGATCAGCATCGCGGCATTGGCCATATGGCCGATGCTCGATCCCGCAACGGGCGGCGCGAGCTGCAGCGAAAGGCTCGACAGGCCGGTTTGCGATACGATCCAAATGGCGAGCGCGAACATCACGACATAAACCGCCGGTCCGCAAAAGTCGATGAATTTGCGGATCGTCTCCATCCCGTTGAGGAAGATGAGAAGCTGAAACAGCCACATGAACAAGAAACTTCCCCAGCCGAGCGGAGAAAGGCCGACCATGCCGCCGTGCCGCAACGCCTCAGCGCCGGGCATAAGCGTAATGACCAACACCTCGACCGCCTTGGAAGCAAAATAGGTCTGCACGCCGTACCAGACGATGCCGACGATGCCGCGCACGATCGCGGCGAGGTTCGCGCCCATGACGCCGAACGACATCCGCGCCACGACCGGATAGGGCACGCCGTATTTCTGCGACGGTCTGCCGATAAGGTTCATCAGAAAATAGACCGCGGTGATGCCGATCGCCATCGAGACCAGGACCTGCCATCCGGTCAGGCCAAGAAAGAACAGGCTCGCCGCAAAGGTGTAGCCGCCGACCGAATGCACGTCCGACATCCACATGGCGAAAATGTCGAAATAGCCCCAGTGGCGCCCCGCAGCCGCGACCGGCGCAAGGTCGTCATTGAAAAGCCTGGGGTCGGCGCCGGGTACCGCGACCATGGGCGGGGTGGCCGCGGCAGAAGTTGACGTGGAATGCCCGGACATGCGGTCGCTCCATCGCGCGCAGGCGTTATTTCCATACGGCATTCCTGGCTTGCAAAAGCCAGGCCATTCAGCGCAACGGCGGCGGAATTCGAACCCCCGGCCTAGCGCAGCTTCGCGCGACTGATGAAGCGCGCAATGGCGCTCGGAGCCCGGCCCAGCAGCCAACCAAGTGTATTGGGATTCCCGACAAGTCCATGCTCGCTGTAATAGCGAAACATCGCGGCGAGCGTCACGCGCTCATGCTCGCCCATTCCGGCCGCGCGGACGCGCGCCTCCCATGCCTCGACGCTCTCCACTTCGACGCGAACGGTTTTGCCCAGTTCAACGCCGATCATGGCGGCGACTTCGCTCTGGCTGAGCGGTGGCGTGCCGACCAGTTCGTAGGTCGCGCCGCCGTGGCCGCCGTTCGTCAGTACGAGCGCGGCGGCCTCGGCGACGTCATCGAGGTCCACGAGGCTTAAGCGCGTCTCTGCCGGATACGGAATTCGCAAGACGCCGTCTTCGACGATGCCGCGCCAGGCACCGAAGATATTCTGCATATAGGCCGCCGGCTGCAAGATGGTCAGATCGAAGCCGGTCGTGAACAGCATCTGTTCGACCTGCAGCTTCTGCCAGTGATGCGGCATCGCCTCGATTTGCGGATGCAGTACCGAATGATAGACAAAGCGCTTCACGTTATTTGCTGCCGCGGCTGCCGCAATCGCTAGTGCGAAATGCATTTCGTCGCGGCTCACATTGGGGCAGATGTGATAGACTGCCGAAGCGCCGGTCGCGGCTTGCCTGAGCGCGCCGGGATCGTCGAAGCTGCCGACACTGACCTCGGCGGCGCCCAGCGCCGCAAGCGCCGGCGCCTGCTGCGGCCGACGCACCAAGACACGGACGGTCGCTCGCTTTGCCGCCAGCGCCCTGACGACGGCATTACCGGTCTTGCCCGCAGCGCCGGTGACCAGGATCATGGCTATTTTGTCGTTAGTTCAAAGAGACGGTTCGGGCTCAGTGGAATTTCAAGAAGCTCGATCTTTTTCCCGGGAAGTTCGAGCGCATCTTCGATGGCCTGTGCAAACAGCGGTCCGACCGGAATGGCGCCCGCTTCACCGGCACCCTTGATGCCGAGCGGGTTGAGTGGCGAAGGCGTCACAGTGTGAGCGATCTCCATGCGCGGCACCTCGAGCGCGGTCGGCAACAGGTAGTCCGCGAGCGAGGCGTTGAGCAATTGCCCGTCTTCATCGAACACCAACTGCTCGTAGAAGGCGTTGCCGATGCCTTGAGCAACGCCGCCATGTATCTGGCCGGCCAGGATCAAGGGATTGATGACGGTGCCGCAGTCATGGACCACGACGTATTTGAGCACTTCAAGCGTGAAGGTCTGCGGATCGACCTCGACGATCATGGCATGCACGCCGCTTGCGGTCGCGCCGCTCGGCGGTCCGAAATATTGTGTCGACTCCAGCCCCGGCTCCGTTCCCGGCCGCACCGCGCCGCGCATCGGATTGGCTTTGAGCGCCAGCGCGCCAAGCTTGATCGCCTGACCTGGCACGCCCACCACCGACACCTGACCGTCGGCGATCTCAAGATCTTCCTCTGCGCATTCGAAATGGTCGGCGGCGAATTTTAGAACTTTCTGCCGCACCGCGATCGCTGCCTCATTGACGGCGTTGCCCGCGACCACCGCGCCGCGGCTGGCAAAGGTGCCGGCGCCCCAGTAGAACTGATCGGTGTCTCCGGTCACGACGTCGATATCGGTCACCGCGACGCCGAGTTGGTCGGCGACGATCTGGGCAAAGACGGTGAAATGCCCCTGCCCTTGGGTGCCGATGCCGGTCGCCACACTGACCTTGCCGTTGGCCTGAACCTGGACCTTGGCGCCTTCATAGGGGCCGATGCCGGTGCCCTCGACGTAACAGGCAACGCCGATACCGACATGACGACCTTGCGCGCGCAGCCGCGGCTGCTCTTCGGCGAGAAATTTTTGGTACCCGATCAGCTCCAGCGCCTTGTCGAGGATCGGCTCGTAATTGCCGCTGTCGTATGAGAGCGGCGCGAAGTCCTGATAGATGATCTCGTTGTTGTAGGGGAAGGCATCCGGCGGGATGAGGTTGCGGCGGCGGATTTCGGCGCGGTCGATGTTCAATTCCTGGGCGGCGATATCGAGCAGCCGCTCGATGACGAAGACCCCGTGTTGGCGGCCCGCACCCCGATACGGCGTAACGATCGGCTTGTTGGTGAAGACGGCCGTGAAAGTGCTGTCGTAATTGGGAATATCGTAAGGTCCGAGCAGCGTACATTGGCTATTGATAGGCACCGTCAACCCATACGGATTATAGGCGCCGGTATCGTGGAGAAATACGTCCTGGACGCCGAGGATGCGGCCGTCGGCGGCGAGAGCAATTTCGGCGTCGTGGGTCTGGCCACGCTCCTGCGTCGTCGCAAAGAAATGTTCAAGCCGATCTTCGATCCATTTGACCGGGCGATTGAGCTTCATCGCCACCCACGGGATCACCACTTCTTCGGGATAGAACAGCATGATTTTCGGCCCGAAGCCGCCGCCGACAAACGGCGCGATGACTCTGACTTGCCGCTCGCTCAAGCCCAGCATCGCGGCAAGCCCGTTACGGAAAAACACCGGGGCCTGCGTGGTGTCCCAAACCGTGAGCTGATCGGCGCGGCCATCCCACTTGGCGACGACGCCGCGGGTCTCCATCGGCGACGACGCGCCGTGATCGTACAGCAAGCGGCGGGCAATGACATGCGCCGCGCGTGCGCGCGCGGCGGCGTAGTTGCCGCGGCTTTGCCGGAGATGTGCGGCAACATTGGCGTGGACGTCGTCATGCACCGTGGCCGAGGCGTTCGTAAGCGCCTTCTCCAGATCGACGACGGCTGGCAGCGGATCGAGCTCGACGGCGATGTCGGCCAGCGCGTCCTCGGCGAGATAGCGGCTTTCCGCCAGCACCACCGCCAAGGGCTCGCCGACGTGACGCACTTTGTCCTTGGCGAGCGGCACTTGCGTCCGCTGATTGAAGATGATGCCGGCGATCGGAGGCGGCGGCACCAAGAGCGGTCCCGGCGCCCAATACGAGCCGAGATCGGCGGCGGTATAGACCGCGACGACACCCGGCCGTGCCCGCGCCGCCGAAACATCGATCGACAGGATACGGGCATGGGCGACATTGCTGCGCAGGAAGGCTGCGTAAAGCAGGCCGGGAAGTTCGACATCGTCGACGAACAGCGCCTGGCCGACGAGCAGGCGAGCGTCCTCGTTGCGTCTGATTGGAGCACCAAATTTGCGCGTCGTCACGCCATCAACCCCGTAGTCGTTCGGCCGCAAGCATCATCGCATCGACGATGTGCTGGTAACCCGTGCAGCGGCAAAGATTGCCGGAAAGCGCCTCGCGGATCTGCGCTTCATTCGGCGCCGGCGTTTCGTCGAGGAACACCTTCATCGTCATCAGGATACCCGGCGTGCAGTAGCCGCACTGCAAGCCATGACAATCGTGCATCGATTGTTGCAACGGATGCAGATGATCGCGATCGGAAGCGAGACCTTCGACCGTCATGACCGTGTGACCGTCGGTCTGCGCCGCAAGCATCAGGCAGGAACGGACGGCGACGCCGTCGAAGATCACCGTGCAGGCACCGCAGACGCCATGCTCGCAGCCGACATGAGTGCCGGCGAGCAACAATTCGTGACGCAGGAAATCGCTAAGCAAAAGGCGCGCTTCGACGGTGCGCCGGTATTGCGTGCCGTTCACGGTGACGGCGATGTCGTGCGAATCAGTCGTCACGTCAGCTGTCATGTCAGTGCTCACGCGGCGACCGCTCGTTTGCCACCGTCAAGGCGCGCCGTGTCAGCACGCCCGCCAGGTGCCGTTGAAATTCCTTGCTGGCGTGAATACTGCCGCCCGGATCGATGGCCTGCTGCACCAGCGCCGCGGCTTCATCGATCTGCGCTGTGCCGATATTGCGACCAAGTAGCGAATTGCCGGCGTCCTCGGCCAAAATCGGTCGATCGCCGGCGTTGCACAGGCCGATCCGCGCTTGCGAACAAAGTCCGTTCGCATCGAACTGCATCGTGCAAGCAACGCCGATGAGCGCGAAGTCGCCACGCCGCCGCGACACTTCCATGAAGCAGCTTCCAGAGCGCGGCCCGGCGACCGGCAATTCTACCTCCATCAACATCTCGTCGGATGCAAGTGCAGTGCTGAGCGCGCCGCCGAAAAATTCCGCAGCTGGAATCCAGCGCTCGCCGCTTTGCGATTGCGCGCGCAGTCGACCGGCCAGCGCCAGCACGATGGCAGGCATTTCGGACGCCGGATCAGCGTGCGCCAGGTTGCCGCCGATGGTGCCGCGATTGCGGATTTGCGGGTGCGCGATATGGGGCAAGGCCTCTCCGATGAGCGGCAGGTCACGCGCCGTCTCTGAATTGCGCTCAAGCTGACCATAGCGCGTCAAGGCGCCGATCCGCACGGTTCCCGGTTGCGAATTTTGCATGCCGGCGCACTGCGTCAGTGGATTGATATCGATCAGGACCGCCGCCTGAGTCAGCCGAAAATTCAGGGTCGGCACGAGACTTTGACCACCCGCCAGAAACCGCCCTTCGTCGCCATATTCGGCCTTGAGCGCCAAGGCTTGCTCGATCGTCCGAGCGACAATGTACTTAAACGGGGCGGGCTTCATGCGATGGGAACACTAGCCAAAAGGAACTGCGTGCCGGTCGGGTAAAGTAAAGCATGGGAGAGATTACTGGGACGAGTCAAAACGTTGCCAAGCAGATACGACCCAAATACGGTACTCCCATAACGCTTTGCCCATTATTCTCTCATCGTGAGAAAATATTGAGCGTCGAATTCGTGGCAACGCTGGCAATATTTTGCAATGATCTCGTCGAGCGCAAGTTAGTCAGGACCGGACAGGCGTAGCATGGCTTTTGCATGTGCGTCTTCACCCCCAAGGCATGGATAAACGGATGCGATCGCCTGACGCCAATCCTGTCGGCTTGTCGGCGGTAACGGCCAGTGCCCTTGCCGTCCGTGCACAGGGCGTGTCGCTGACCTTCGAAACGTCGGACGGTGAAGTAGAGGCCCTGTCGGGCGTCGACCTGGATGTCGCCGCGGGCGATTTTGTTTCCTTCATCGGACCGTCAGGGTGCGGCAAGACCACCTTGTTGCGCGTTATAGCCGATCTCGAGCAGCCCACGGCCGGGACAATTTTAATCAACGGCGTCACGCCGGAAACGGCGCGCCTGCAGCGACACTATGGCTATGTGTTCCAAGCGCCCGCACTCTATCCATGGCGGACGATCGAGCGCAACGTGGCGCTGCCGTTGGAAATCATGGGGCTGGACGCGGCAACGCGCCGCGAGCGGATCGCGCATTATCTGAAACTCGTCAATCTGTCCGGCTTCGAACGCAAATATCCCTGGCAGCTCTCCGGCGGCATGCAGCAGCGCGCTTCGATCGCGCGCGCATTGTCGTTTGAGCCAGCGCTGCTGTTGATGGACGAACCGTTCGGAGCGCTCGATGAAATCGTGCGCGATCACCTCAATGAGCAATTGCTGCGACTTTGGAACCAGACCGAAAAAACCGTGGTGTTCGTCACCCATTCGATACCCGAAGCCGTATTCTTGTCGACGAAGATCGTGGTGATGTCGCCGCGGCCGGGACGGATCATCGACATCATCGCCTGCGAATTCCCGCGCGATCGCACGCTCGAGTTCCGCGAGACGCCGGAATTCATCAAGATCGCGCAGCGCGTACGCGCCGGCCTGCGTTCGGGTCATTCCTATGACGAATAGTACGTATTCCGAGGCACGCCCGGCGGCGATACGATGGCATCCTACGGTCGTCCGCTATGCTCCGGTCGTGGTGATTGTGCTGGCGCTGATCGTGATTTGGTACGTAGCCGCGGTGCTGATGAACATGAACATCGTGCGCGACGCCTTCGAGCGCAACGAGACGCCCTACACCACCGAAGAATTGATTGCGGGCACGCTGAGCGCGGAGCGGCCGCTGTTGCCGGCGCCGCATCAGATCGTGGAGACCTTCGTCGACGACGTCTTCGGCTGGCCGGTGACGTCGCCGCGCAGCCTCGTTTATCACAGCTGGGTCACGCTGTCGGCGACCTTCGTCGGCTTCCTGATGGGCACGGCAATCGGCATTTTTCTCGCCGTCCTGATCGTACATGTGCAGAGTTTGCATAAGAGTCTGCTGCCCTGGATCATTTGCTCGCAGATGGTACCGATCCTGGCCGTCGCTCCTATTGTCATCGTCGTGCTGGGCTCGATCGGACTTCGCGGGCTGCTGCCAAAGGCCCTCATCTCGGCCTATTTGTGCTTTTTCCCGGTCACCATCGGCGTCGTGAAGGGACTTAACTCGCCCGATCCGATTCAGCGTGATTTGATGCACACCTGGTCGGCGACGCCGGCGCAGATATTTTGGAAACTGCGCTGGCCGTCGTCGCTGCCTTTCCTGTTCACCAGTTTGAAAGTCTCGATCACGATATCGCTGATCGGCGCCATCGTCGCCGAGCTGCCTACCGGCGCGCAGGCCGGGATCGGGGCGCGGCTCCTGGCTGGCTCGTATTACGGCCAGACCGTCCAGATTTGGGCGGCGCTGGTCGCCGCATCGCTGCTCGCTGTCGGCCTCATCGGCCTGGTTAGCCTTATCGAGCGGTGGGTGGGACAGCATATGGGCGCGCGCCCATGACGCGCCATTATCAGCGGATCGCCTTCGCGCTGGCCGCGATCGGCACGCTCGCTGCCTTGGTCGTGCCGCTGTCGAGCGAACCGACGATCGGCCTTTTTGCCCGGCCGGCGCTGCTTGCCGCAACGTTGTTCACGGCGGCGCTTTATGCCGGCGCGGCCTGTGTATCCGTCCGTTTGTCGATTGCCGTCGCGCTCGTCGGTGTCTTGCTTGGCTGCACTGTGACGCTCGCACTCCTGCGCGACGAAACGATTGCCGGCTACGCAATCTGGGGCTTTTGGTCGGCCGTCCTGGCGAATTGGATTGCGGCGTGGCTCTGCGTTGCCCGACTGGCCGCCGTGAAGCTGCGCGACAAAATAGCCTCCCGCGCCATCGATCTTGCGATCCCACTGCTATTCGGCGCCTTCCTTTTCTATTTGTGGGAAGTTGCAGTCCGCGGCTTCGGCGTCCCGCCGGTGCTGTTTCCGCCTCCGAGCCTGATCGCCGTGCGGTTTTTCGGCTCGCTGTGGACGCTGTGGGCGGATTTCTTCCAGACTTTCATCCTCGGCGTGCTAACGGGCTATGTCATCGGTTGCGGCACAGGCTTCCTCGTCGCTATCGTCGCGCACCGCTTCACTTTTCTCGGACGCGGTCTGCTGCCGATCGGCAATTTTGTTTCCGCCTTGCCGATCGTCGGCATCGCACCGATCATGGTGATGTGGTTCGGCTTCGATTGGCCCTCGAAAGCCGCGGTCGTCGTCGTCATCACGTTTTTTCCGATGCTGGTGAACACGCTCGCGGGCCTCAACGTCGCCGGCCATATCGAGCGCGACCTGATGCGCTCCTATGGCGCTGCACAGCGGCAGACGCTGCAAAAACTCTATCTACCGGCGGCGATGCCGTTCATTTTCAACGCCCTGAAGATCAATTCAACGCTCGCCTTCATTGGCGCAATCGTGGCAGAATTCTTTGGCACGCCCACTGTGGGAATTGGCTTTCGCATCTCGATCGAGGCCGGTCGCATGGCGCTCGACATGGTTTGGGCCGAGATCGCGTTGGCCGCTATTGCCGGCATGGCCTTTTACGGAATTGTCGCGCTCGCCGAGCGCGCGACGACCTTCTGGCATCCATCCTACCGGACCTGACTCGGCGGTTCGCACAGCGTCTAGGAGTTAGACATGAGAAAAATGACGATCATAGCGGCAGCCTCGGTCTTGGGGCTTTCGCTCGGTAACGCTTACGCCGCCGATCCGGTGACGATCCAGCTCAAATGGGTCGCGCAGGCTCAGTTCGCCGGTTATTTCGTCGCCAAGGACAAAGGCTTCTATAAGGACGCCGGCCTCGACGTGACGATCAATCCGGGCGGTCCGGATGTCGCCCCGCCGCAGGTGATCGCCGGAGGCGGCGCCGACGTAGTGGTCGACTGGATGCCTTCGGCGCTGGCTTCACGCGAAAAGGGCGTGTCGCTGGTCAACATCTCGCAGACCTTCAAGCATTCGGGCCTGGAGCTCGTCTGCCGCAAGGATACTGGCATCAAAACGCCGGAAGACTTCAAGGGCAAGAAGATCGGCATCTGGTACGGCGGCAACGAATATCCGTTCCTCAACTGGATGTCGAAGCTCGGCATCTCGACCGACGGCGGCCCAAATGGCGTGACCGTCATCAAACAAGGCTTCAACGTCGACCCGATCTTGCAGAAGCAGGCCGATTGCGTTTCGGCGATGACCTACAACGAATATTGGCAGGTCATCGACGGCGGCTATAAGCCCAGCGACCTCGTGGTCTTCAATTACGAGAAGGAAGGCGTGGCGACGCTGGAGGACGGGCTCTGGGCCATGGAACCGAAGCTGAAGGATCCGGCTTTCGTCGCCAAGCTGGCGAAGTTCGTCAAAGCTTCAGTGAAAGGCTGGGAATACGCCAAGGGGCATGAGGACGAGGCGGTGAAGATCATCCTCGCGACCGACACCACCGGTTCAAAGACCGAGAAGGACCAGAAGCGGATGATGGGCGAGGTCGGCAAGCTGCTCGATACGGGCAACGAAGAGCTCGACCCGAAAGACTATGATCGTACGGTTGGGATCCTAATGAGCGGCAAGTCCGACCCGGTGATCACCAAGAAGCCGGAAGGCGCTTGGACCCACGCTGTCTATGAAGCCATGAAATAACGCTGTCGCAGCGACAGCGTGGCGACTGCCGGCCGTCTTGCGACGGCCGGCAGTAGCTTCTGATTTGCGGAGCATCGAAGGCGGATGCTCTCTGTGAGGCGTAAACAATGACCGGGAAAGCCCCCCACCTGCGAATCGGCATCGACACGGGCGGTACCTTCACCGATATCGTCTGCGTCGATGCCTTATCCGGCGCGATGCGCGTCACCAAAGTCGCGAGCACGCCGGCGAACCCGGCGATCGGCTTGGTGCGCGGCGTCAAATCCATTCTCGCTGACGCTTCGCTGGACGAGCTTGCCGGATTGGCCCACGGCACCACCGTTGCGACCAATGCGCTGCTGCAGGGCGAGATCGCGGGCCTCGGCCTCATCGTCACCGCCGGCTTTCGCCATATTCTCGAGATCGCGCGCCAGGCGGTGCCGGAGGGCTACGGCAATTCCTATTTTTGGGTCAAGCCGGACCGCCTCGTGCCGCTGCGTTACGTGTGCGAGGTTGGCGGACGACTGAATTTCCTGGGCGAAGAGCTGCGCCCGCTCGACGAAGCTTCCGTCCGGGCGGCGGCGCGCTTTTTCCGCCAGCAGGGGGTCGGCGTTATCGGTGTCTGTCTCATGCACTCCTACGCCAATGCCGGGCATGAACGGCGCGTCGCGGAAATTCTCGCCGAGGATTTCCCCGACAGCGTCGTGTCGCTGTCATGCGACGTGCTGCCGGAGTACCGGGAATACGAGCGCGCGGTCACGACGCTGGTGGATGCTTTCGTCAAGCCGCATATGGGCCGCTATCTGCAACGCATCAACGACGAGCTCGGTCCGGGTCTGCGCGACAAGCCGTTTCTGGTGATGCAGTCGAGCGGCGGCGTCGCCAGCCCCGATCAGGTGATGCGTAAGCCGATCACGACGGCGTTGTCAGGACCGGCGGCGGGCGCGATCGGCAGCGCGGTGATTGCGGAGATCGCCGGCTTTCCGGATCTGGTGACGCTCGACGCCGGCGGCACCTCGACTGATCTGTGTCTGATCGAAAATGCCAAGCCGAGCGTCACCAATGGCGGCGCGGTCGGACGCTTCCCGGTGCGCGTGCCGATGATCGACATCAAGACCATCGGTACCGGCGGTGGTTCGATCGCCTGGATCACGCGCGAAGGCCACCTCAAAGTCGGACCGCGCAGCGCCGGCGCCGAACCCGGTCCGATGTGCTACCCAAACGGCGGTAACGAGCCGACGATTACGGATGCCAATCTCGTGCTGGGGCGAATTCCGCCGGCGCTGATCGGCGGCGGCATTCGCCTCAACCTCGAGCGCGCGCGCGCCGGCATTGCCGATCTCGCCACGCGGCTTCCCGGTAAGATGACGCCCGAACAGCTCGCCGAGGGGATCATCGAGATCGCCAATTGGGACCAGGCCAACGCGATCCGGCAAATGACCATCCAGCGCGGCATCGATCCGCGCCATTTCGCGCTGCTCTCGTTCGGCGGTTCCGGTCCGGCGCAGTCTCCGGCGGTGATGGACCTGATCGGCATGAAGGCCTGCCTGGTGCCGCCTAATCCCGGCAACCTTTCGGCCTTCGGCCTCTTGGCCGTCGACTGGCGCACCGATCAGATCGTGACCAAGGTGACGCACGAAGACGCTATCGATACCGGTAGCACTGCCGAAATCTACGCGGGCCTCGAGCGCGAGGCGGTGGCGAGTTTGGAGCAGGACGGCATCGAACGCACGCGCATCCGGCTCGCGCGCGAAGCCGACGTGCGTTACGCGGGACAATCGATGGAGGTCCGCATCCCTGCCCCGTCAGGCCAGGTCGACGCGGCGTTCATCGCCGGCACGATCGAGGCGTTTCACGCGGCCCACCTTAAGGCCTTCGGCTATAATTATGCCGGGCAGCAAAAAGTAGAGATCGTCAACTTCTGCGTCTCTGGCTTCGGCATGATCGAGCGGCCCTCGATTCCAAAACTCCCCGCCGCACATCACTTAAAGCCGCCGCGCGGCCGCCGGCCGGTCTATTTCGGCGGCTCGTATTGCGACACGCCGGTCTACGACCGATCCGCGTTGCCTTCAGGCCTTAGCCTTGATGGTCCCGCGGTGATCGAAGAATTCGGCTCGACGACGGTGATCTTCCCGGCCCAACGGGTCGACGTCGACCCGCATGGCATTTTGATCGTCCGGCGCCTGCGCGAAGCCGACGGGGCAAGCCGATGAACGTGCAGCACCAAACATGGCCCTGGCCGACCGCGCCCATAGCGCGCGCCCGCGATATCGATCCCATCGTCCTGCAGATCGTCGAAGGGACGCTGAATTCGATCGAAGCGGAAATTGAATACGCCATCGAACGGACGGCGCGCTCACCGATGATCCGCGAGGCGCACGATTACCGCGTCGGCCTGTTCGACCGCTATTGCAGGAAGCTCACCGGACGCTCCTATTCGGCGATGCCGAACGCCGTGGTGCGCGACTTTCCGCCCGACACCATGCAGCCGGGCGACGTGTTTTTGATGAACGACACCTATCTCACCGAGGGCTCGATCGGCCACCTGCCCGATCTGTGCAGCACGGTTCCGGTGTTTCACGACGGCGAGGTCGTCGCCTATATCCAGGCGTTCGGGCACCACGACGATATCGGCGGACGCGTGCCGGGCTCGATGCCGGGCACGGCCGCGACGGTGTTCGAGGAAGGCCTCGCGGTGCCGCCGATCAAGCTATTTAGCGCCGGGGTCCGCAACGACGCCGTCTTTACCATCATCAAGCGCAACACGCGCGTGCCCGATACGCTGGCGGCGGATCTCGACAGCGAGGTGCAGGCCTGCGTGATGGGCGCACGCCGCATGGCCGAACTGTTCGAGCGCTTCGGCCGCGACACCGTGGAAGCCTGCTTTCAGGCCATCCTCGACAAATGCCGCGACATTTTTCGCCGCGAGCTGCTGCCGAAGATCGCCGATGGCGAATATCGTTGGGAGGATTACGTCGAGCACGACGGGCTGACCGACCCCAAGCTGCACAAGCTCGCGATCACGATGACCAAAGCCGCCGACCGCATCACGCTCGATTTCACCGGCACCGATCCGCAATCCGCAGGTCCCATCAACTGGCCTGCCGATTATGCCGGCGGCGCCTTCCTGATCAAATGGATCGCGCCGATCCTGCGCAATCTCGCCGACACACCCGAGCGTGCGGCCGAAATTCTCGTCAACGAGGGTGTCTGCGAAGTCTTCGACGTGATCTTTCCGCCGAAAGGCACGTTGATTACACCGGAATGGCCGGCGGCGACCAATGCGCGATCCTTCGTGCTGCTACGCTGCCTCGGGCTCCTTGCCGGCGTGGTCGCGCAGGCGGTCGATGGACGCATGCCGGCCGATCAGGAGACCATCCGCTATACCGGCTTCTATGGCATCGACCGCACCGGCAAATCGTTTCTTTCGCGCGAAGTCTTGGGCGGTGGCTCGGGCGGGCGCTATTACGCCGACGGCAACGACGCCATCCACATCGTGCCGGACTCACGTAATCAACCGGCTGAATTCACCGAGACGCGGTTTCCGATATTGGTCGAGAAACTTGCCTTGCGCACCGACTCCGGCGGCGCCGGCAGGCGCCGCGGCGGGCTCGGCTACGAGAAGCATTACCGCGCGCTGGTCGATTGCCGCACCATCGTCACGGCCGACCGAGTGCGGCTCGGCTGCTACGGCGTCAATGGCGGCAAGGCCGGTCTGCCGTTCTGCGTCAGCATCGACATCGAAGGCACCCCGCGCGATCTCGGCGGCCTAGTCGACGGCGAGCCGGTGCTGGCGGGCCAGATCGTGCGCGTGCGCACCACCGGCGGCGGCGGCTGGGGCGATCCGCTTGAGCGCGAGCCCGATCTGGTGGTTCGTGACCTCATCGACGGCAAGATCTCGGCTACCGCGGCGCACGACGATTATGGCGTCGTGATCACGGCCGGCACTGACGGCGAGCCCCCGCGCGTCGATGAGCCGGCAACGCTCAAGCTTCGCGAGGAGCAACGCGCCAAACGGCCGGGCGCTCCGGCGATTATCGACCGCGGCGAAGGCTTTGAAAAAATGCTGCGTGGCGAGTTCAAGCCGTGGACCCGCTCGGCCTGAAGCCGACATCACAAAAAGGAAAAAACCCAATGGCCATTGAAGTCGCCAAAGTCGAGCTCAGGACCGTGCAGGACGCGTCGGGGCTGGAAGCCTGCATCAAAAAGGGCCAGTTCACCGCCGATCAGGTCATCGGGGTCATCGGCAAGACCGAAGGCAATGGCGGCGTGAACGATTTCACCCGCATTCTCGCCGACCAGGCGTTTCGCCGGACCTTGATGAAACTTGGGCACCGCTCTGAGCAGGACGTCGGGCAAATCCCGATGGTGTGGTCCGGCGGCTGCGACGGCGTCATCACCCCGCACGCGACCATTTTCGCGCGCACCGCAGCGACCGGGCCAGCATCGAAGTCGCGCCTCGCCATCGGCACCGCGATGAGCGTCGAACTTTTGCCCGAGGACATCGGCCGACCGGCCATGGTGCAGAAAGTCGCCGACGCCGTGAAGGCCGCGATGCGCGATGCCGGCATCGACAACCCGGCGGACGTTCATTACGTGCAGACCAAGACGCCGCTCCTCACCATCGAGTCGGTCCAGGATGCGCAATCGCGCGGCCACGATGTCGCCTGTGAGGTACACACCTCCATGGGCGTGTCGAACGGCACCACCGGGCTGGGCATCGCCGTCGGTTTGGGCGAAATCGCCATGCCGATGGCGGCGGATATCTGCCACAACCTCGATCTCTATTCGTCCGTGGCGTCGTGCTCGTCCGGCGTCGAGCTGACGCAGGCGCAGATCGTGCTCTTGGGCAACAAAGCCGGCGCCGGCGGCCGCTATCGTATCGGCCATTCGGTGATGAAAGACGCGCTCGACGTCGATGGCATCTACGAGTCCATTCGCAATGCCGGTCTCGAATTGCCTGTCCGCCCGCGCGCGGAAGATCTCGGCGGCCGCGTCGTGAACTGTTTCATGAAATGCGAGGCCGACCGCCGCGGCACGCTGCACGGCCGGCGCCAAATCATGATGGACGATTCCGACGTGCCTTGGCACCGCCATATCAAGGCCGCGGTCGGCGGCATCGCCGCTATGGCAATCGGCGATCCGGCGGTATTCGTATCCGTCGATGCCATGCATCAGGGCCCGCAAGGCGGCGGCCCCGTCATCGCCATCGTCGATGTTGGCGAGTAGTGACGGCATGGGAATTGCAGCATTTTGAGGGGTCGGTTCCGACCGATAGCCCCCGCAAATCACTGGAGGCAAGCAAATGCGACGCATGATCTGGAATTTCCAGCGTTTGATATTGGCCGCCGTTTGTACCGCCTTGCTGGTTGCATCGCCCGCGTCGGCGCAGGACAAGGTCCCCGACAAGGTTAAAGTCGGCGTGTTCCCGATCAGCTCGTCGCTGCCCTATTTCGTCGCACTCGATCTCGGCTACTTCAAGGAGCTGAACATCGAGCCGGAAACCTCAACCCTGATGGGCGGCCCGCCGAACGTCGCGGCCTTGATGACCAATCAGATCGAGGTCTCGGCCGTGCTGGTCACGCTCGAAGGCCTCAATGCCGACGCGAAGAAGCCGGGCGTCGCCATGTACGTCGCCATGCACAGCCAGAACGTGACTTACAAAATGGAGCAATTCGTCGTGCGCTCCGGCCTTGCCGATAAAGTGAAAACGCTCGCCGATTTCAAGGGTCTCAAATTGATGTCGGCGCCAGGGCCGGCGAACGTCAACACCGCCAAGGGCATTCTCGCCAAAGTGGGATTGAAGGACGGCGACTACACCATCGATCAGCTCGACATGGGTCAGCATGTCAACGCCATGAAAGCCGGCACCTTCGACGGCGGCTATACGCTCGAACCAAGCGCCACGATCATGCACAATCTCGGCGTTGCCGACACGGTCGAAGCCGGCGTCATTGCGAAATACATTCTGGGCAGCCCCGACGCCGACGCTTATGCGGCCGGCTGCGCGTTCTCGACGGAATTCATCAACTCGCGCCCCGACGTCGCCAAGCGCTTTGCCCAAGGCTGGGGGAAGGCGATCGACTACATCCGCGCCAACCCGGAAGCGGCGCGCAAATATCTCGCCAAGAACACCATGACGCCCGACAACATCGTCGATACCGTGCCGATGCTGGGCTACATCATGGTGAAGGATATGAGCGAAAAGCAGCTCGGTTATTTGCAGACTTTCGCCGATTTCGGCCAACAGATCGGCGTCGTGCCGGAAAAGATCGACGTGAAGCAAGACCTCAAATCGTTCTGATGCTTAGCCCCTCGCCGTCGCTGCAGCCCACATCCGGCGCGGATAAACGCCCGCATGTCACCATCCGCGGCCTGAGCAAGCGCTTCGACAAGGCCGTCATCTACGACAATTTCGACCTCGACATTCCGCGCGGCGAATTGATCTCGGTGTTCGGGCCGAACGGCTGCGGCAAGAGCACCTTGATCAACATGGTCGCAGGCCTCATCGCGCCCGACGCCGGACAGATTTTGTTCGATGGCATGCGGCTCGATGAGATCAAGTTCGGCTATGTATTTCAAAATTACCGCGAGGCTTTATTTCCCTGGCTGCGTGCTTTCGACAATATCTCCTACCCGCTCAAGCTGATGCAGGTGCGGCCGACGGAGCGGCGCGCGCGCACCGAAAGACTGGTGGCGCATCTCGGCGTCAAGCTCGATCTCAATCTTTATCCATACCAGATGTCAGGCGGCCAACAGCAGCTTGTCTCGATCATGCGGGCGCTGATCGTCGAGCCGGAAATCCTGTTTCTCGACGAGCCTTTCTCGGCGCTCGATTACGAGATGACGCTGTTCATGCGCGAGCAATTGCAGCGCATTTTCATGGAGACCGGCACCACGACGGTGCTGGTCTCGCACGACCTCGAAGAAGCAGTTTTTCTCGCCGACCGCGTGCTGCTGTTGTCCCGGCATCCGGCGCGGGTCGCCGAGTTCACGAAGGTCGCGGCGGCACGGCCGCGCAACGATGCGACGCTGTCGGACCCGGAATTCGTGCGCACCAAGGCGCATTGTCTCGACGTGTTCCAACGCGAAGTGAGGCGGGCGTGAAGTCGGAGAGCCTCAAGCCTTTCCTGCCGATCATCGGCGTCATCGGGCTCCTCGCCGTCTGGTCGTTCGTGACGTGGCAACAATGGGTCGATCCGGTGCTCTTGCCCTCTCCGATCGCGACCTTCAAGGCGCTCTGGACCGGCATGGACGGCGGCCCGCTCGGCTTTGATTTCGTCAAGACCGTGTACCGCACCGCGGCGGCAACCGCGATTGCCGCCGTGATCGGCATTCCGCTCGGCATCGTGCTCGGATCGTCGGAAACGCTCTATCGCTCGCTCGAATTCGTCATCGATTTTTTCCGCTCGACACCGGCCTCGGCGATGTTCCCGCTGTTTCTGATTTTGTTCGGCGTCGGCGACGAGACCAAGATTTCGGTTGCCGCCTTCGGCGCCATTCTGGTGATCCTGTTCAACGTCGCTTACGGCGTCATGAATGCGCGCAAGACCCGGCTGTTGGCTGCGAGGGTAATGGGCGCGTCGCGGCTGCGCGTGCTATTCGACGTCATGTTGCTGGAATCGCTGCCGCAGACTTTCGTCGGCCTGCGCAACGGCGTGTCGCTCGCTTTGGTGATCATCGTCGTCGCCGAAATGTTCATCGGCTCGCAGGATGGGCTCGGTCACAGCGTGTTCGAAGCGCAGCAATTGTTCGAGATGCCCCGCATGTATGCCGCTATATTCGCAGCCGGCGTGCTCGGCTATGGCCTCAATCTGTTGTTCCTTGTGATCGAACGGCGCTTCGTGCATTGGTCCGGCAAATAGGCGAAAAACCGGGGCGCAAAGCTCATGGCCGACATCACGCTCACCCGCAAATCCGCGCGCGAATTGGCGAAGCTTATTCGCCAGCGTGCCGTCAGCCCGGTCGAGGTGCTTGACGCCCATCTCGCGGCCACTGCGGCCATCAACCCCAAGCTCAACGCGATCGTGACGCTGGCCGCCGAGCAAGCGCAGGACGCTGCGCTGCTCGCCGAAGCCGCGGTTATGAACAACGCGCCGCTCGGCCCGCTGCACGGCCTGCCGGTCGCGATAAAGGACATCACGCTCACGGCGGGCATCCGCACCACTTTCGCTTCTCCGCTCTACAAGGATTACGTGCCGAAGGAGGACACCGAAGTGGTGCGCCGGCTCAAAGCCGCCGGCGCCATCGTGCTCGGCAAGACCAATACTCCCGAATTCGCCGCCGGCGCCCATACCACCAACGATCTGTTCGGTCCGACCCGCAACCCGTGGAATCCGGATTTAAGTCCCGCGGGATCGTCCGGCGGCTCGGCGGTCGCCGTCGCGACCGGCATGGTGCCGATCGCGCAAGCCACCGATTTCGGCGGCTCGATCCGCGTTCCGGCGGCGTTTTGCGGCATCGTCGGCATTCGCGCCACGCCAGGCCTTATTCCGTCTTTCCCGATGCCGCTCGCCTGGGATCCCGGGCAAGTCAACGGCCCTTTGGCGCGCGACGCCAAAGACGCGGCCTTGATGCTCAATGCGATGGTTGGCTTCAGCCCGCTGTCGCCGATTTCGGTCGCACCGCCATGGCAAAGCGCGTTCGCCGCGATGGAGCGGCGCAGCGGTGCCAAGGGCCTGCGCATCGCTTATGTCTCCGACATCGCCGGCATCGGCGTCGATACCGAAATCGCCGCGATATGCCGCAACTCGGCCCTGCGTCTGAGCGAGGCCGGCGCGCAGGTCGAGGAAATCGCCTTCGACGTCGGCGAAGGACGGGCGCCCTATCAAGTCTGGCGCGGCTTCTGGATGGTCGGTCAGCAATACCAACGCCTGCAACAGATGGAGCAATTCGGCGCCAATTTGCGGGGCAATGTGCAAGCCGGGTTAAAGCTCACGCCGCTCGATCTGGCGGCGGCCGAGCAGCAGCGGCAGGAGGTATTTCATCGGTTTCGAAAACTGTTCGAGCGTTTCGACATCTTGCTCACCCCGGCCGCGCCGGTGAAGCCGTTTCCGATCGAGCAGAATTTCCCCGCAGACATCAACGGCAAGAAGCTGGAAAACTATATCGACTGGATCGCGCCGGCATTTCTGATCACGCTGGTCAGCCTGCCTGCAGGCAGCGCGCCAGCCGGCCTGTCGCGCGACGGCCTGCCCGTCGGCATGCAGATCGTCGCGCCGCGCTTTGAGGAGCCGTTGATTCTGAGTGTTGCAGAACTCATTCACCGCCAGAGCGGTGTCGGCTGGCCGCCGGTTGGTGCGGAAAAGTTTGCGGCCGCTTAGAGGCGTCTGGCGCCGCCTTATTCCAGTGGCAATTTCGACCGCGAGGCCTTAAAACGCCCAATGATGCCGGGTTAGCTCAGCGGTAGAGCAGCGGTTTTGTAAACCGTTGGTCGGGAGTTCAATCCTCTCACCCGGCACCAATTGTATCTCACGGAAAAAAAAGAATAATTTAAGTAATTGCGAGAGCGACGAGCGCAGATTTCATGTCGCAGATTTTGCAGATTCGTGCCAAGCATTTTCAATGGCTTATATGGGCTGGCAAAATTAAACGCGACATAGCCTAGCGGCGGCCTCAGCGTCGGCCGTGGCCTTCCGGTCGGCGTCCATCTTGCGGCGGTTGAAGCCGATGGCCGGATCGTCGCTCAATGTGGGGCACCGTCAACTGGCGCATTGCACCCAAAGGCCGACATTCGGTTGCGCTGCGACGTCCGCCGCTCTGGGCCAATAAGCACCCTTCGCACTGCGGAAAAATACCGAGCCTTTTCGCAGGCACCTGTAGCAAGCACCCGGCCTGTCGCCTGGCGGGCTGTGATTTAGATCAAGAGTCTCGAATTTTGGATGGGTATCCTTGCGAGATTGCGAGCCTGATCTCACTGGTGAGGAGACAAATGGCAATTGGCATAGGAAGGCGCGAGTTTTTCGCTAAGCTTGGCGGCACGTCGGTTGCATGGCCGTTGCAAGGTACGAACTGGGCCTAGTGACCTTTGGCACATCGGCCTTGTAGAGATAACAACGGCAGAGTGCAATAAGGGGCGAACATTTGGTACGATGTTTGTCGCTTGTGGCGAGCGATTTCTCCAGGCAAGTACATTCAGCACATGACCCTACTTTCCCGTGTTACCGGCTCGCCAGAACGAGCGGTCGTCTTGTTGATATTCGTGTTTCTAGTCTTTCATCTCGTCTTGGCGGCAACGCTTGGACTCGGTGTCGACGAATGCTACGACATCAGCGTTTCGCACGATCTCAAACTGTCGTATTTCGATCACCCACCGCTCCACTATTGGATCGCGCATCTTTTCATACCACTGCTGGGCGATGGTCGCGCCTTGCGCCTGCCGTTCGTTGCAATTTTTGCCGGTACGACCTGGTTTCTTTACCTATTCACGCGGCAATTGTTCGGCGCGCCTGCCGGATTTTGGGCCGTCCTAGCGCTTAATCTGTCGGTCTTCTTCTCCCTCGCCGGTGGCTGGGTCGTGCCCGATGGGCCATTGCTCTTTTGTCTTGTGGCCGCCGCTTACACGATCTCTCTGTCGCAATTTTCCCACGGCAGACCGCCATCGCTTTGGAGAACTTGGATCATCGCCGGACTGTGGATAGGGCTTGCCGGCCTCTCCAAATATCATGTCGTGTTGTTCGGCGTTGGGCTGCTCGGTTACATGATCAGTTCGCCGTCGCGTCGCATTATACTTAGACATCCAGCACCATGGGTTGGTGCGACTATTGCACTTGCCATTTTTTCACCGGTCATTGTCTGGAATGCGGAGCATCATTGGGTCTCCTTCATATTCCAAGGCGGACGAGCCGGAAGTCACGGTGCGTTTCCAAAACTAGGGCAGTTTTTCGCTAATCTCGGCGGACAAGTCATTTGGATGGGCCCTTGGGTTTTCGTGCCAATGGCGATGACAACCTACACGGCATTGCGGCTTGGCCGCACGGCCAAACCCTCATGGTATTGTCTTTGTCTGGCCCTTCCAACTATCCTCCTTTTTACGATTGTGCCGCTTTGGGGTGACCGAGGATTGCCACATTGGCAGATGTCTGGCTGGCTGATGCTTTATCCCGTGCTCGGTGCGTGCCTCGCTCGCGAAGCTACGGTGCGGACACTACCGAAGACGTGGGCGATCGCGTCAGCCGCAGCGCTAGTCATCTTCGCTATTCTTGGCGTCGGACACGCGGCGACGGGCTTTGGTCGGCTGCTACTGCCGGCAGCATTCGCAAACGGTGACCCTACGTTGGAGGCGTTTGAATGGACAGCCCTGCGCGACGAACTGCAAAAGCGCGGGTTACTCGGAAAAAACGGGTTATTCGTCATTTCTAGAAGCCCGATCGACATGGGTAAAATTGATCAGGCACTAAACGATGCAATGCCAATGCAAATCTACGGTGAAAGCAAGCAATATGCTTTCCGCATCGATCCGGCGACGCTTGTCGGACGTGATGCACTGATTATCGGTCGCCGCGATCGAATAGATGGTATCGAAATCTCGTTAGCTCCTTACTTCGCATCGATTAGCGAGCTGCCTTCATTTACGTTTGGTCGATCCGGCATGCAGGAAGTGAGCGTCCGCATTTTTTACGCGCATGTATTGAAGATCCCGCTACCGTCGCCTTATGACCAACGCTGAAACACGGCAATTGCGGGCACCGTGCCGTCGTCGTCTAATCCTGCGCCATGGGGCTGCGCAAACTATCCACGCCGTGACGGTCGGAGGAAATCATGCCGCATGCTGCGCGGCTCGCTGTTCTTACGACCGGGCTGCTCTGCTCAGCCTAGCCGGACATCCCCGCGATTCGTGACCCGCATACCCTGATGTTTGATCACAGCGGCATTCTCTGGTTCACCCTACACAGCGGCAATCGGATTGGACGCCTCTATCCTAAGACCGGCGAAATCAAACTACGGAGGCCGCCGACGGCTGGGGCCCGTCGCTATGGGATGCGGTCAACTCCAAGGGTGCGATCTTCATCGCGGAATTTGGTACCAACAAGATCGCCAGAGTCGATCCCACGACGTTGGTCCGCTTCGATCCCACGATAGCAAAATTCCAGACTTGGCCGATTCCGGGTGGTGGCAATATCGTGCGCAACACGTCCGTCACCCGCGACCACAAATGGGTCCTTGCCAAAAGCTTGATGAACGGCGTGACACTCGTGACGATTAAGAAGTAACCCACCGGCTATGCCGGCGGATCGTCACTTCTGGTCACCTGTCTCATGGCCACGCTCGCGATCGGCGGGGGAAAGCGCGGACATTGCAATTACAGGGCTTAATCCGATCAGCATTCAGCTGACGCACGGAGGTCTGAAGGAAACGGGCACCCGGCGCCAACACCCTTATCGTGATCGCGACAGACTCGGCCGCCCGCGGCCGCGCAGGCTCATTCCGGCGCCTTCTTTCGCCGGAACCACGGCAGCTGCGGCGCGGGCCATTGTCTCACTTCCAGTGGCCACACCCGCTGGATCATGCCGTACATCATGGCCGTCGTCAGTCCGAACAGAATGATTCCGTTGAGCGCCTCCAGCGCGCCCATGAGCCGCCAGTGATCGGCGAGAAACAAGTCAGCGTGCCCGTATGTCGTGACCGCGCTAAGCGAATAGAGGATCGCCGCGCGATTGTCCGGCACCGCGCCGAGCGCCCGGTAGGCGATCGCCCACATGCCGGCTTCGGCGGCGTGCAAAAAAGTGACGAGAATTGTAGTCACCCCCATCACCAATGCGAACATGTAAAGGAAGTGGCGATTGTTCTTCATCAGGTCCATGATCCCTATGACCCGCAGATTGATCATGCCGAGACCGATCACATGAAAGATCACGGTGACCGCAATGATCGGCAGGCTCCAGGCCCAGTTGCCGTTCCAAGTAGCTGCATTGTCCATGATCGCTTCACCCTCCTCGCGCCGCCGAGGCCGCTATTGTGCGTAAGCCCGGCGCCCGACGCAAATTCGGAGTGGCTTTGCGGCCCACGATGACGGTGGAATATTCCTGTGTGCGATCGGTTAGTATAGCGAAATCGGAAATGACGAGGAAAGCGCGATGGCCGAGACGAGAGTGCGGTATGAGGTGAATGGTCGGAAGTTCGAAGGCCTGCTGGTCTACGATGACAGTGTGAGCGCGAAGCGCCCGGCCATTTTCATGCAACCCGACTGGAAGGGCGTGTGCCCTGACACTATCGGCCAGGCGCGCACCGTCGCGGGCACGGACTATGTAGTGCTGATGGCCGATATGTTCGGTACGGGCTACGGCGCCAAGCCAAAGACACAGGATGAGCTGCGCGCCGGCATGCTCGCCGTGCACAGGGATTTGCCGTTCACGCTCGCCTGCGGGTCCAAGGCCTACGACACGCTTGTTGGCGAGGCGAACAAGCTCGGGCTGATCGACGGCGGCGAGACCGCGGCGATCGGCTATTGCGCCGGCGGCGGTTACGCGCTCGAACAGGCGCGCGCCGGCGCCGATTTTTCGGCGCTGGTGGTGTTTCACGTCACTAATCCCAATCCCGTCGTTGCCGGCACACTGTGCAACATCAAGGGCCGCGTGCTGGCGATCCACGGCTCCGCCGATCCGATCACTCCGAAACCGATGATGGACGCGTTCGAGGACGAATTGACACGGGCCAAGGTCGATTGGCAGATCATGATGTTCGGCGGTGCGGTACATTCGTTCTGCGATCTGACGGCCAAGGGCGGACCGACGCGCTACGACGAAAAGCTCTGCCGCAAATCCTACATGTTGATGCGCGATTTTTTCGCCGAGACGCCATAGGGGCGCGACGACTGAGGTGATCCATGCCGCTGACTAGGCGTACGCTCATCGCCGGCACTGCCGCAGCGTCGGTCGCCGCGCATATCGACAGGGCGGCAGCCGAAACGCCGGCGGCCGGCACAGCGACGCCTGGGATTTATCGCTACAAGATCGGCAGCTACGAGCTGACCGCGCTCTACGACGGCATCTGGTATCGGCCGATCGGCGACAGTTTCATCCGCAATGCGCGCTTTGCCGAGGTCGAGCGGGCGCTCGATTTGGCCTTCATGCCGCACGACAAGCTCGCGACGCCGTTCACGACGCTGATCGTCAATACCGGCAAGAAGTTGGTGCTGCTCGACACCGGCACCGGCGGCCAGATCGCGCCGTCGGCCGGCGTGCTGCGCGACAATATCGCAGCCGCCGACATCGATCCGAAAGCGGTCGATCAGATCGTCATCTCGCATTTTCATCCTGACCACATTAACGGCATCAAGGATAAGGACAATGCACTGATCTTTCCCAATGCCGAGATCATGGTGCCTGAACCGGAATGGGCATTCTGGATGGACGACGGCAATTTGAACGCGGCGGCGGCTGACCTCAAACTCACCTTCCTCAATCAGCGGCGAATCTTTGCCGATATTGCGAAACAAGTGACGCGGTTCCAGTCAGGGAAGGAAGTCGCGCCAGGTATCGAGACGCTGCCGGCGCCGGGGCACACGCCGGGCCACACCGTTTTTGCCATTCATTCCGGCGAACAATCGTTGCTGGTGTTAAGCGACACCGCGCAGCACCCGGCAGTGTTCGCGCGCCATCCCGACTGGCAGGCGGCTTTCGACATCGACGGCGCGGCGGCGGTCGCGACGCGCAAAAGAATCTTTGACCGCGCGGCGGCCGACCGCATGCTCGTCACCGGCTATCACTTTCCATTCCCGGCCTGCGGCCATCTGATCAAGACCGCGAGCGGCTACGAGCACGTGCCGGTCGAGTGGCAGCCGAATTTGTGAATGGTTGTGCGAATGATCGGAGGCCGGCGTTTGCGGCCGGCCTCCTTGATCCCGTTAGACTTATTTTTGTTCCGATACGGGACGACTAGATTCCGACTTGCGGACCCGGCGGAGCGTTACGACCGGGCAGCCGCAAGTCGGTGCGTACGATCCGGGCCTCGGTTCGCAACCTTGTGGGGTGCATGTTCCGGATCGCAGGCAAAGGCTTTGCCGTTACGACCGCTTGGCGGCGCCGATAACGCCGGCCTGATGCGTCTTCGTGGACTTGACGTGACGCGCCTGATGCATCGTGCCAGCCTTGGTGTCGTTCTTAGCGCGCGCGACGTGTTTCTTCGCGTGCTTGACCGTAGCTTTGACGGTTTTGGACGCTTTGGCGGGGGCCGTGGCAGCGACGGGTGCAGGTTTGGACTGCGTGGCCGCAGCGGCCGGGGCCGTGCCGTTGGCTCCCGATGACTGCGCGAATACCGGGCCGGCGATCAAAACGGTCGCGATAAGCGCGGCTGAAAATGTTCTCAACATGGTGCTTTCCTTTTTGTTCCGCGGCACCGGTTGCGAGATCGCAGCCGAATGTGTGCCGATGTTGAGACGACATTTACGCCGGCCGCGCTGAACGCCGTCTGAAGTGCGGCAATGGAAACCGTTCACCTACGTGAACTTCTTGTAATGACAAGAATTTTCGGCGAGCCCCATGGCGTCGACGATTCATCGCCAAATTTCGGAATGAAATGCTATGCTGCGGTGTTTATTGGGCAGACTGAACTGGGAGAAGGTCATGCGCAAAACGACTTCGCTTGCAGCCGCGGTTCTGTTCAGCGTGCTTGCCGGCGCGCCGCGCATCGCTGCGGCCATGGAGACCAATAGCCCCGAGCCACCGAAGCCGCCGACGACCACGCAGCAGGGCACCACATCCGACGACAAGAAGGCCCCTGCACCCGTCAAAAAGCCAAAGCCGGACAAGTCGAGTTCGACCGAGGATTTCCTCACCGGCTGGCACAAGGCCTATGCGCTGATTTACGACCATAACGACTATGTCGGCGGCATCGCGGTGCTGCGCTCGCTCGGTTATGACGACAATGCCGACGTGGCGACGCTGGTCGGCTATGCCAGCCGCAAGCTCGGCCGCTACGATGACGCCAAGCTTTGGTACGATCGCGCGCTTACCGCCGATCCCAACCATGCGCTGACCTGGTCCTATTACGGCATGTGGCACGCCGAGCAAGGCAACGTGCTCAAAGCCAAGGACGATCTGGAAAAGGTCCGCAGCATCTGCGGTACCGATTGCCGCGAATACACCGCACTGAAGGCCGCGATCGACGGCACGGTGACGTATTAAATGTTGGTCAATCGAGACTGATGCCGGCTTGGCGCGCGACCGCGTTCCATAGCCGCACCTGATCGTCCATGACGGTGCCGAACGCTCGCGGTGTCATTGGGTGCGATTCCAGGCCGAGCTTGGCGATCGCTGTCTGCATGTCCACAGAGTTCAGCCGCGCATTCTCGGCGGTATTGATCTTTGCGATCACATCGGCGGGCGTTCCCTTCGGCGCGAACAGGCCGAACCGCAAATAATCGGGAAATCCGTCGTAGCCGCTTTCGCGGAATGTCGGCACGTCGGGAAGCTCGGGCCAGCGCTCATCGGTCGTCACCGCAATGGCGCGAAGCCTGCCGGTGCGGATATGCGGCAGCAGCACCGCCTTGGTCGTCACGTTGATCTGAATATGGTTGCCGAGCAGATCGGCGATGGCAGGTGCCGCGCCGTTATAAGGAACAAAGACGATGTCGGTGCCGGTGCGCACCCGAAAATATTCCAGCAACAGATGCGGCGCGATGCCGGCCGAGGCGCCCGAGGATAGTTGCCCCGGATGATCCTTGGCGTATTGCACCAGCTCCGCCAAGCTGTGCACCGGCACCGCGGGATTGACGACCATGACTTGCGGGTCGTCGGCGACCGCAGCGACCGGTACGAAGTCGCGCGCCGGATCGTAATCGAGATTTTTGTAGAGCGCGGGCGTGACGGCGTTGTCGTTGGTGCCGCCGAGAAGAAGCGTATAGCCGTCAGGCTTTGCGCGCGCTGCTTCCCGCACGCCGATCTTGCCGCCGGCGCCCGGGAGATTCTCGACATACACGTTCTGGCCGAGTTCGGCGTCGAGCCCCCGCGTCGCCAGACGCGCCATGGTGTCGCTCGGTCCGCCGGGCGCCCACGCCGATATCACCTTGATCGGATGATCGGGAAAGCTTTGCGCCTGCGCCGCCGCCGTGACGGCCACGCTCATACTCGCGACCAGGATCGCAATTCTGGTCGCCGTTCCCGCGCCCTTGTTCATGTCGCCCCTCCCCCTTGGGTCTCGGCCAGGATCCAAGCGTGGTAGTCTGGATCGACGTTCTCGATCGGCAGGACGAGAATCGCGGGGGTGGTATAGGAGTGCATCCGTCTGACCGCGGCACGCACGCCTTCCGCAAGCGCTGAGCGGGTCTTTATGATCATTACCACCTCGTCGCCGCGCTCAATCGCACCCCGCCAGCGGTACAGCGAGACCATGCCGGGCAGGATGTTAACGCAGGCGCATAATCGGGCTTCGACCAGGGCGCGGCCGGCCGCCTCCGCCTCGACAACGGATGGATAGGTCGTATAGACGAACACCGCGCGTTCCATTTTGCCGTCCCGATCCATCAACCCTGATCTATCAGACTTGGACCCGTATGCCGAAACGCCCCACCGCTTCCCGCTTTAGGCAGATCGCCTTCGTCGCCAGCGATGCGACGGCCGCGCAGCGGGCCCGGCAGCGTCTGGTCCGCCGCTACGGCGACGCCAGGCCGGAGACGGCCGACGTCATTGTCGCGCTCGGCGGCGACGGCCTCATGTTGGCGACCCTGCAACGGTTCATGAATTCCGGCAAGCCGATCTACGGCATGCATCGCGGCACCGTCGGATTTCTGATGAACGAGTACGCAGAAGCGGGCCTCGCCGAACGGCTCGCAGCCGCCCGCGTCACCGTTATCCACCCGCTTTTGATGCGCGCGCGCGACATGGCCGGCCGCGTCCATCGTCACCACGCCATCAACGAGGTCTCGCTATTCCGCCAGACCTATCAGGCGTCGCGGTTGCGGGTTTTGGTCGACGGCAAGGAACGCCTTGCCGAGCTCGTCGCCGACGGCATCCTGTTGTCGACGCCGGCCGGCTCCACCGCCTACAACCTTTCCGCGCAGGGTCCGATCATCCCGGTCGGCGCGCCGCTTTTGGCGCTAACGGCGATCTGCCCGTTCCGGCCGCGGCGCTGGCGTGGCGCACTATTGCCCGACCGCGCCCACGTCACGGTCGAGGTGCTGGAGGCCGCAAAGCGTCCGGTGGCGGCCGTCGCCGACCACGACGAAGTCCGTTCGGTCCGTGCCGTCGAGATCAGCATGGACCACTCGATCGCCATGCACATGCTGTTCGATCCCGGCCACGGTCTCGACGAGCGCATCCTGGGCGAGCAATTCGGCTATTGAGACCGGGACAAGCCGGCCCCCGCCAAACCTTAACTGCGCCTTAACGACGATTGTTTACGATTGACGGTGCGAAGGTGGGCGTGGCCGCGTCCGCCGCGGGAGTCTGCATGGTCCGCATCGATTTCAACCGCCTGCGCTTTCTGGTGATCGACGACAACGCGCATATGCGACGCATCCTGCGCACGCTGCTGCATGGCTTCGGCGCCCGCGAAGTCTATGAAGCCGAGGACGGCGCCGCCGGTCTCGAAGCCTTCACCCATTACATGCCCGACATCATCCTCGCCGACTGGGTAATGCCGATCTTCGACGGCTTGGAATTGACGCAGATGATCCGCCAGCCCGGCGCCAATTCCAACCCTTATGTGCCGATCATCATGCTCACCGGCCATTCCGAGAAGAAGCGCGTGGTCGGCGCCCGCGATGCCGGCGTCACCGAGTTCCTCGCCAAGCCGATTTCGGCGAAGGCCCTCTACGAGCGCATCCTCAATGTGGTCGCCAATCCGCGTCCCTATATCAAAAGCAAAACCTATTTCGGTCCCGACCGGCGGCGCAACGTCAACACGACCTATGCCGGCATCGACCGGCGCAAAGGCGGCAAGGCGGAAGTTACGCGCCAACAACCGTTGCTCGACAAGGCCCAGGCCTTGGTCTGATCGCGAGGAACCAAAAACCGCCATGGCCAATCGCAAAGACGCTACGTCCTCGGTCGTAACTTTTGCCGACCACGAAGTGATCACGCCGCCGCATGCGCTGCGCAAAGCGGTCGCGCCGGCCGGACCCGGTGGCGACCATGACGACCCGGTCGCGCGCGCCGAGGCGGCACTGGTCAACTTGTCGTGCGAGTTTTCCGACTGGATGCAAGCGGAATGCGAGCGGCTCGAGGCGGCACGGCAGGACGTCAAAACTCTTGGCTTTAGCGAGGCGGCGCACAATGCGCTGTTTCGCGCCGCCCACGATATCAAAGGTGAGGCCGCCACGTTCGGCTATCCGGAGGTCGCCGGCGCCGCCGAAAGCCTGTGCCGCCTGCTCGAGCACACGCCGCAGCTGACGAAAATTCCGACCGTGCTGGTCGATCAGCACGTCGATGCGGTGCGCGCCATCATCCGCGAACACACCCGTCCCGACGTCGCCGAGGTGGCCGCCGCGCTGACGCGACGGCTGCGCGAGGTCACCGATGATTTCTTAAAGCGCGAAAACAGCTTCCGCCCGGAATATTTGGAAAGCATTTTCTCGCCGCCACTGGTGCCCGGCGCCGCCGAGACATAAGGCGCGCTAGGCCGCGACCGCTTCGGCGTCCAACTCGTTGGCTACGAGTTCATCGCAGAACAGGCGAGCCTCTTCGCGCGCGGCTTCGGTCGCAAACCGCCGCAGCAGCGTAAGCAGCGGCGCCAGCTCGCTGAGATCCGCATCCTCGCAACGCGTGAGGACCCGCTCGACCATGCGCCGCTTCAGCCGCGCTGCGCTGCCAGGTTCATAGCCGAAGCCCTCGCGCATCGCTTCGATCGCCTCCTTGAAGGCGGGATAAGTCGATGCCGGCAACCGGGCTTTTTCGAACAGCGCCCGCAAACCGACGCTGCCGCGGTCGTGCACAAGCCCCGACACGCGGGCAAGCGGCATATCGGTCAGCATCGCCAAGGCTTCCTCGAACAAGGCGATATTGCCGGACAATAGCGCGCGCAGAATAAGACCGGCGGTGAGCTGACCGCTGGCGCATAAATGCCGGACCAGCGGGCTGAGCTCGGTCTCCGGCGTCTCCGCGGCGATGGTGACGGTCGCCTTTTCGCAGGCGTCGCGGGCAATGCGACGGGCGTGATCGGGGTCGAGCCACTCGCGCCCGGCGACAAAACCGGCGAGGGTCTCCGACAGCTTGGTGACCAGGATCTGCCGCGTGGCGGCGGGAAGATCGTCGCGCATCACCAGCGCTTCGCGAATGGCCGCGAGGTGACCGAAACGCTCGACGATGCGGTCGAACGAGATCGGCGCGATGTCGGCGCTGCAGTTCTCGATCAGTAACAGGCAGGATTCCGCCGCGCCGACTTCGGCGATCGCCGCGGCGACAGGGCGCGGCAGCGCTGAGCGGCTTGAGATCGCCGCTTGGATCGCAGGCCCGCCGGTGGCCGCGGCGTCGACCAGATCGGCGTCAACGAAGAGCGGCGACAGCGCATAAACGGGCGCCGCGATCAGCGGCTGGTCGGCTGCAAGCGCAATGACGATCGCCGGCGGCGCGCTCGGGCTTGCCGCCAGCGCATCGGCGAGCGCGCGGCGAACCAGCGGCGACGGATCGTCAAGCAGCATCAGCATTGCGCCTTCGGCGGCGGCGAGATCGTCGGGCGACAGATCGGAGTACAGATAAGCCCGCGCCAATGCGCCAGTCGCTTCGGCCCGATCGCTGGCCGACGCATCGCGCACCCAGTTGAGAAATTCGCGAACGATCATCGCTTCATCGCAGCACGCGGTTAGAGCGCGACCCGGAAAACCGGGAACCGGTTTTCCGAACAGATCATGCTCAAGAAAATTCCAACCCGAGGCGATCCTAGGCCGCCGCGCTTAACAAATCGTTCACCATAAAACGCCGCGATTTCCGTGGCATAGCGCGACGAAGCGATAGCCTGGCGTAAGCCTGGCTGAGCTTAGGTGCCGCGCGAACCGTCATCTTTGAACAGGTCGCGCATGGCGCCGGCGGACGGCGTGGCCGCAGTGCTCGATGCCGGGCTCGACGCGCCCCACAGCTGGCTCACGACGGCGGCGATCGGCCCGCGGCCGGGATCGGAAAACAAGCCGTGGAACATCGCATTGTCCTGCGCCGCGCGCGTCGGGGCGGCGGCGGCAAATGCGCTGGTCGTGCCGGCGGTGTCAGGGACAGTGGCGGCGGCGACCGTCGCGGCGACGGGTCCGGCCCTCGTCAATGCGGACGGGATGGGCAAGGGCGGGATAGGTGGAAGCTCCGAATTGGCGTTTGGCACATTCGCCGCCACCGCGGTGCTCCCGGCGCCGGCAGGCGCGACGCGTGCCGCCACGTCATAGCGCGCGGTGAGGATATCGCGCACCTGCGCCAGGCTGCGCGGCGTACCGGTCGTGCGGTCGTAGAAAATCGAGGTATTGGCGCTCGCGGCATTGGGAAAATAGCTCGCCGCGCTGGCACTGGGATTATCGGCGGCGCCCGAGATCATACGTGCCGCCCCGCCGACGCCGAGAAAATGCGCGATATAGAGCTCACCCTCGCTCGGCGAACGGCCGAGACGGGCCGACAGCACGGCCGCATTGGATTGCGTGAAGGCGCCCGCCATCACCGCATTCACGGTCGGGTCGTTGCGCAGCTTGAGAATCTCGCTGCGCATCGTCGGGTCGGCCACCTCGTATTGGCCGGACGCGTTCTTGGTGATGGCGTCGGCGTATTGGCCATAGCCGAGTGCCGGACCGGCCTGTTTCATGGTGGCAAGCCAGGTCTGGTCGATGAATTGAAACAGCCCGCGCGCCGACGAGGTCGAGGCGCCGGCCTGCGGATTAAGCCCTGATTCGACCTGTGCCGTCGCCAATAGGTATTGGAAGCTCGTTCCGGTGGCTTGCGCCGCCTGACGAATAGCGCCGGTCACCGCCGAGCCGGCGGTAGAGTTACCGGAATCGACCAGCATGCGTTGCTCCCCTGCCGGCTCCCACCGGCTTCTTGAGCGTTAGCGATCATTAACGATTATGGTAAACGTGACCTTAACGGCGAAACGGCGCGGGAGGCGCAAATGACGGAAGCGACGGCCATTCGGCACAAGCGCGGCGGGCTCTATTTCGAGGACTTCGTTCCCGGCGAGCTCACCGAGCACCGCTATACGCGCACCGTCACCCAGATGGACAACATGCTGTTTTCCAACATGACGCTCAACCCGCAGCCGCTGCATATCGACCGGCACTTCTGCGAGCAGGAGACCGAATGGGGCCAGCCGCTGATGAACTCGCTGTTCACGCTCGGCTTGATGATCGGCATCCAGGTCTCCGACATGACGGTCGGCACCACCATCGCCAATCTCGGCATGACCGACGTCAAATTCCCCCATCCCCTCTTCGAAGGCGATACCGTGCATTGCACCACCGAAGTGCTTGGCAAACGCGAATCGAAATCGCGGCCGGGCGCCGGCATCGTCGAGTTCCATCACCGCGCCTATAATCAGGACAACAAGCTGGTCGCCGAATGCCGCCGCCAGGTCTTTATGCGGATGCGGCCGAAATAGATGCGTTCGTTTCTGTTCACGCCGGCCGACAACGCGAAAAAGCTCGAGCGTGCAATGACGAGCGGCGCCGACGCCGTGATCGTCGACCTCGAAGATTCGATCGCGCCCGACGGCAAAGCGCGCGCGCGAGAAAGCGCTGTGGCGTTTCTCAAAGAAGCCGTCGCGACCACGCCGCGGCCTTATCTGCTGGTGCGCGTCAACGGCTTGCAGACCGGCCTCACCGACGCCGATCTCGACGCCATCGCGATAGCCAGACCCGACGCCGTCATGCTGCCGAAGGCCGAAGGCGGCGCGTCCGTCATTCACACCGACGCCAAGCTTGCGGTCCGCGAAGCGATCAATGGCATACCTGACGGCCATATCAAGATTCTCCCGCTTGCCACCGAAACCGCGGCGGCGCTTTTCCTCACCGGCACTTTCGCGGGCGCCAGCGCGCGATTGATGGCGCTGACCTGGGGCGCCGAAGACCTCTCCGCCGAGCTTGGCGCGCACGCCAACCGCGATGCACGCGGACGATGGCTCGATCCCTATCGCCTCGCGCGCGTTTTGTGCCTCGCCGGCGCCGCTTCCGCTCAAGTCCCGGCGATCGACACCGTCTATGTCGACTTCCGCAACGCCGACGGCTTCCGCCGCGAATGCGAGGACGCCTGCCGCGACGGCTTCCTCGGCAAGATGGCGATCCATCCGTCGCAAGTGCCGATCATCAACGAAGTCTTCACGCCGTCGGCGGAAGCGATCGCGCATGCGCAGGCTGTGGTCGATGCCTTCGCGGCAAAGCCCGGCGCCGGCGTGGTCGGCATCGGCGGCGTCATGTATGACCGCCCGCATCTTGTCCGCGCGGAGCAATTGCTGGGGCGGGTTCGATCTTGACCAATCTGCCGGGCTGAGATGCAAGCGCAAATTCCTTTCCGTCATCCTGAGGTGCGCGCCGAAGGCGCGCCTCGAAGGAGACGGCCCGAGCGCCGTGGCCGCACCCTTCGAGGGCCGCTGCGCGGCCACCTCAGGATGACGGGGAACGCACAAGCAAATTCGTTATCGCGACGCCTCTGCGCCCGAGTTTTGCCACGCCAGTCCAAAAAACCTCCCCAAAAAAACCGAGGGGAGCGGAGCGCCGAAAGGCGCGTACTTAGAGACCGCACCTGCGGGTGCGGCGCCCCCTCCGTATCCTCTTCGCTTTTAGTTGAAGCGTGATCTTATCCGAAAACCGGCATCCACTTTTCGGGATCACGCTTTAGCAAAGAAGATACGGAGGGGGCTCGCCTTCCGGCGCTCCACCACGGCGCTTGCGGCGCAAATGAATGCCACCGCTCAGCCCAGGCCGTGTTTCCTGGGACTTAGGCTCATGCGGGCGTTACCCACAAAGCCCTGTCCCAGTCCAGCGATGCACCTCGCGGACCGGT
>Ga0182013_10000242_pt1 | contig 74391 bp, 67 predicted proteins | sample 612S2MmetaG_FD_120487 | JGI IMG/M metagenome (GOLD analysis project Ga0182013, IMG submission 120487) | Permafrost microbial communities from Stordalen Mire, Sweden - 612S2M metaG | ecosystem: Environmental > Terrestrial > Soil > Wetlands > Permafrost | place: Sweden: Stordalen | collected... | reverse complement strand
CCGCCGACCAGAATCAACGACTTCCATTCGTTGAACTTGCGCACTGTGCGTATGCCTATCCATACGCACAGTTCTGTAACGCTCCGCTGCGGGGCGGCAAGGTGGTCTTCAGCGGAGGGATACTCTGCAGGTGCCGCGGTGCCCAATACAGCGACTCCGGCCCGATATACTGCCAGGATGACGCCATGCGGGGGTGGGATTTGGAGAACGGCACGATCTCGTAGCCCGGCGACGTGCCGACCGCGCGAACGTATATGGGCGTGTAAATATTAATGCCGACAAAATCGAGCGGACTAGCGATTACGCTTAAGTCTTCGTCGGTGAACGACGGTGCGTCCGCGCCTGCCGACGACAGGAAAGCGGCGGTGTAGCGGCCCTCCAGGATGACGGTCAGATAGCCGGCATTGAGCTCGCGTGTGGCGCGCTCGGCGGCAACGATATTATCCGGCGTTTCGATGATCGGCACGGCGACAGCGATATTTTCCGCCGGGCCGACTTTGGTCCCCGGCTTTGCGCGCGCCCGGATCGCTTGGACCGCAAGGCCGTGGCCAAGCACGGCGTGGTGGCGGGCTTGATTTAAGCGCGCCGGAGGCAGCTTGAGACCGGGGGCGAGGAGGCCGGTTCCGTACCCCAATTCGACGAATGTCGTGAGCTCGTTGATGGTGAAAAAGTGCCTGATCCGGTCGCTGAGTTTCGCGCTGACGTAACCGGCGTAATCGGCAAAGGCCTTCGCGGTGTCGCGCGATTCCCATCCGCCGACGCTGTCCTGCAGTGCCTGCGGCAAGTCCCAGTGATAAAGCGTCGCGAACGGCTCGATATCGCTGGCGAGCAACTCATCCACCAAGCGATCGTAAAAATCCAATCCCCCGGGATTTGGAGCGCCGGTGCCTTGCGGAAAGACGCGTGGCCGGGAAATCGAGAACCGATAGGCCCTTGCCCCCAGCGCCTTCATCGATTGCACGTCCGCCTGGTAACGATGGTAGTGATCGAGAGCCACGTCGCCGGTTTGGTTGTTGCGGATGTTTCCGGGCCTGTGCGCAAACCTGTCCCAGATCGACGGGCCTTTGCCGTCTTCATTCCACGCGCCTTCGATCTGGTAGGCCGAGGTGGCCGTACCCCAAAGAAAATTAGGCGGAAAGCCTCGCGACTCGCACGCACCGGAGTCCACGGGCACGGCCTGCGGGTTGGCGCCCGCCGTTGCTGCCGAATTGGCTGTGAGCGCTCCGGCACCGGCGAGCTTGATTAAATCGCGACGCGAAGGGCTCGACGTTTTCGCAATGTTCGGCGATCCAGGCTTACAGGAACTCATCCGGCTCTTGTGCAATTGCCACATCGACCCCGGTAATTGACATGCAACTCCGGTGCCACCGATTGCACAGCTTGCGTGCGGCAAGTTCTGGCGCGTTCGCGGATCTTTTTCCGCTGCCGATCAGGCTAGCAATGATAATGCGAGCAATGCCGCCACGGCGATGAGGCCCTGCAGCAGCGTGCCGACGCTGACCGCGGCAAGCGCGCGGAGCGGACTTAAGCCGGCGCGATCGGCAACCAGCCAGAAATACTCGTCGTTGACGTGGCACAGGGTCATTGCGCCTGCGCCAATTGCGAGCGCGGCGAGCGCTTTGGCATTGGCGCCGGCCAGTCCGAGCGGCACTAGGATCGGCTGCACCATGCCCGCCGCGGTGATAGCCGCGACCAGCGAGGACCCCTGCAATGTCTTGATCGCCGCCGCGACCAGGAACGGCAGCAGCAGCCCGCCAAGCGTTCCGAAATGCAACCCGACCTGCATCCCGGCTTGCCATCCAAGCAGCCGCTCGCCGAGCAGTTCCGCCATTCCGGTCTCCTGGCAGAGCCGCTGCAGGCCGCCGGCGGCGCAAATAGTGAGCAGCAGAGCCGAAACATCACCGATAATGCGTGCGGTCCAGGCGGAATCGGTCAGAAGCTTCAGGCCTTGGCGCCATTGGCCGATGACCATGATGCCCAAGCCAACGAGAAAGAGGAGCAGCGGCCGGCCGGTGCCAAGGACCAGCTCCCGAGACGTGCCGCCGCCGAGCGGTTCGCTGGGAATGTCGCCTATGGATTGCACCATCAGCATCAATAAAGGGATCGCAATCGCCAGCAACGTCACGAGCGCCGACCCGCCGCGTCGCTTCTCCGCGACAAGCGGCGGCTCATTGCTCGGAGGCTGCATCACAGTCTGCGATGCGGCGTTATCAATCGATAGCCACCGGGGAAATATTGCGCCGAATGCAGCCAGTAAAATTGCGACCGGCAAGCCGAACAGCGCGACACGGCCCCATTCGGCGCCGAGGATGGCAGCGGCGGCGATCGGTACCGGCGAAAGCAAAAGCAGACCGTGGCTCGCCGAAATCGCAAGGGCCGTCGCAACAGCAATCCGGCCACGCTTTTGTGTCGATCCTGCAATGGCAGGAAATAGCGGCGTGAGGAGCGCGAAAGCCGTAGCGGGCGAGGCGCCAATGCCTGTGAGCAGGCCCACTAGCGCCGCTAGCCGGGTGGATCGAAACCATCGCCAACGATCGATGAGCGTCATCAGCCGATCGGAGGCGGCGCTGCTTTCGGCAAGACCGGCAATCAGGCCCGAGCCGACGATCACCAATCCGGGTGAATAGATCATTTCGGCAAAGCCGGTACCGAAAGCTTTACCGAGAAAGCCGAGAGAAAACCCGGCTGCCAAACCAAACGCCGAGGCTAGGACGACGAGCGCGAGAAACGGCTGGACGTGGCGCGATTGCGTTGCGATGACGAGGGCGATGACCGCCAAAAGCAATACGAGCGCCTGGTAGAGAGGCATGGCGGACATCGAAATTCCGACCTCGCTGTTGGGACCGGTAGCCTGCACGCATTCCGGCGTTAGGGATATACTCGCCTCATAAGATGTCTTCGATTTGCGGATTGAAATAAAGTGGCGGCGCTGCCGGTCGCGCGATTTTGGCTCTGAGCCCCTCCTCAAGGACACAGGTGATGAACTTCCGCGGTGCAGCCGGCTTCCCCTCGCAGATCGCTGCTGGGTTCGGCGCTCTGGTGTTTGGCGTCGCGCTGACGATCGGCGATGGGGTGGGGGCCGCGGCACCGCCTGCCTTCATTCATGCCGAAGGAACGCGCTTGGTCGATGGCCGCGGCGATAATTTTGCCGTCAAAGGCATCAATCTGGGCAATTGGCTCGTCCCCGAAGGCTACATGTTCAAGTTCAAGCATGCCCACAGCCCATCGGAGATTGCGGGGCTGATCGAGGCGCTGGTCGGTTCCGAGGCGGCGGCGCGCTTTTGGACGGAATTCCGTGACGACTATATCGCCGAGGACGATATCCGTTTCATCAAAGCGGCCGGCTTCAATACCGTGCGCGTGCCGCTCAATTGGCGGTTGTTCGTCGAGCCCGGCGATGGCGGCGCGGACATCTTCAACGGACCGGGTTGGTCTCTGCTCGACCGGCTCGTTCAATGGTGCCGCGACTACGACTTGCGCGTGATCATCGATCTACACGCCGCGCCTGGCGGACAGACCGGGGTTAATCACGACGACGGCACCGGCTTCCCGCTGACGTTCTATGTCCCGCGCTATGAACGGCTCACCATCGCGTTATGGCAGAAGCTCGCCGCGCATTATCGCGATGCAACGACAATACTCGGCTACGATCTTCTGAACGAACCGATCTCACCCTATAGCGACGAGAAATATTTGAATCCGCGCTTGGAGCCGTTCTATCGCGACATCGTGACTGCTATTCGCAGCGTCGATCTCAACCATGTGGTGCTGTTGGCCGGTGCGCAATGGAGTACGAGCTTCGCCGTCTTTGACCGGCCGTTCGATCGCAATGCTGTCTATACCTATCACAAATTTTGGGCCAATCCGACCCGCGACTCGTTGCAAAGTTACGTCAATTTCAGCAATCGTTGGAACGTGCCATTGCTGATCGGCGAGACCGGGGAAAATTCAGATCATTGGAACGAGATGTTCCGCAGGCTCAACGAGCAGTTCGGCATCGGCTGGTGTTTCTGGACCTATAAGAGTCTCGACTCCGACACCACCGTGGTTTCGGTTCAAAAGCCCGAAGGATGGGATCTGATCGCTAATGCCGACAGCGCGGATCAAAATTCCTTACCGCCGCGCGAACAGGCACAAGCGGTCCTGGATGCGTATCTAGAAGCTGCCAAGTTGAGGAACGGTCACATCAATGCCGATTATCTCAATTCACTTGGCCTTCGTGCGCCATAGCCGGCCATCAGTCGCCGATGGCGTCGAACGTTCGCTCAAGCTCGGCAAACATGCACAAAGTTCCCTTGGAAACTTTTAACAAGCTGATGGCGGCGGTGCTGGTAACCGCGGTCGTCGTTCTGGTTGCGGGACGATTGGCGGCGTCAGGCGATGTTTCGCTGACCGTATGGGGGGATCGCGACCTCTGGCGGGCCTTGTCGGTGCCCGATCACTGGCCGCTTTATGGTCCGGAAATCAACGGCGGCATGCGCGGTCCGGGAGGGGCCTTCTACCTGCTGCTGGCGGCGATCTTGGCCGTCGGCCGCAATGTGATCACCGTCAATATCGCCGTCATCTTGTTGTTCGCCGCGTCCGTTCTGCTCATCGGAGTTTTCTTTGCCCGCAGAGTATCCGGTTTGGCAGGTGCTTTGGTTGCCGCGGCGCTGGCCGGTTCGGTTATTTTGGGCCACGCGCTGGGAGTATGGAATCCCGGCTTCATCTTGATATTCGCCACGGCGGCGACGCTGTTCGGCTATGCCTTCCTGGTTGACGGGCGGGCACTCGAATTGGGCCTTGCCACTGCCGCCATAGCCATTGGAATGCAAATCCATCTTCAGATTACCCAGGTGGCGCTGGGACTGATCCTGGCCATCGTGATCTATCGCCCCCGTCTGACCTGGCGTCACGCCGTGGCTGTCGTCCTCGGTCTCACTCTTCCCTATCTTCCCAATATCCTGGCGAGCAGCACGCGGCTCTTGCAAACGGCGGGGTCGTTGCCCGGTGACGCCTCTACGAATTATGTGTTCTGGGAGTTCACCCGGCTGCAGGCGAAGGCGGTGTTGTTTGCCAATCTCTTCGGGGGTAGCGCCTCCGACTTCGCTGGCGGCGGTCTGTGGGTGCAAGTGCCGCTCTTGGCCGGCGATTTGCTGGCGCTGGTGTTAGCAGCGGGGGCTGTGATCGCGACTGTTTATCGTCCGCGCAAGGTTTTCGCCAGCGCGCCGGTCGGTTTGTTTTCGCTAATTCTGCTTGTTACCGCGGTGACTGCGTTAGTTTCCGATCTGTTGGTCCGCCACATGGTGGCGGCGACCCCCGCGGCCGCCGCCCTTGTCGGCTTGGCGGCGGAGCGGCTGATGGTTAGCTCGCAACGGCGCGGACTGGCCGCCCAAGCCGCCTCCGCAACCGTCGTTGGATTGTTCGCGCTCAGGCCGCTGTTGGCCGGGATCGCCGGATTTTCTCCGTCGCCATTTCAGGTCGGATCGGTGGCGGCACAGACCGAGATCGCCGCAACGCTGAAGCCCACCTTCTACGCCGACCGTGACGCCTTCGAAGCGCATGTCGCGGAGTTTCGCCTGGTCGAACCGCATCGTTGGGCAGTCACGTCGAACGGCATCTTCAACCACATGTCTTTCCTCTATCAGACGTTCCCGGCGACGAATGCGGGCACGAAGCGCGAGGAATGCCTGGCGGTCGTTGCCAAGACCGACACCGACGGCGATCCACGCGAAGAGTTGGCCGCGTCGTCGTCATTGGCTGGGCTCGGCTCCGTGTTCAGTGAGCCTGCGGCCTCCAGCGCACATTTCCTGTATGTCCCCTACACCACGCGCGACGGCAATTGCCTGAAGACTTTCCCCAACGGCTACATTCCCACCGCCTTTGAGCAGGCGTATTTGGCGGCCGACGCCCCCGCAGCAACGAAACTCGCCGACAATGCGGTGGTATTCGTCGCGGCCCAACCGGGGCAACGCGATCCCACCGGCATCGAAATCCGCGGCGTCGATACCGGCTATGTCGCGGTCCTGCACGGCAGTCTGCTGCGTGGCTATACCGGGCTTTATTTCCGCACGATTATCGCCCCGGTACTGTGCTTTGCCGACGAGCAGGGCGTCCATCCGCTCCGCTTTAGCAATGTCAGCGTCGGTTCGCCGCAGCGGGCCACGCTTGCACCGTGGCGTTCGTCGGTGTTTTCGCTGCCGAACGGCCGCTATCGGGTGTGGCTGATCGGCGCCGATGGGCGGCAGCCGATTGCCATCCGCGAAGCTCTCGGTGATTTGTCGGTTCCGGCCATGCGGGCGGCAGTCCCTTCGCAGCAAAGCGCGGAGCCGCCGTCCGAATGTTTCAGCACCGACCGGACCATTCGAGAGGAAGGTCGCTGACGAAGATGCCGAAGCGCATTCGGCGGTGGCGGAATACACCGAGCGGGCCGATGCCGTGGCGGTTGGCGATGGCGGCGATCTCTTCCACTTGGTGATAGCGCGGTACGTAACCGCCATTGATCCTGCCATAGGCGAAGTGGACATAGGCGCGGTGAATGAACTGCGTCGCCGACCGGCGCCGTTCCGACAGGGCGTGCAGACACGATCCCTGGCGGCCGAGGGCAAAGAGGCGGTCCAGTTCCGCCGGTGTGAGCCACTCGATGAGGCCGAACGAGATTAGCAAGGCGTCGCCCTGAGGGGGCGCGTCGGCAACAGCGGCGACGGCGAAGCGCATCGCCTCGCCGCGCGGCGAAGCGGCGGCGCGTTGTTTGGCTCGCGCAATCGCGACCTCCGAGAAGTCATAGCCCTGATATGAAGCGGCTCCGAGCAGCAGCAGCCGCTCCGCCAACCGGCCGGAGCCGCAGCCTAATTCCACCACTCGGCGTCCCGCGAGATGTGGCGCTAGCAATCGGACGGCAGCGTCCAGGCGGAAACGTACCGACGACGAGATTTGTCCGGCCAAACCTTCGATCAGATCGGATGACTCGGGGCGGCCGTAACGAGTGGACTCCCAGCCGAGGATCTTGGAATCCCAGAACGCTTTCGGTTCGGGAGCAGGGCGGGCCGTGCGATCGGTGTAATCGCGCATTTTGGTTTGTTGCTCGGGTGCCGCGAATGCGATGGCCGACGGAATCGAAAGCTGGCGCAATCCGGCCCGGGCATGAAAGACGTAGGAGTTCATCACCACGAAGTTGATCACGAAGCAACTCAGATCGGTGGCGAACTTGCTCGGATAGGGAGGAAAAAACAGAACTTCGCTCAACAGCCGAAAGAGTGCGACCGAAAGCGTGTAGCTGAAGGCGTAGAGCAACACGAAGCGGCGTCCCTGCTGGGTCAGCGCGATCTGCCGGTTGGCGCCCCAGGTCCAGTAGCGATTGCAGAGGAAGGACAACAGGCCGCCCGCGACGCGCGCCGTCATCAGGCTCGTCAACGGCGCTACTCCGACGGCCGAAACCAGCACAGAGAAAACCAGCCAATCACCACCGGCTGCGGCCAGCGCCGCCGAACAATAGCGACCGAAGCGCAGGGCTGCCTTCATTGCGGTCTCGCAGCCAAGTCGAGGATAAGCTCGGCGGCGAGCATTGCGCCGTTGACCGGAGCGGGCAGGGTGTCGATGGCGGCGCGTAACTCGTCGATACGTTGCAGCGCTGCGTCGATCGCATCCTCCAGGGCTTCCTCGGTGGCGGCAATACCTGCTCCGAGCCGGCGAATACATTCTCCGTTGGCCCATTGCTCGGCGTGGCGCGGCACGGGAACAACGACCATCGGCTTGCGCAGAAACAAGGCTTCGCTGACGGCGCTGAAACCGCCGTTGACCACCACGAGGTCGGCGTCCCGCATCGGAGTCAGCGAGTCGCGCAACTTGCCGTGATAGACGACACCCTCGGGGATCGCGCCGCCCTTCGGCGCCGTGCGGCCTATCACATCGATGGTCAAGCCCGGGCGGTCGCGCCTGAGCGCCACCGGGCTGCCGAACACCGAGCCCGACAGCATCACCACGACCCGTTCCGGCCGGCCGGTTCGCGCCGCGTCCGGGGAGCATGCCAGGCGAACGATGGGGCCGACGCGGCGAAAGGGCCAATCTTCAGCCACATCGGAGGGATCGAGGCGAGGGCTGATCGTCAGATCCGGGACCGCACGGTGAAATACATAATCGCTCAGCTCCACTGCGAGAAACTGCGGGAGCACCGCGGCCGGCCAGCCGCCGCCGCGCATTCGCCGCACCACCATGTCGGAGTTGTTGATTGCCGCAAGCGGCAGTCCGGCGCGCCGCACCGGCCGTAGCGAGTAGATCGAGTCGGTGACGACTGCCGTTGGTTTGAAACGGGCGATGGTCGTTGCGACGATGGCTTCGGAGCGGCGGATCGTGTCCAACATATTGCCGAGCTGGAAAAGGGTGGCCTTGATGTTGATCCGCCCCGCCTTCTGGCCATAGCGCACCGAGGGAATCTCGGTGACCCGTCCCACCTCCGGCTTGTCGGCGAAGAACGATAGTCCGTTGTCCGACGTCGCGACCTCGACCTCGGCACCAGCGGCCAGTAATTGCTGGATGACGGCGTATGACCGGGTGGAATTGCCCAGACCCAAGCCGTTGACCAACAGCAGAATGCGGCTCATGGCGCGATCATGGCGTGCACCTCGCCAAAGGGAAACACGGCCTGCGATCTCACCAGCGTCAGCCCCGCGCGCTCGGCAACGAAAGCAAAGCGAGGACGGTCGAACAGGGCGATCGCGAAGCCGTGGCGGCGATGGAAGCGGCGATAAAGGCGGCCCGCGCAATTGTCGCGGGGCACCAATGCCACCACACGTCCGCCGGCTTCGAGGTGGCGCCGGGCATTGGCGAGCACTGCGATCGGGTCGGCGACAAATTCCAGCACGCCGGCCAGCACGACCAACCGGAAACGATGCTCCAAGGCGACTGTCGTGACGTCGCCTAAGACCGTCTGGACGCGATGATCGGCAAGGGCGGCGATCATCTCCGGCGCAGCGTCCACGGCGACCACCGGGTGGGCGCCGGCATCCGCCAAGCGTATGGCATAGAATCCCGCGCCGCAGCCGAGATCGAGGGCGGGGCGACCCGCGAACTCGCCGGTCAACGCCGCAAATGCCGCCGCCTCCCGCCGGCGCTGCCAAGCCCACAGCCCGGTGGCGGAGGCGGCGCCGTAGTTGGACGCTCGCTTGCGAAAATAGGCGAGAACGGGCGGTACTTCGCTTTGACTGTAACAGGCCTCAATCATTCCGTTCGCACGCAAGGCGGTTGCGCCACTTGCCTCGCAAGCATGACTTATTCACCCCGCCACTGCGGCGGGCGCTTGTTCAGAAAGGCGTCCAGTCCTTCGCGAAAATCCTGGCTCATGTAGCACATCAGGATGAGGTCCTCGCCCTCTTCGCGAGTGAGCCGCCGCTGCAGCCGGACCAGCGCCTGTTTGGTGGCGTTGAGCGTGAGCGGCGCGTGGCCCGCGATCAGTATGGCGAGCTCGTCGGCCCGCTTCTGCAGCGCCGGAACGTCTTCGACCACCTCATGAAGCAGGCCGACACTGGCGGCTTCCTCGGCGCCGACGAGGCGGGCCGTGAAAATGAGATCCTTGACCCGCGCCGGTCCGATCAGGGCGGTGAGCCGGCTGATGTTCGACATCGACAAACAATTGCCAAGCGTGCGTGCGATCGGAAATCCCATTTTGGCGGTCTTGGTGCCGATGCGCAGATCGCAGCACGCAGCGATCCCCGCGCCGCCGCCGGTACAAGCGCCGGTAATCGCCGCGATCGTCGGCACGCGGCATTGCTCGAGTTGGGTGAGCACACGGTCGATGCGGGATTCATATTCGAGCGCATGTTGCGGCGTCGTGAATGCGCGGAACTGATTGATGTCGGTGCCAGACGCGAAGGCTTTGTCGCCGGCGCCTTGAAAAACCAGCACCTTGAGCGAGCGGTCGGTATTGGCTTGTTGGCAGATTTGCGCCAGTCGCTCGTACATCGCAAACGTAAACGCGTTGCGGGCCTGCGGGCGGTTGAACGTGACCCGACCGATGCCGTCGCGTAAGTCGAACAGAATGTCGTTGGAAGATGCTGTTTGCTGATCCATGCTCTTTTCATCCCACTCGCATAGCCTTCGAGGTTCGGTTACCTACGGTGCGCGGATACTGTTGATACATATCAAGGATTCTGTCACGGCTTAGATCAATTGTCATGCGTCGAGAGCCTAGTATCTACTATCTTGGCGATTCAGCTTCCGGCTGAGAAGGATCAGGCCATGCGTGCAATTCTATTGAGCCAGAATTTATTCCGGCGCGGCTTGACGATTCTATCGATTGCCGCGGTCGCAGCGATTTTAGTCGCCGGCGGGTCGGCCCGCTCGGAGGAAAAGCCGGAAGCTGGCGTGCGTCTAGAATTCTGGAAAGGCCACTTCGACCGCAATTCAGATGCGTTCCACGAATGGGACAGTGAGAAGGAAATACCCGCGGTCTGTGCGCGCTGCCACAGCGCCATCGGTCTGCCCGAATACCTCACGGACGGAAAAAACGCTCCGGCCCAGCACGTCAAGAACGGTTTCGCCTGCACCAATTGTCACGCCGATCTTCTCACTTACGCACGCCAAAACGTGGCCAAAGTCACGTTTCCGGGCGGGCTTATTGTCGACAGCGGCCACAACGACTCCAATTTGTGCATGACCTGTCATCAGGGTCGGGAGTCGACGGCGAGCGTGAACAAGGCCATTGCCGGGCTTCCCTTGGATACGCCTGATCCAAAGCTGAATTTCATCCATGTCCACTTTTATCCGGCCGGTGCGACGCGATATGGCACCGAGGCGAAAGTCGGCTACGAATACGACGGCAAAAAATATGTCGGTTATTTCCCGCATATGCCGAATGTCAGCACGTGCACCGGCTGCCATTCGCCACATGACGGTGAGGTCAAGATCGATCGCTGCGGCGGCTGCCACGATGGCATTAAAACTGTCGCCGACTTGGCCAATATTCGCATGTCGACCCGCGGCGATTTCGACGGCAACGGCAAGGAGGAAGGTCTGGCGCGCGAAATCGCCGGCCTGCAAGCGCAGCTTTACGCCGCCATCCAGACCTACGCTAAAAATGTCGGCGGCGTGGGAATCGGCTTCTCCGAGGCGGCCTATCCGCACTGGTTCGCCGACCGCAACGGGAACGGTCGGATCGATCCCGAAGAGGTTTCTCCCGCCAACAAATATCCCGCTTATACGCCGCGTCTGCTGCAGGCGGTCTACAATTATACCTATTCGGTACGCGATCCGGGCGGCGCTTACCACAATGGCCGCTACATCCTGCAACTGCTGTACGACTCGCTCGACAGCTTGGCGGCGAGCGGAAAAGCGAACGTGACTATGACCGGCAAGGTGCGGCCGTAAAGCAACGCCCGGTCGGGCCCGGAAACTCCCGCCGACGTGGATTAGCTGCCGACCAGGCGAATGATGCGCCCTATGACACCGTGCGCTCGCTATGACAGTGTAGCGGCCCACGTCCGCGACTTGGAGCGGCGATGGAGCGTTCGGAGGTTTCGTGCAACAGTCCATTTCTCCTACGACTGCCATTTCTCCCGCAAAAGCCTGGCTGATGGTGGCGCTATGCGGCGTCATGATGGGCCTCAATTACGCCGACAAGGCCATCCTCGGCTTCGCCGCCCAGCCGATGATGCGGGAACTCAAGCTGAGCCCGGTCGAATTCGGCTATCTGGGATCGAGCTTTTTTTTGCTGTTCGCTGTTTCCGGCATTGTGTTCGGCTTTCTGTCGGATCGCTGGCCGAGCAAAAGAGTGATGACCGCGATGGCGATTGGCTGGGCGGTCTGCCTATTGCCCGTTGCTGCGCCGATCGGCTTCGCGACGCTGGTGGCCACCCGCATTGTTCTCGGCGCCACACAAGGACCCGCGACTGGGGTCACCCATCACTTCCTGTTCAAGTGGTTCCCGCAGCAGAACCGCGCTTTTCCGGCCGGTGTCGTGCACATCGGCATTACCGGCGCGATCTTTCTATCGGCTCCGGCGCTGACCTGGATCATCCGCACCTACGACTGGCACATGGCGTTTCTTGCCCTCGGCATCGTCGCGGTTGCCGTCATTCCGCTATGGATGTGGCTCGCCGAGGAAGGCCCGATCGCCGATCACATCGTCGACACCAAGCTCGGCGCGGCGGCGGCGGAGCCGCTGCCGTCGTATTGGCGGCTGATGACCAATCGCACGATGCTGGGCCTGATCGCGACCAATTTTGTTCTCTATTGGGATTTGTCGCTGATCGTGGCGTGGTTGCCGTCCTACTTTACCAAAGGCATGGATTACGACCCCGCCAATGCTGCCTGGCTGGTGTCGATGATCTGGTTGGCGAGCGGCATCTGTAGTCCGTTGGTCGGCTTCGTTTCGCAAAAGCTGCTGAAGAGTGGAATCTCGAGCCGGTGGGCGCGCGGCGTATTCGGCTCGCTCTCTACGGCGATCGGCGGTTTGTTGATTGCGGTGATGGCCATTCAGCCGGTGGGGTTCGCCAAGACCGCGCTGCTCCTGGTCGGCTATGTGTTGTCGCAGAACACCGCGCCGCTCAATTTCGCCATGGTGAGCGAGATCACCCCGAGCAAACGGCGTGGTGCTGTTCTGACGATGTATACGGCGCTTTTGACCACTGCCGGTTTCATCGCGCCGGCCGCGATGGGCTATTCGCTGGAGGCCGCGGCCAGTCCCGCCGACGGCTTTCGTCAAGGCTTTGTGATCGTCGGCGTGGTGACCTTGATCGGGGGTCTGCTCGGTCTATGGTTGATTAATCCGAAGGCCGACCGCGAGCGGCTGGCGAAGAGCGCCGACGAAGCCAACGGGATTGTTGCCAAACTCGCGACCTGACGCGGACCCGATCCTACCATGCACGGACCGGCATCGTGATGCTCTCGCGCCGCGGTAAAAAGCCCATCTGGCTTGCCGACTGGTTGCGAAAACTGTTGCGGCGTAACGCTGACGCGACGCTGTAATACCGAACAGTCACACCAGCCGCGGCCGGTGTCGCATTCGGCTGAACCGGGTTATCCACAGACCGGAACATTGACGCCTGGTCGCGGCCTTGGGCAAAGTCGACGCTTGATAAGGTCAGGCAGTGAGCGTGGAATGCCGGATCATTTGGCGCGAGCCCGGGAGTTGCGTCTTCGCGCGACGAAGTGTCAGATTTCGGCTAAAAGCACCACATCGGCTAAGTTTAGCGATTGCTATCGGCTTCTCGCAGAGCACTATGTCAGCCTGGCAACGTTGGAAGAAGACTTCGTAGGCCGCCAGACGTCTTCGACTGGCGAAACAATATCCGTTCCGGCGCCGTATCGCGCCGTCGTCGTTTCCTCCCCCCATCACGGCATCGACAAAGACGAGCACGAGGCAGAACTCGTATCGCGTCGGCCTAGGTAGATACCCGAATGGGCAGGGAAGGGACTGTTATTTGGGTCTACGGCTGAACTTTCCCGTACGGTAAGCATTGGAAGTCCAGAGGAGCACTTCCGATGGACGAGCGACGAACGCTTTCACTTCTGGGTTGGGTCATCGGCGCCGTCGTGGGGGTGACCTTTATCCTCGACGCCATTGCGATGGCGCCGAGCTAGGGTTGGGTCTAAGTCCCCTTTTGCGCTAAATTCTCTTCCGAAAAACGCCTGAGCTCTGAAGCGGCGTCACCGTCCGTGGTCCCGGCGCGGCGGTCGGCGAAGCGCATGGCTTCTTCGGTGAACCAGACACGGCAATATCGCAAACTTAGGTTACGAATTGGCTGTTTGGTCCTCGGCGCTAGGGGAGAAAGAGTATGAGTGAGTGGCGGCACACGTTGAGTATCGTTATTTTCGCGGCAGCAACCCTGGTGGGTTCTTTGCTGCCGCAACACGCCCAAGCCAAGGTCCTGGCGCAATGGGTCGAACTCGGGCCGGACGGCAGCTCCAGCGTGCGTGCGATCACCGATGAGGCGTGCCCGTTCGTGACCTTCGATGGCAACGCGGTCGCCATGGGCGTCCGCTCCGAGCCGGCGCAAAAATTCGACGGCGTCAAGCCGGCGCTATTCCCGGTGCGCGGTTGCGAGGCGGCGGTCCCGGCCGGATCGATCACGGCCATCCTCGATGGCAAAACGTTGCCGCTCGCCAAGCCCAATCCGCAGCGCATCGTGATTTTCGGCGATACCGGTTGCAGGCTTAAGGCTGGCGATCCAACGCAGGCCTGCAATGATGCAAAGGAATGGCCGTTTCCGAAAGTCGCCACCATGGCGGCCGCAGCCCGTCCCGATCTCATGATTCATGTCGGCGATTACGAATATCGCGAAGATGCCTGCCCCGCCGGCAATGCCGGCTGCGCCGGCAGTCCTTCCGGTTACGGCTGGGACGCCTGGAACGCCGATTTCTTTGAAGCGGCGTCGCCGCTCTTTGCGGCAGCGCCCTGGATCATGGTGCGCGGCAATCACGAAGACTGCAGTCGTGCCGGCGAAGGCTGGTTCCGCTTTCTCGATCCGTCGCCGATGCAGCCGGCATGCCGCGATCTGACCGGCGATTATGTGGTGCGACTCGGCGACTTCAGCGTTCTCGTCGTCGATAGCGCCAAAGTCAAAGATAGCGCCGGCGCAGACAGCGAACAGGTTCCGATCCTGCGCCGGCAATTGGTCGAGGTGCTCGCCAAAGTCCCCGACTATGCGTGGCTGGTGACCCACAAGCCGGTCAATGCGATGCTCGCCAAGCCGGGCGACCCGCATGACAACATCGTCTCCAACAAAGTGCTGCAGGCAGCCCTTGGCGCCGACATTCCGGCGAGCGTGCGCATGGAGGTTGCCGGCCACATTCATTTCTTCCAGGCCGTCGATTTCGGCGATGCGCGGCCGCCGCAGCTCGTGGTCGGCACCGGCGGCGATAATCTCGAAGGCATGCCGACGGCGAGCGTAACCGGCGCCGACATCAATGGCCTCAAGGCGCTTTCTGCCGTGACCTATTCCGGCTTTGCCTACATGGTGTGGGACCGCCTCGGTAATAATTCGTGGAACGGCACGTTGTTCGATGTCGACGGCAAACCCATCAATCATTGCCGCCTGGCGGACCGTGCGCTCAGCTGCGGTTCTTAGCGTGCGATGCCCGGCGAGCGGCAACGGTCTGTGTCGCAGACATTCGCGCCCAAACTATTGCCCGCGCCGCGCGCCGGACGCGAAGCGCTTTGCTTCTTCGGCGGCGCGGAACAGCGCTTTTGCCTTGTTGATGCATTCCTGCTGCTCGAAGTCGGGATCTGAGTCGGCGACGATGCCGGCGCCGGCTTGCACGTACATGGTGCCGTCCTTGATCAACGCGGTGCGCAGCACGATGCAGCTGTCCAGGTCTTCGCCGGCGGAAAAATAGCCGACGCAGCCGGCATAGAGCGAGCGCTTGTCCTTCTCCAATTCGTCGATGATCTGCATGGCGCGCACCTTCGGCGCGCCGGACACCGTGCCGGCCGGAAAGCCGGCTGAGAGCGCGTCGATGGCGTCGCGGTCGCTGCGCAATTTGCCCTCGACATTTGAGACGATGTGCATGACCTGGCTGTAACGCTCGATGAAGAATTGATCGGTGACCTTGACGGTGCCGATTTGGGCCACGCGGCCGACGTCGTTGCGGCCGAGATCAAGTAGCATCAGATGCTCGGCGCGTTCCTTCGGATCGGCCAACAGTTCGGCTTCCAGCGCGAGATCCTCGTGTGGTGTCGCGCCACGCCGCCGCGTGCCGGCGATCGGGCGGATGGTGACGGTGCCGCCCGCGGTTTTGACCAGAATCTCCGGGCTCGATCCGGCGACGGCGAAATCGCCGAAATCGAGAAAATAAAGATAGGGCGACGGATTGACCCGCCGCAATGCGCGATAGAGCGAAAACGGCGGCAGCGCGAACGGTGCCTCGAAGCGCTGCGACAGCACGACCTGAAAAATATCGCCGGCGGCGATGTAGTCCTTGGCGCGCAGCACCATGCGCTTGAATTCGGCCGGCGTGGTGTTCGATTGCGGCTCGACGTGCAACGGGCCGGCATGGCTCGCCGTCGCCGCCGACTTGTCGAGCGGCTTGTCGAGCGCATCGACGACGGCGGAGAGGCGCTCGACTGCGCGCGCGAGCGCTGCCTTGGCTGGGACGCCCGGCTGCGCCCGCACCGGAGTCACGATGGTAATGGTATCCTCGACCGCGTCGAAAGCGATGACCAAAGTTGGCCGCGCCAGAATGGCGTCGGGAATGCCGATCGGGTCGCGTTCCGGCTGTGGCAAATGCTCCATTAGCCGCACCATGTCGTAGCCGAGATAGCCGAACACGCCGGCCGCCATCGGCGGCAAAGAGACGGGGAGCGCGATGCGGCTCTCGCCGAGCAGCGCGCGTAACGCGGTGAGCGGTGCATCGTCCAGTTCGACAAAGGCGGCGGGGTCAGTCTGGACGGTACGGTTGATCTCCGCCTGCTTGCCGTTGACGCGGAAGATCACGTCAGGTTCGAGCCCGATGATCGAATAGCGGCCGCGCACTGCGCCGCCTTCGACCGACTCCAGGAGGAAGCTCATAGCTGATGACGTCTCGGGCCGCGCGCCCGCGATCTTTATAAAAGCGGAGACCGGCGTTTCCAGATCGGCCACCAGTGTCGTCCATACGACTTGCGGTTCGCCGGCCGCGTAGCGCTCAGCGAAGGCTTGCGCCGAAGGCTCGATATGCATCTAGTCGATGTCCGGCGCGCCGTTGCCCGAGCTGTTGCCAGAGCTGTTGCCCATGGCCTGCGCCAGCGCCGCCGCATTGACACTGAAGCCGAGATCGGCTTCGAGCCGGTCCACGTATTCTCCCATTATGTCGTCGGTCATTTGGCGTTGCACCGTTTCCGCGACATGCTTGGCTTCGGGAGAATTGGGATCGAGGCCCGGAGTTTTGACATCGGTCACGCGGAATACGATCCATTGCGTCGGATCATCGCCTGCCGCGCTGCCGTAACCGTCTTTCTCGGTGTGGAAAACCGCATTGGTCATCTTGGCGGTAATGTTGCCGTTGGTGCCGCCGCGCTTCAGGTCGGTGGCAGTTTCGACCTTGACGCCGTTGGCGTCGGCAAGGGCGTCGAACGGCGTGCCGCCTTTGAGCTTGTCAAGAAGATCGGCGGCTTTGGTCTTCAACTGCGATGCCGTTTGTTCGGCGCGCCAACGCTGCTCCACCTCGGCCTTGACGTCGTCAAGACCGCGTTCGTGAGCCGGCGTGATGGCGGCCACGTCGAACCAGACATAGCCGCCGTCGGCCTCGATCGGGTCGTTGTCGACCCCGACATCGGCGGTGAACGCGGCGGCGATGACGTCGCCGCCATGCGGCAGGTTGACGACCGGCTTGCCGGTCGGGTCGCGGCCAGCACGGTCGACCGCGTCATAGGTGACGACGGGAAGCTTTTCCTTCTGCGCCGCCTCGGTCAGCGAGCTGCCGCCGGCGCGATCGTCTTCGAGCTTGTCATGGATGTCTGCTACCTGGGTCTTGGCGCGCTCGAGTGCCATGTCGTTACGCAATTGCGCCGCGACTTGGGCGAGCGTCTTGACGACTTCGGGCTCGATCTTGAGCGCGGTAACGATGACGGCACCGAACTGTCCCTTGATCGGCTCGCTCACCTCGCCCTCCTTGAGCGAAAAGGCGGCGTTTGCCACGGCCGGATCGACCACCGCCGATTTCGTCACCATGCCGAGATCGATGTCTTGCTCCTTGAGGCCGCGTTCGGCGGCGAGAGCGGTGAATGCGGTGCCGCCGTTAAGGCGCTCGGCGGCGGCTTGGGCGTCCGCCATGGTCGGAAACAAGATCTGTTCGATGTGCCGCCGCTCCGGCGTGGTGAAGCTCGCACGCCGCTGCTCATAGACCTTTTTCAGGTCGTCGTCGGAAATCTCCATCCACTTCGCCAGCTCCGCCGGCGTCACCGCGATAGCGTCGATCTTGCGGTATTCCGGCGCCAGGAACAGGAACTTGTGCTCGTCGTAATATTTAGCAAGCTGCTCAGGCGTCGGTGCCGCGATGTCGCCAGCCTGCGCCGGTCCGATCGCCAAATATTCAATGCTGCGCCGCTGGTTCTGGAATTGATCGATCGCTTCGAGCCAGGCTTGGGGCGGCGCCAGGTTGCCGGTCACGCTATCGACGATCTGACGGCGTAACACGTTCTGCCGCTGGTCGGCGACGAAGCGGCGCTCGGTCGTGCCCAAATTGCGCAATACGTCGAGGAAACGCTCGCGGTCGAATTTTCCATTCACGGTCTGCAGATTCGGATCGGTCGTAATATGCCGGGCGATTTCGGCGTCGGGGATGGCAAGCCCCATCTGTTGCGCGCGTTGGTCGAGCCCGGATTGGCCGAGCATCTGGCCGAGCACTTGGCGGTCGAGGCCGATCGCGCTCGCCTGGTCCGGCGGCAACGGATGGCCAAGCTCCTTGTTGATCTGTTGCAAACGGTCGTTGTAGGTCTGGCGGAACTGCTCGATCGGTATTTCAACCGAGCCGATCTTGGCGAGCGTCGACCGGCCGAAGCCGCTGAAAATGTCGTTGATGCCCCAGACCGCGAAACTACCGGCGAGCAACGTCATCACCACGCCCATGACGGCGCGGCCCATCCAATTTTCGGAGGCTTTGCGGATACCTCGAAGCATGTGTCCAACTTAAGCTGTGAATGCCGGCACCTGTGTATGCCGATGGTGGCCGACGCAAGGCGGCGCACTATAAGGACCCCCCGGTTGCGCCGCAACCGACGGGTTTTGCAGGTAAAACGCCCTTTCCCGGGTGCAATCGGTCTGCTAACGCCTCTTTGTCGCAGGATTGGGCAGAAACGATGGCGCGTCGTCCGCTGGTTGCCGGTAACTGGAAAATGAACGGGCTTTCGGCCTCGATCGCCGAATTGGATAAAATCATCGTTGGGGCAGGGGCGTTGGCGCAAAGATCGGCCAATGTGGACGTCATGGTCTGTCCGCCGGCTACCCTGATCGCGAATTTTGCAGTGGCGGCGCGCGGCTCAAACGTCGCGATCGGCGGCCAGGATTGCCACGCTCTATCCGCCGGCGCTTTTACCGGCGATATCGCCGCGGAAATGCTGCGCGATGCCGGTGCGCAAGCCGTCATTGTCGGCCATTCCGAGCGGCGGCAGTATCACGGTGAAACCGATGCGGCGGTGCGGGCCAAAGCGCAGGCGGCGCACCGCGCCGGTCTTCTCGCCATTGTCTGCGTCGGCGAAACGCGCGCTGAGCGCGATGGTGGCCGGGCACGCGAGGTGGTCGGTGCGCAACTCGATGGTTCGCTGCCGGAAAACGCCGCCGCTACCCTCGTCGCCTATGAGCCGATATGGGCGATCGGAACAGGATTGACGCCGCACCCGAGCGATGTCGCCGATATGCACGGCTTTATTCGTACGCGGCTAGGGGCGCGCTTCGGCGAAGCGGGGGAGACGGTTCGCATTCTCTACGGCGGCTCGGTGAAGGCTTCGAACGCCAAGGAATTGATGGCGACGGCAAACGTCGACGGCGCACTGGTCGGTGGCGCGAGCCTCGTCGCCGGCGAGTTTCTGGCGATTGCCGGCGTTTATCGATAGATTGGGCCGACCCCGCGACTAAAAGCGACGGCTTGGGAGGACATCATGAAAACTCAACGTGCGATCCTAGCGATCGTCGGACTGGCTTTGCCGCTGCTGGCGGCGCAGGCTCAGGCGGCCGAGATTAAAGTTTTGGCTTCAACCGCCGTGAAGACGGTCCTTGAGGAACTCGGACCGCAGTTTGAGAAAGCTACCGAGAACAAAGTCATTCTCACATTTGCCCCGGCCGCGGTGTTGAAAACGCAAATCGATCAGGGCGCGGCGTTTGATGTCGCCATCCTCACGGTACCGCTCACCGACGGCCTGGCGAGTGCAGGCAAGATTGATCCGACACGCACCGCCATCGCGCATGCGGGAATCGGCGTTGCGATCCACAAGGGCGCTCCGAAGCCCAATATCGGTACCACGGAGGCCTTCAAGAGCGCGCTCCTCAAGGCCCAATCGATCGGCTTTACGGCGGCGGGTGCAAGCGGTGTCTATCTCAAGAGCTTGTTCGACAAACTCGCCATTGCCGACGCGCTGAAGCCCAAGCTCAAACTGTTGCCGGGTGGGGCTGGCGAAGCAGCCGCCAATGGCGAAGTGGAAATCGGTTTGACGCAGATCAGCGAGATATTGCCTTATGCCAACGCTGAACTTGTCGGGCCGCTGCCGGCGGATATCCAGTCCTATACTTATTTCTCCGCCAGCGTTTCGGCGGCCAGCAAGGAAGTTGATACGGCCAAGGTATTCATCAAGTTTCTGACTGCACCGGCGGCGCTGCCGGTGATTAAGGCAAAGGGCATGGAGCCGGGTTGATTCCAAATTGCAATATTGGAATTCGCGACGCCCTTTCGGATACCGCAGATTTCGGTCTATTCTCGCCGTAACGAAGAATAGCCGCCACGCGATGAGCGCGCATAAGGGGAGATGACGATGACCGAGGAAACGATTCCGCGCCGGAAATTTCTGTTGGGAGCGGGGCTTGCAGGGACCGCGGTCGCAACCGGCTTGACGCAACCCGCCGCCGCCGATCCGCAGCCAACTCCGGCGCCGGCGAGCGCCGTTGCGCCCGAGGCCGAGCCGCTTTTGATCCTCAACGAAACCGAGCACGCCTTCATCGTCGCCGCGGTCGACACGCTCATTCCCGCCGACGAATTGTCGCCGTCGGGCAGCGATTGCGGCTGTGCGGTGTATATCGACCGCCAGCTCGCCAGCGCCTGGGGCGGCGGCGCCAAGACCTATCGCGCCGGGCCGTATTTCAAAGGCAAGCCGGAACAGGGCTACCAGCTTGCGCTGACGCCGGCCGAATTTTTCTCCGCCGGAATTGCCGCCGCCAATGACTGGTCGCGCAAGACCTACGGCCACGACTTCGATCGACTGCCGCCGGACAAGCGCGTCGAAGCGCTCAAAGCCATGGAAGAAGGCAAGGCGGAATTCGCCAATTTCAACGCCAAGGCCTTCTTCGGCCGGCTGCTCAGCCTTACCGTGGAAGGCTTCTTCGGCGATCCGATCTATGGCGGCAATCGCGACAAAGTATCGTGGCGGATGCTCGGCTTTCCCGGCCTGCCCGCGACCTATGCCAATGTCATCGATGAATATCGCGACAAGCGTTACGTAGCCGAACCGCAGTCCATTGCGGATTTCTCATAAACGGAGGCGGGCATGGTGACGCGATTAAAAGACGTCGATGCGGTCACGGTCGGCCTCGGCTGGACCGGCGCGATCATGGCGCGCGAATTGACCAAGGCCGGATTGAATGTCGTTTCGCTCGAGCGCGGGCCGGACCGCGTCCCGGGCGAGGATTTCATCCTGCCGACGGTTCGCGACGAGGTGCGCTACGGGCAACGCCTCGAATTGATGATGGACAATTCCATCGACACGTTGACCTTCCGCAATTTCGGCAACGAGAGGGCGCTACCGATCCGGCGCATCGGCGCGTTTCTGCCAGGCGAAGGCGTCGGCGGCTCCGGCATCCATTGGGGCGCTTTGCACTGGCGTAATCTGCCTTCGGATTTTCGCATCCGCAGCGCCATCACCGAGCGCTATGGCGCGAAGGCTATTCCGAATGACATGACGATCCAGGATTGGCCGGTGAGCTACGACGAGATCGAGCCGTTCTACGACAAGTTCGACAAGATCTGCGGCGTGTCGGGACAGGCCGGCAATGTGCGCGGCAAAAAGATCGATGGCGGCAACATCTTCGAAGGCCCGCGCGCGAACGCATATCCCAATGAGCCGATCAAATCGAGTAACGCCGCTTTGATGTACGCTGCGGCGGCGAAGAGTTTGGGCTATCACCCATTCCCGGCGCCGGTGGCGATCGCGAGCGCGCCATACGCCAACGCCGAAGGCGTGACGCTCGGCGCCTGCGAATATTGCGGCTATTGCAACCGCATCGCCTGCGAGACCAATGCCAAGGCGTCGGCCAATTCGACCATCATGCCGGCGTTGCGGCTCGATCCCAAGTTTGAACTGCGGCCGCGCTGCTTCGTCACCAAGCTCAACTACGACAAGGCGGCGAAGCGGGTGGTGAGCGTCACTTACACCGACATGCGCAACGGCGAAGAATACGAACAGCCTGCCGGCATCGTGGTGCTGTCGTCTTTCGTGTTCGGCAACGTGCAGCAGCTCCTGCTCGCCGGCATCGGCGAGCCCTACGACCCAGCGACCGGCAACGGCGTGGTCGGGCGCAATTACGCCTACCAGTTCGAAGCCGGCGCCGCCGCCTTCTTTCCCGACAAGGAGCTTAATCCCTATTGGGGCTCGGCCGGCATGTCGGTCTGCATCGACGATTTCAACGGCGAGAATTTCGATCACGGCGGCCTGGGCTTTTTCGGCGGCGGCTATATTCAGTGCAACACCGCGGGAGCGCCGCCGATCGCCGGGCGCACCGTGCCGCACGGCACGCCGGAATGGGGCTCCGAGTGGAAGCGTGCGACGGTGAAGTGGTACCACCATGCCGCGCGTTTCAATACGCAGGGCTCGGTCTATGCCAACCGCGCCAATTTCATGGACCTCGACCCGACCTACAAGGATGCGCTGGGCCGGCCGTTGATCAGGTTGACCTATAACCCCCCGGAAAACGAATTCAAAATGTCGGCGTTCCTGCTGGCGAAGCTGGAAGGGGTCATCAAGGCGATGAATCCGTCGAGCTACGATCTGCACCCACGACCGAAGACTTTCACTGTCGTGCCGTATCAATCGACCCACAATACCGGCGGCACGGTGATGGGCACGGATCCGAAGACGAGCGTGGTCAACCGCTATTTGCAGGCCTGGGATGCCCATAACCTGTTCATCCAGGGCGCCTCGGTGTTCCCGCAGCAGCACGGTTATAATCCGACCGGCACGGTGGGCGCGCTCGCCTATTGGTCGGCCGTCGCGATTACGCAAAACTATCTGAAAAATCCCGGGCCGCTGGTTCACGCTTAAAATTTGTACGCTTAGACTTTGCACGTGTGAACCACGGAACAATGCGCGGGCGTCGGCAGGGGAGAAAGATGCGAAAAGAGAAAACCGGCTGTTGGCCGGGCACCATCCTTGTTGCTGTTTTGGCGTCGGCGCTACAGCCTTTCGCAGTGACTTTGGTGGCGGCGGCGGATGCCGCCCACGGCAAGGCGGTGTTTCAGAATTGTGCCGCTTGCCATAGCGACAAACCGGATGCGATCGGTCCGAGCTTGCGCGGCGTCTACGGACGTAAATCGGCCGCGCTCACCGACTTTCACTACTCGAACGCCATGATGCGGGCGGGCCTGACCTGGGACGACGCTAATTTGCGTGATTATCTCAAGGATCCCCAGGCCAAGATCAAAGGCAATCGCATGCCTTTCGGGGGCATTAGCGACCCCAAGGACATCGACGACCTGATTGCCTATCTCAGGGACTATAAATAGCGGTCGGCAAATAGGGTCAGATGTGCCGAACGGCTGTGCCATGACGGCCATAGAAATGCCGCGGCGGATCGTGTAGAGACGCCCGCAACTTCCTATATCGAGGCTCGGGCTTCGGGTGGGGCTGTTTTCCCTACCGATCCGGCCGTAAACGGATGTCGCCGATGCTGACCGTGATTATCGTCATTCATCTCATGCTGGTGCTGGCCATGATCGGCGTGGTGCTGTTGCAGAAGTCCGAAGGCGGCGGCCTCGTAAGCGGCGGCTCAAACAGCGGATTTCTGACCAGCCGCGGCACCGCGAACGTGCTGTCGCGGACCACGGCTATGCTCGCCGCCGGGTTTTTCGTCACCAGCCTGCTGCTGTCTTGGCTCGCGGGTTTCGAGCGCCATCCGGCCGCGATCATCAATACCGGAGGGGCGCCGGGCCAGGAAGCGCCCGCGAACGGGCCGCCGACGCCGCCGCTCAGTCAGGGTGGCGCGGGCGTGCTGAACCAGTTGCAGAAGGGAATCCCCAACGCGCCAAGCGGGCCGCAGGTGCCGCAGTCGCACTAAGTCGACCTCATGACGATGTGACCACTATAGTATGGCATGAGGATTTTAGCGTAACCACATGTAAAACAACATCTTTCTCTGGAAATTGCGGGCCTTTGCCAAGTCCGCGCAGATATTCTTGGCAGATATTCAGGAAAATCGCTCGTCGAATCGAGAAACGGGCGCTAAGCGTTAGGTCCCATGGCGCGGTACATATTCATCACCGGCGGCGTGGTCTCTTCACTTGGCAAGGGTCTGGCTTCGGCGGCGCTCGGCGCGCTGTTGCAGGCGCGCGGCTATAAGGTGCGCCTGCGCAAGCTCGACCCCTATCTCAACGTCGATCCCGGCACCATGTCGCCGTATCAGCACGGCGAGGTTTTCGTCACCGATGACGGCGCCGAAACCGACCTCGATCTGGGCCATTACGAGCGTTTCACCGGGCGACCGGCGACGCGGCAGGACAACATCACCACTGGCCGCATCTACCAGGAAATTCTCACCAAGGAGCGGCGCGGCGATTATCTCGGCGCCACCATCCAGGTGATCCCCCACGTCACCAACGCGATCAAGGACTTCATCCGTGACGGCAACGAGGGCTTCGACTTCGTGCTGTGCGAGATCGGCGGGACGGTCGGCGATATCGAAGGCCTGCCGTATTTCGAGGCGATCCGCCAGCTCGGCAACGACCTGCCGCGCGGCGACGCGATTTATATCCATCTGACCCTGATGCCATTTATCCCGAGCGCGGGAGAGCTCAAGACCAAGCCGACCCAGCATTCGGTGCGCGAATTGCGCGCCATCGGCATCCAGCCCGATATTCTGCTCTGCCGCACCGATCGCCCGATTCCGGAGAGCGAGCGCAAAAAACTCGCTCTGTTTTGCAATGTGCGCGAAAGCGCCGTGATCGAGGCGCGCGACGCCGACAATATTTATGCGGTGCCGGAGGCTTATCACGCCGGCGGGCTCGACGGCGAAGTGCTCGCCGCTTTCGGCATCGAGAATCCGCCGCCGCCCGATCTCGCCACCTGGCATCTGATCAACGAGCGCATCCGCAATCCGGAAGGCGCCGTGACCATCGCCATCGTCGGCAAATACACCGGTATGAAGGACGCCTATAAATCGCTGATCGAGGCGCTCTCTCATGGCGGTATCTCCAACAAAGTGAAGGTCAAGCTCGACTGGATCGAAAGCGAAGTGTTCGAAAACGAGGATCCGGCGCCGTTCCTCGAACATGTCGACGGCATTTTGGTGCCGGGCGGTTTCGGGCTGCGCGGCGCCGAGGGCAAGATCCGCGCCGCGCAGTTCGCGCGCGAGCGCCAGGTGCCCTATTTCGGCATCTGCTTCGGCATGCAGATGGCGGTGATCGAGGCAGCACGAAATCTGTGCGGCATCGAGCAGGCGAATTCGACCGAATTCGTCGCCACCTCCGAGCCGGTTGTCGGCCTGATGACCGAATGGATGAAAGGCAACGAGCTGCAGAAGCGCGGGTTAGTGGGCGATCTCGGCGGCACCATGCGGCTCGGAGCCTATCCCGCCGGGCTGCAGCGCGGCTCGCGCGTTGCCGAGATCTATCACTCAACCGAGATTTCCGAGCGCCACCGTCACCGCTACGAGGTCAATACCGCCTATAAGGATCGGCTTGCCCAGCACGGCATGCGTTTTTCCGGCATGTCGCCCGACGGGCTGTTGCCGGAAATCATCGAATATGACGACCATCCATGGTTCATCGGCGTGCAATTCCATCCCGAGCTGAAATCGCGGCCGTTCGCGCCGCATCCGCTGTTTTCCTCCTTCATCGAGGCGGCGGTGGAGCAGAGCCGGCTGGTGTAATAAGGTTATTCCAGATCGTCGCGCAGCGACGAGTTCGGAATCCATAACCCCAGCGCAGGGACTATGGATTCCATGCTCCTCGCTTTGCACGGCCCCGGAGTGACGAACAGGAGAGGAACCCCGTGATCTACGAACAACGCATCTATTCCTGCATCCCCGGCAAGCTGCCGGCGCTGCTTAGCCGGTTCGAGAACCACACGCTTAAGATCTGGGAGAAGCACGGCATCAAGCAGGCCGGATTCTGGACCGTGCTGGTCGGCGACGGCAACCACGATCTGCATTACCTGGTGGCCTGGGAATCGCTTGCCGATCGCGAGCAGAAATGGAACGCATTCCAAGCCGATCCGGCCTGGCATCAAGCGCGCGACGAGAGCGAGAAGAGCGGACCGCTCATTGCCAACATCAAAAGTGCGTTCCTGCGACCGACGGCGTTCTCGGCGGTAAAGTGAGATGAGGGCCGGTTGACGGCTGTCGATAGGGGGCGACCGTTGACCTGGCGCGGCGCGGCTATCATGGTCGCCGGCAAGGACGCGCATGACCGCAGAACCAAATCCGATCGTCACTGTCGGCGAGGCCGAGCCCGGCGTTAAGTTTGGCAATGCGCTGCCGCTCGCTTTGATCGCGGGACCTTGCGCGCTGGAAAGTCGCGCGCATGCTTTCGAGATGGCGGCGGCGCTTAAGGAGATCACCGCGAAGTTCAAGCTCGGCTTTGTCTATAAAACTTCGTTCGACAAGGCGAACCGCACTTCGGCCAACAGCGCCCGCGGCATCGGCCTTGACGACGCGCTTCCGGTCTTCGCCGAATTGCGCGAAAAGCTCGGCGTTCCGGTGCTCACCGACGTGCACGAGCCGGAGCAATGCGCGCGCCTCGCCGAGGTCGTCGACGTGTTGCAGATTCCAGCCTTTCTCTGCCGGCAGACCGATCTCCTGATCGCCGCCGCGAAGACCGGGCGCGTCGTCAACGTCAAGAAAGGCCAGTTCTTGGCGCCGTGGGATATGGCCAATGTCGTCGCCAAAATCACAAGCGCGGGTAACGCCAATGTGCTCGTCACCGAGCGCGGCGTCTCGTTCGGCTACAACACGCTGGTCTCCGACATGCGGGCGCTGCCGGTGCTGGCCAAGATCGGCGCACCGGTCATTTTCGATGCCACCCATTCGGTGCAGCAACCGGGCGGCCAGGGCACCTCGTCGGGCGGCGAGCGGCAATACGTGCCGGTTTTGGCGCGCGCGGCCGTGGCGGTCGGTGTGGCTGGTGTGTTCATCGAGACCCATCAGGACCCGGACATAGCGCCATCGGACGGCCCGAATATGATTGCGCTTAAGGAATTGCCGTCGCTTCTTGAACGATTGATGCAGTTCGACGCGCTGGCTAAGAATGGCTAGCCGCGGCGCCGCGCGCCGCCTTAATCCGTCCCCGCAACGACAAGAGTTATCCCATTCCTCCGGTTCTCAGAGTCGTCAGCCTGGTGGTGTTCGCCTCGACCTTGTTCACCCGCGCGGTCGATCCGGTGATCCCGAAAATTGCGGCCGATCTCGCTATCGACGTAAAGACGGTTGCGTTGCTTTCGACCGCCTTCACCTTCCCCTATGCCTTCGTGCAGCCGGTGCTTGGCACCATTGCCGATTTCTTCGGCAAGACGCGGCTGATGAACATCAGTCTGGCAATCGTGGCGGCGGCGACGCTGGTCTGCGCGGTGGCGAGTGACTTCTCTATTCTCGTCGCCATGCGTATCGTCGCCGGGATGCTGGCGGGCGGAATTTTTCCCGTCGGTATCGCGATGGTCGGCGATCTCGTCCCGGTGCGCGAACGCCAGGTGGCGATTGGTCGCCTGCTCGCGGTGGGCCTCACCGGCAACTTGCTCGGCGCCACCATCTCCGGCGTGCTCGGCGACCTGTTTGGCTGGCGTGGCGTGTTCTTTGTCATCGGCGCATTCGGGCTAGTCGTCGCCGCGATCGCGTATTTTGCGTTTCGCGGCCTGCAAGCCGCAAAGCCGAAGGATTTCAATCTCGCCGCTGTGGCCGCCGGATTTGGCAGCGTGTTTTCCGACCCGCGAGCAAAAATCTGCTTCGGGGCGGTCTTCTTCGAAGGCATCTTCATCCACGGTCTGTTCCCCTATGTCGCCTTGCTGTTGCTGATGACCGGCGTGACGCAGTCTTCTTATGCCGGTCTCGTGCTGGCCGGTTTCGGCGCGGGCGGCATCGCTTATGCGCTGGCCGTGGGTGTCCTGGTCGCGCGTTTAAAGGAACGCATGCTGATGGTGTGCGGCGCCATCCTCGCCGCGATTGCCCTCGTCCTGGTCGCGCTGAATATGGCTTGGTACGTGCAATGTGCGGTGTTTCTTTTGCTCGGCCTTGGTTTCTACATGCTGCACGGCTGCATTCAGGTGCATGTCACCGAGTTGTCGGACACCGCGCGGGGAGCCGCGATGTCGATGCACTCCTGCACATTCTTTTTCGGCCAAGCGATCGGTCCGATCTACTACGGTTTTACCTTCAGTCATGCCGGCACCACGAAGCCGATCCTCGCGGGCGCCGTTGTCGTTCTGGTCGTCGGTCTTATCTGCGCTCGCTTCCTGCGTCATCGGCGGCATGGCATCACCCTTGCCGAAGGGCCTTAGAACTCCTATTAGTGCGGTGTTGGCCAGGGGTGCCGCGGTAAAACGCGGCTGAGATCAAACCCGTCGAACCTGTCTGGGTCATTCCAGCGAAGGGAGCCGCGTTGACCGCCATGACTATTTCCATGTCGTCTGTTTCTGCCGCCTCATCCGCTTCGTCCCCGTCTGTCGCCAAGCGGCCGCGCATCGCGATTATCGGCGCCGGCGTTGTTGGGCTGGGCATTGCGTGGCGGCTCGCTGGCCGCGCCGAAGTTTTGGTGTTCGACCGCGGCAAGGCCGGCGCGGGCGCGAGCCACGCCGCGGCCGGCATGCTGGCGGCATGCTGCGAAGCCGAACCGGGCGAAGAGAATTTGGTCGCGCTCGGCCGCGATAGTCAGGCGCGCTGGCCGGCTTTTGCCGAGGAACTTTTGCAGGCGAGCGGCATCGATGTCGAATTGCGGCGCGAGGGCACGCTGGTGCTGGCGCTGACTTCGGACGACCAGGCCAAGCTCGCTCACGAGTTGGAGTTTCAACACAAGCTCGGCCTGCCGCTGGAATGGCTTTCGGCCGCGGCAACGCGCGCGCATGAGCCGCATCTGGCCGGTAAAATCGCAGGCTCCGTGTTCAGCCCGCAGGATCATCAAGTCGACAACCGCAAGCTCGCACAGGCGCTACGGATCGCTGCCGAACGCGCCGGCGTGGCAATCCACGAGCACCGGCCGGTCAAGGAAATTACCGTCCAAACCGGCCGTGCCACGGGCGTCGTGTTTGAAGACGGCAGCAGCGTTGTTGCCGATAGTGTTGTGCTCGCCGCCGGCGCTTGGTCACGCCAGATCGCCGGCTTGCCGCCGGATCGGCGGCCGCCGGTGCGCCCCGTAAAAGGCCAAGTGCTTTTGCTGCGCATGGATCCGCAGGCGCCGCTCCTCAATCACGTTTTGTGGGCGCCGGGCGCGTATATGGTGCCGCGCCGCGATGGCCGGTTGATTGTCGGCGCCACCGTCGAGGAAAAGGGCTTTGACGAAGCCATCACAGCCGGCGGCCTGCTGACCTTGCTCGAAGCCGCATGGCGCGCGGTCCCCGCCATCGAGGAATTGCCGATCCAGGAAATTTTGGTCGGCCACCGGCCGGGCAGCCGCGACGACGCGCCGATCCTCGGCCGCGGGCCGCTGGAAGGCTTGTTTTATGCCACCGGGCATTACCGCAATGGCATCTTGCTGGCCCCGGTGACTGCGGACGCCATGGCACAGCTCGTTCTCGACGATGTCGTGCCACCAGCGATCCGTCCGTTCGGTCTCGAGCGCTTCCTACCGGCGCGTGCGGCGGAGTAGGGAAAGCGCGATGGTAGAACCAATGATCCGGGTAAATGGCGAGAGCGAGCCGCTCGCCGCTGCAACGGTCGAAGCCTTGGTGGCGGAGAAAGCCGTCGAGACCGCGCAGCGCGGCATCGCGGTCGCGCTCAACGGCGCGGTCGTGCCCCGCGCGGCGTGGCGCGACACCCGGCTGCAGGCGGGCGATAGCGTCGAGATTGTGCGTGCGCGACAGGGAGGTTGATTATGTCCGATCCGCTCATCATCGCCGGCCAGGAATTTGGCTCGCGGCTGTTCCTCGGCACCGCCGGTTACCCCAATCGCAAAATGATGCTCGATGCCGTCGTCGCGAGCGGGACGGAAATGGTCACCGCCGCGATCCGACGCATTAGCCTCGCCGGTGACGAAGAAAGCCTGATCGACTTGCTCGCCGGCCGGGTGCGCTTTTTGCCCAATACGGCTGGCTGCCAGACCGCGAAGGACGCGGTGCTGACGGCCGAATTGGCGCGCGAAGCGCTCGACACCAATTGGATCAAGCTCGAAGTGATCGGCGATCGCGAGCTGCTTTATCCCGACGTCGAAGAGCTGTTGCGCGCGACACATACTTTGGTCGAAAAGGGCTTTATCGTATTGCCCTATTGCACCGACGATCCGGTGACCTGCCGCAAGCTCGCCGACGCCGGCGCTGCTGCCGTCATGCCGCTTGGTTCGCCGATCGGTTCGGGCTTAGGCGTTTGCAATCCACACCTCATCGAACTCATCTGCGCGCGTTCGCCGGTGCCGGTGGTGCTCGATGCCGGCATTGGCACCGCCTCTGACGCGACGCTCGCCATGGAACTCGGCTGCGCCGCGGTGCTGATTAACACCGCGGTGTCGAAGGCGCAAAATCCGGTGCTGATGGCCAAAAGTATGCGCGCTGCGGTGGAAGCCGGACGGCTGTCGCGGCTTGCCGGCAGGATCGCCAAGAAAAGCCACGCCGAGCCGTCGAGCCCGCAATTCGGGCTGGTCGGGACTTGAGGCTATCTACGCCAGCATCTCCCGCACCATCGGCATCACTTTTTTGCCGAACAGCGTGATGCAGCGCATGATCTTTTCATGCGACAGCGTGCCGGCCGAGTATTTCATGTCGAAGCGCGATAGCCCGAGTGCCTTGGCGGTCGCTGCGATACGGCGGGCAACGGTTTCGGGCGAGCCGACATAGAGCGAGCCATGATCGGCCTCGTGGTCGAACTCGGCGCGCTGCATCGGCGGCCAGCCGCGTTCCGAGCCGATGCGATCGCGCATGCGCTTATAATCGGGCCACAGTTCTTCGCGCGCTTTCTCGTCGGTTTCGGCGACGTAGCCGTGCGAGTGCACGCCGATTGGCTGCGCCGGCTTGCCGAGTTGCGCAAACGCGCGGTGGTAGAGATCGACATAGGGCAAAAAGCGTTTGGGATCGCCGCCGATAATGGCGAGCATCAGCGGCAGGTCGTAGCGCGCGGCGCGGACCACGGATTCCGGGCTACCGCCGACGCCGATCCAGGTTCGGAGCGTTCCTGTTTCGATCGGCGGAAATACGCGTTGATTGTTGAGCGGCGGTCGCGTCGTGCCGCGCCAAGTTACGGGCTCGTTCTTGAGGAGTGCGGCGAACAGATCGAGCTTTTCCTCGAATAGTTTTTCGTAGTCGGATAACTCATAGCCGAACAACGGAAAAGACTCGATGAAGGAGCCGCGGCCGAGCGTCACCTCGGCGCGGCCATTCGAGGCGGCATTGAGCGTGGAAAAGCGCTGGAACACCCGGATCGGATCGTCGGATGAGAGCACGGTGACGGCCGAGCCGAGCCAAATCCGTTTGCTGCGTCCGGCAATTGCCGCAAGGACGACATCCGGCGTCGACACTGCAAAATCGGGCCGATGGTGCTCGCCGACGCCGAAGGCATCGACGCCGACCTGGTCGGCAAGCGCGCCTTGCTCGATTACGTCACGGATGACTTCGGCGTGGCTGCGGGGCTCACCGTCCAGTCCGGCGGTGATATCGCCGAAGGTGTCCAAGCCGAGTTCGATCTGTTGTGCCATGGTTCCACTGTCTACGTGTGCTGGCGCGCGGCCAACAGATTCCGATCAAGCGGGCCAGATTAATTCCCGGCTTGATTTATCCGCGGCGAGCGTCCCACCGGCCTTAGCCTGACCCGACACCGCGCGCCAGGGCGTCCCGCGCTGGCGAGGCGACGGCGTCATTCGCAATCCCGAAGCGGTCAAATGATGTGCTAACAGAACCGGACACTTAAAGGACCACCGGTACAGGGACAGCCAATGAAATCCAGCGGAAGCCAAGCCATAACCAAGGCACCGTCCGCTCTTCCTGGACGTCTGCGCCGCATGCTCTCGCTCGACGATTTCGAGCGCGCGGCCCGCCGCCATCTGCCGCGTCCGATCTTCGGTTACGTCGCCGGTGGCGTGGAAGACGGACGGAGCCTGGAGGACAATGCCGCCGCTTTCAGGGAGTACGGCTTCGTTCCCCGGTTCCTCGCCGGCGTCGACCAGCGTTCGATGCAGACGACATTGCTGGGCGCGACCTATGCTCTGCCTTTCGGCATCGCGCCGATGGGCATCTCGGCCCTGAGCGCCTATCGCGGCGACATCGTCCTGGCCGAGGCGGCCGCGCGCGCCAACATCCCGATGATCCTCAGCGGCGCGTCGCTGACCCGCATGGAGAATGTAGCGGCGGTCGGTCCTACGGCGTGGTTCCAGGCCTATCCGCCGCCTGATGTCGTCGGCATGGAGGCGCTCGTCGAACGCGCTGCCCGGTCAGGCTTCAAGACCCTGGTCCTCACCGTCGACATCACCGTGCCGCCCAATCGCGAGACGATGACGCGGGCCGGATTCAGCTCGCCGCTGCGGCCCGGTCTGCGGCTGGCCTGGGACGGGCTGACGCGGCCACGCTGGCTGTTCGGCACATTCCTGCGGACGCTGCTGCGGCAAGGCATGCCGCATTTCGAGAATTCCTTCGCCCATCGCGACGCTCCCGTCCTCTCCCGTCACGCCCAGCGGGGCTTCAGCGGGCGGGCGCATCTGACTTGGGACTATTTCCGGGCGATGCGGCGGGCCTGGCGCGGCAATCTGGTGATCAAGGGTTTGTTAGCGGCGGAGGATGCGCGGCTCGCTTGCGATTGCGGCGCGGATGGCATCATCGTTTCCAACCATGGCGGCCGGCAGCTCGACGGCGCGGTGTCGCCGCTGCGTGTCCTGGCGGATATCGTCGCTGCCGCGGGCAACGTGCCGGTGATGTTCGATAGCGGCATCCGGCGTGGCACCGACGTCCTCAAAGCCATGGCGCTGGGTGCGCGCTTCACCTTCGTCGGCCGGCCGTTTAACTATGCGGCGGCCGTCGGCGGCGCTCAGGGTGTCGACCACGCAGTCGATTTGCTGCGCAAGGAACTAGATTGCGACATGGCGCTGCTTGGCATCAACCGCGTTACGGAGATGACGCGTGACCGGCTGATGCGGCTGGCGTGATCGCGTCGCGCCGCAGCGGATGCGAATTGACCGCACGTGCCACTCGTGCCAGACAAACGCTATAAGTTGGCGGACAAAATGCCGACGCATTCGTGCGTGAACGACGATCATAATCGAGCTTCTCGGATCGCGGATCGATTCCGGCATATCTTGCCGGATTCCCAATCATGATCGATGGAAGACGAGGAAGGATCGATAAAAAGAAAATAGCGGGAGGTTGCACTGAGGTTGGTAAGGTTCAGGCGGACTCTGACCGCAATGGGGATGACGGCCGCCTTTTTTGCCGCGGGTAGCGCGTTTGCTGACGAGTATCCGACGCGGCCGATCACCTTGATCGTGCCGTTCGTCGTCGGCGGCAATAGCGATTTTGCCGCCCGAGCGCTGCAGCCCGGCCTCGCCAAGGCGCTTGGACAATCCGTCGTCGTCGTCGATCGGCCTGGCGCCTCGGGCGCACTGGGAGCGGCCGAAGTCGCAAAGGCGCGGCCGGACGGCTATACGGTCGGGTTGATTCCGGCCAATCCACTGGTCGTACAGCCGCTGACGCAGAAAACGCCCTACACCATCGACAATTTCAAATTCGTTTGTCACGTCTACTTCTCGCCCTATGTCCTTATGGTTAGTCTTGATTCGCCGTTGAAGACGTTCAACGATTTCGTTGCCGCCGCCAGAGCGGAGCCAAATGCCATTCTTTATGGCACCGTCGGTCCAGGTTCCGACCCACATCTGACCACGCTCGAACTTTTCAAGGCGATCGACGCGCAGGGCCTGCACGTTCCCTTCAACGGCGGCGGGGCGCTTGCGCCGGCGCTGCTCGCCCACACGGTTTCCATCGTGGTCGAAGCACCCTCGATCGCGCTTTCCAACGGCTTTCGTGTTTTGGCGGTTTTCGCCGACCAGCGCATACCCACGATGCCCGACGTGCCGACAGTGAAGGAGACCGGTTACGACGTGACCGGCTTCACGCCCACCGCGGGGATCATCGTGCCCGCGGCGACGCCGGACGCAGTGGTCGCCAAGCTGGAAAGTGCCTGCCACGAGGCGGCGGATTCAGAGCAATATCAAACGATCACCAAGCGCCTGGGAATCACGGGCAGGTTCGATTCCGGCGCGGATTTCCACACCATGATTTTGCAGGCGTCGAAGAAGGCGATTCCCGTCATCGAAGCCGCTGGCCTCAAATGGTCGGGCTGAGTGCGACGCCCATGCGCGCGAACGCTGCCCGCTCGTTCAGGGGTAAGGTGAAACGATAATGACAAACAAGATCAAAGAAATCTGGGCGCGCGACGGAGTAGCGGTCAACGTCTTCCTGACGATACCGAGTGGTGTCGCCACCGAGATCATGGGACAGGCCGGCTGGGATGGCATGACCGTCGACATGCAGCACGGCGCCCAGGACTATCGCTCGGCCGTAGAATGCTTCCAAGCCATGCTCCGCCATGCCGTCACCCCGATGGTCAGGGTGCCGACCAATGAGGTCAGTATCATCGGTCGCGTGCTCGACGCCGGTGCTTACGGCATCATCGTGCCGAATGTCGGCAGCGCGGCGGAGGCGGCCCGCATCGTCTCTGCCTGCCGCTATCCGCCGAACGGCGTGCGTTCCAACGGCGCCGTGCGCCCGCTGATCTACGAGACGTCGGACAGCTACATGAAGCGCGCGGCCGACGACATCATTGTCATGCCGATGATCGAGACGCCCGACGGCGTGAAGAACTTCAAGGAAATCATCCGCGTGCCCGGGGTGGATGCCGTCTATATCGGGCCTAACGATCTGGGCTTAGGCATGGGTCTTGGCGCCAAGATGGAGCGCGATGAGCCGGTGATCCTCGAGTTTTACCGGGCGCTGATCGCTGAGGCCAACGATGCCGGAGTTAAATGCGGCATCCATGTCGCAACGGTCGAGAATGCGAAGATGCTGATCGGCATGGGCTTCCGCCTCGTCACCTTCGTCAGTGAGGCGTGGCACATGCTCCAAGGCGCGCGGACGACGGTCACGAGTTTGCGGCCTTTTATCGCCGCCAATCACAACATATAATTCGCCGGCGGACATTATTGAGCACAGCCAGGCAGGGCAAGCGCGCCTCGCGTTGTGTGCCATGCCCGGCCCAACGTTCATTTCCATCAACATAAAAGCAGGGAGAACGCGAGATGGTTCGCGCAGCGATCGTTGGGCTGGGTTGGTGGGGCCAGTCGCTTGTCAACGCCGTGCACGGCAAGACGGACGACATCCAGTTCGTCAAGGCCCATACGCGCAGCCGCGACAAGGTGGAGGCGTTCTGCGCCAGCCGCAATATCGCGTGGGTTCCGAGCATCGACGAGATCCTGAGCGATCCGAGCATCGACGCTGTGGTGTTTGCGACGCCACATACTCAGCACCCCGCGCAGGCGGTCCAGGCGGCCGCGGCCGGCAAACACGTTTTCGTCGAAAAGCCGCTAGCGTTGACCGGCGACGATGCGCGCCGAGCCGCCGACGCCGCGAAGGCCGCCGGCGTTCTCCTTGGGGTCGGCTTCAACCGGCGGTTCAACCCCTCCATGAAGCTGATGCGCGAGTTTGTCCGGGACGGCAAGCTCGGCGTCATCGGCTCTGTCATGGCGGAGCAGAGCTCGATATCCGGCCTATCGCTTGCCACGGGCAGTTGGCGCGTCGATCCGAAGGAGGCGCCGGGCGCCGCGTTGACGGCGGTCGGCGTCCACCAGCTCGATGGCATGATCGATCTTTTGGGCCGGGTGAAGCGAGTCTACTGTGTGATCACGCGCCGTGCTTGTGCGATCGACGACACGACCAATGTCATGCTCAGCTTCGAGAACGGCGTGACTGGCCATCTGTCGTGCTCCATTGCGGTGACGCCGACCTACCGCATGGCCGTTCACGGCACGCTCGGCATCGCCGAGATTTCCCATCACCAGATGGAAAGCTTCAAGATCGTCTACTCCCCGGCCAAGCACGGCGACCCGATGAATTCGACGATTGTCAATACGCTCGGCGTCAACATGCTGAACGCCGAACTGGTGCAGTTTGCCAAGAGCATTGCGACCAAGACGCCGTATACGACCGATGTCGAGGAGGTGGTGCACGGTGCCTACGTCTTCGAGGCGATCATCAAGTCGGCCGCGACCGGGATGCCGGTCGATCTGTAGGGGCGCCGCCGGCCGACTTCGGCAGGTTCGGCGCGTCAACGCGGCAATATCGTCTTCGTCGCTTTTGTTCCGCCGTTATCGAGCGCGAGATAAAGCGCCTTGACCGCGTCGCGCAGCGTTTCGCGGTGCGGGTCGGCGGGCGGTAGCGCTGCGACCGTGCGCGCCAAATCGCGCAGGACTTCGGCGAACAATGCGTAATGAAAATGCATATGGACGGATTTGCGCTCGTCGTCGGCGCCGGGGCGATCGAGAGTCAGCGAAATTCCGGTGTCGTCGAGATGGGCGTCGAAACGCGACGCATGGGCGAAGCTGCCGATGTACAGCTTGTCCGGATATTCGATTGCGACTTCGGCTTTATCGGGAATGGGCTTGCTCATCGGGCGTAGCCCACCGTCTGCGCGAAGGTCACGAATTGCCGCTCCGGCAGGCGCAAGACGCGTTCGAGCTTGGCGTACTCGACGGCGCCGCGAAACACGGTGGCCAAGCCCTCCGAGGCGCAGAACAGATAGACGTTCTGACCGATGAACCCGGCGTCGACCGAGGCGTAAAGGCCTTGTTCCTCGGGCGAGATGTCGGTCATGCGCTCGCCATGGGCGACATAGATCAGGTCAAGCGCCGCCGTGCCGACAAAATCCTGGTATCCGGTCTGGGCGCGAATATCATCGGACAAATGGGGCAGCAAGGTGTGGGCCTTGGCATTGTAGATCCACACGCCGTTGGCGGACGCGACGTAGATGTCGATCACCATGACGTGGCGCCAATAGGGTGCGGTGCGATCGTCGCTCGGCCGGTTGACGCCGAAGGCCGCCCATAACAGATCGGAGAGGATCGACAACGGAATCGGCCGCGCCGAATACTCCCGCGTGGAATGGCGAAGCTTGAGCGCATCGAGAAGCGGCATACCGCCGCTGGTCCGCGGTTGCGGCAGGCCCACAACCCTGATGCGTTTGATTGACTCGGTCGCGCTCGCCGGCGTCATCGCCCCGACTTCCAGCCCGGCATCGGATTGGCTCTTTGTCATGGTTCGTCTTACGAAGCCGATTTCGCGGCGACGCCGGTAACGGCTTTGACGAGCGCCCGCCGGATCAGCGTCTCGAAGAGCGGCAGCTTGTAACCGTTGTCGGCAAGCGGTGTGGCGCCGTCGAGCGCGGCGTGGGCGGCCTCGGCGGCGAGTTTTTCGTCGATCCGTTTGCCGGTTAGCAGGCCTTCGGCCGTCTTTGCCCTATAAGGCACGGCGGCCGCGGCGCCGAGAACGATCGCGGCGCGGGTACAGGCGCCGCCGGCGCTGAGCTCAAGCGCGACTGCGACATCTGCGAGAGGCCAATCGAACGAGTCTTTCTCGGCTTGCTTGAGATGCGCCATGTGCAGGCTCGCCGACGGTTTCGGCAGACGGATGGCGGTGACGATTTCATGCGGTTGCAAGTCGTTTTCGCGCTGCAAGTCGCGCTCGGGCGGAACAAAGAAATCCTCCAGCGCGAGTCGGCGCGCGGTGCCTGCCGCATTGGCGATTTCGATGTTCGCGCCCAAGGCTACCAGCACCAAGGCCGCGGTCGAGGGGTGGACAATGGCGCAGGCCATATTGTTGAAAATCGCGTGGTACTGGTTGGCGCCCGCGACCGCAAAGCAATGACCGCCGCCTTTGCGTAAGCAATGATACGCGTTGGAGCGGAAGTACCAGCAGCGCGGACGCTGCAACAGATTGCCGCCCAGTGTTGCGACATTGCGGATTTGCGGGCTCGCCGCGCTGGAGAGCGCTTCGGCGAGTGCCGGATACCGCTCATGCACCAGGCGATGAGCGGCGAGCGCCGCCAGTGTCACCATCGGTCCGATCCGCAATCCTCCGTCTTTTTCCTCGGTGACGTCGGCGAGACCGGGCACGTCGGCAAGATTGACGACTCTCGCAGGCCGCAACAGTCCTTCTTTCAACAGGTCGAGGAGATCGATGCCGCCCGCCTTTACGATCGCGGCATCGCCTGGTTCGGCGGTGCCGGTGGCGAGCGTCATCGCGCTCGCGACGGTCGTAGACATTGCGACCGCGGCCTCGGTAATGGTTCGGGGAGACGCGACGGCGAAGCGGTTCATGGCTTCAGCTCCTGAACGGCACTTTGCCGAGCGCGGCAAGCACCACGGCCGGCGTCATCGGCAGGCTGCAGACGCGAACGCCGATGGCGTTGTAGACGGCGTTGGCGATGGCCGGAGCGGTGGCGATGTTGGCCGGTTCGGCGATGCCATAGGCGTCGGTCGCGCTCTGGCCTTGATAGTTCTCAAGAATGATGACGTCGATCTCAGGCGTCTCGCGCGGGCCGGCGACCTTGTATTGCTCGAGATTCGGATTGAGCATGCGTCCGGTTTGTGCGTCGAGGATGCGGTCTTCGTAGAGCGCGTAGGACAGCCCCATCAGCACGCCGCCTTGGACTTGGCTCTCGATTTGCCGCGGATTCATCGGCCGGCCGCAGTCCTGCACCGCGACGATGCGCTCGACGCGCACGACGCCGGTTTCGGTGTCGACCGCCACTTCGGCGAATTGCACGCCGCCCAGATCCTGCTGCGCCATAGCGGCGTCACCCATGCGGCGGCGGAAGCCGTCATAGTCGTCGGCGCGCGACGCCACCGCACTGATGCGATCGGTGCGCAGCCGAGCGGCAACGTCGCGGAAACTCATGCCGCGGCTTTGATCGTCGCGGACGTAAATCCGCCCGTCGCGCGCCACGAGATCATCGGGGCCGGCGTTGAGAGAAAGCGCGGCCTCGCGGAACAGCTGTTGCAGGACACGCCAGGCTGCGGTGCGCGCCGGTGGTGTGATCGAGGCGGTGGTGCGGCTGCCGTAAGACGGCGGCCCGGGCGGAAAGTCGGTATCGCCGATCCGCACCGTGATGTCATCGGGGCGAAGCCCGAACTCCTCGGCGACGGTTTGCGCAAGAACCGTACCGACGCCGGTGCCGATATCCTGCACGCTCGAGAGCACCTCGACCGAGCCGTCGCGCAACACCCGCACTTCGCAAGACGAATTGATCTGCACATTGGCGCCCCACAGCGACTGCGCCATGCCGAACCCGCGCTTGATCGGGCCGCGGTCGACGCCCGGCGCGTGCCGGCGCTGCCAGCCGATCCGTGCGGCGCCGATGCGCCGCTCCTCGCGCCGTACCGCGCTCGGGTCGATGCGGTCGCGCAACGTCAACGGATCCATGTCGAGTTCGTCGGCCAACTTGTCGATGGTCTGTTCGAGCCCGAAGGCGCCTGGCGCGTTGCCCGGCCCGCGCATGGCGCAACCGGGGCCGGCATTAATGAAGACGTCGTGCTGGGCGCCGCTGAAATTGGGGCAGGGATACATCGCCTCGGCGATGTTGCCGATGCCGGCGCCGACACCGATGCCAGCCGTGCCGTAGCTCACGACCGCAATTGCGGTCAGGCCGCCGTCGCGTTTGGCGCCGATGCGCAAACGCTGCCATGTCGCCGGGCGGTTGCCTGCGTCCATCTGTTCTTCTTCACGGTCGAGGAATAGTTTTACCGGCGCCTTGGCGCGGCGCGACAGCTCAACGGCGATGCGGCCGTAATTGCCGAGCGAAGATTTTGAGCCGAAGCCGCCGCCCATGGCATCGACAACCACGCGAACGCGATTGAGCGGCAGGCCGAAAGTCTCAGCCAGCTCATGCCGGACGCCCGCGGTGAACTGGGTCGACATGTAAACGGTCAGGCCATCGGCGCGCCAGTCGGCGACGATGGCATGCGGCTCCATGCAACAATGGGTCTGCACTTGCGTTGAGAACTCGTCCTCGACCACGAGATCGGATTGCGCGAAGGCCTGCATGATGTCGCCGCGTTTGACGATGGCCGGTCCGCGTACATTGCCGTTGAGCGGAAGACCCGCAGCGGCGGGAAATCCCGAAGGATGGCCGGCAGGTGCAGTCGTCTTGTCGTGAACCAACGGCGCGCCGTCCTCGCGCGCCTTGTTCATCTCGGCAACGAAGGGGAGCGATTGGTAATCGACGCGAATGAGCTGCAAGGCCTCTTGGGCCGCCGCCATCGATGCGGCGGCGACGGCGATCACCGGCGCGCCGACATAGCGCAGCGTCGCGCTGTCCGGATCATCAGGCGTGGCGATCGGCAGGATCGCGCGCAGTCCGGGACGGCCTGCGGCTGCGGCGGTATCGACGGCGGTGACCCGCGCATGCGGCAGCGGTGACCGCAGCACGCGGGCGTGCAGCATGCCTTGCGGCGCAATGTCGACGGTAAAATGCGCGGCGCCGGTGACTTTGGCACGCGCGTTCGGACGAGGAAACGATTTGCCAATGACCGTGAGTTCGCTGTTGGGCGGCAGCGGCGGCGGCTCGTCAGCGGGAATTTGTCGCGATACGCTACCGAGACCAACGCTAGCGATGCCGGCAGGAAACGTCTCGGTACGAAGTGTTTGCTCGGTCGCCATGGTTAGGCCTTGTGTGTTACGTCTTGCGTTTTTCAGCTGCGCCCAGCGTCGCGCTGACGACGTGCGGATAAGTGCCGCAGCGGCAGATGTGACCGCTGATTGCAGTGCGAACATCGTCGGCGGTCGGCGCCGGATTGTGTTCCAGGAGCGCCGCGGCGCTCATGACCATTCCGGGGGTGCAGAAGCCGCATTGCAGCGCGTCGTGGTCGATAAAGGCTTGTTGCACCGGATGAAGCTCGTCGCCTTGCGCGAGACCTTCGATCGTGGTGATGCGACGCGGTCCGACATCGATGGCCAGGATCATGCAAGAGACGACGGGAATCCCGTCCAGCCACACCGTGCAAGCCGAGCAGGCGCCACGATTGCAGGCGATCTTGGTTCCGGTGAGCCCGAGTGGACCGCGCAACGTCTCGGCGAGTGTCATGCGCGGCTCGACGCGCACCGTGCGCGCTGTGCCGTTGACTTGCAAGCTGATCGCTACGGCGTCCGGACCGACCGTCGGGACTGCGGGTTTATCGGGCTCGGCTGCAGCGAAAAGCGCCGACGCGGGGTTGAGCATGGTCGCTCCGGCTGTTGTCAGAACGGAGTCACGAAGAAACAAGCGACGTGAAAGATCTGGGTGCACGTCAGCCCTCCGTTGCGCTCGCGAAATTCACTAATGTATGACGGAGGGAAGAGAGTCCCGACCGCCACTAATCAGCTCGGGAACGATAGAGGTTAGGGCGGACTAGCCCGACAAGCTTTGATCTGCGTCAAGCCCTGACAGTATCAGTGAGCAGAAACAGAAGAGTAGAAGAATTGATCTGCATCAACGCGGCATTGACGAAAAGGAACACACTTGGAAAAGCTAAGTTTGCACCCTGCAAAAGTTATGTCGCGCCCTCCCGAATGAATGGAGCGGAGCGCAAGGAGGAGTCCTATGAGCGCGCACGTCGGCAATGGCAACGGACTCCAGAGCAAATTGTTGTGGTCGGCGATCGCTGCGCTCGGCGCGGTATCGTTAGGCATCGTTGCGCTAAGCCGCGGCGAACCGGTCAACGCTGCTTGGCTGGTGATTGCCGCGGTATGCATCTACTTAATCGCCTACCGCTACTACGCGCTCTTTATTGCCAACAAGGTACTGGGGGTAAATCCGGCGCGGGCGACACCCGCTGTCCGTCACAATGACGGGCTCGATTACGTTCCGACCAACCGCTACGTGCTGTTCGGGCATCATTTCGCAGCGATCGCCGGAGCCGGCCCGCTGGTCGGTCCGGTGCTTGCGGCGCAAATGGGCTATCTGCCGGGCACATTGTGGATTCTTGCCGGAGTCGTGGTCGCAGGCGCGGTCCAGGATATGACGGTTCTGTTCCTCTCAACCCGGCGCGACGGCCGTTCGCTCGCCGACATGGTACGCACGGAGATGGGACCGGTTGCCGGCGCTATCGCCGGCGTCGGGATATTGCTGATTTGCATCATCGTCCTGGCGGTGCTGGCGCTTGTTGTCGTGCAGGCGTTGAAGGGCAGCCCCTGGGGCACGTTCACGGTGTTCTCCACAGTTCCGATTGCGCTAATCATGGGGGTGTATGGTCGCTTCATCCGTCGGGGCCGCGTGGCGGAAATGTCGCTCATCGGCTTCGTACTGCTGATGTCGGCTCTGGTTTATGGGCGAACTGTCTCGCAGACGCCCGAACTCGCAGCCTATTTCAATTTCGACGGCCCGACATTGGCGCTCATCATCATTGGCTACGGCTTCGTCGCCTCGGTGCTGCCAGTATGGCTGCTGCTGGCGCCGCGCGACTATCTATCGACCTTCATGAAGATCGGCGTGATCTCGCTCCTCGCTATCGCTATCATCATCGTACGTCCGGATCTGCAGATGCCGGCGCTTACCAAGTTTGTTGACGGCACCGGTCCGGTCTGGGCGGGAAGCCTGTTCCCGTTCCTGTTCATCACCATCGCTTGCGGCTCGGTGTCTGGGTGGCATGCGCTGATTTCGTCCGGCACCACGCCGAAAATGATCGAGAACGAGAATCAGATCCCGTTCATCGGCTATGGCGCTATGCTGATGGAGTCCTTTGTCGCCATCATGGCGATGATCGCCGCATCCGTGCTGCATCCGGGCGTGTATTTCGCCATGAATAGCGCCGCGGGAATCATCGGAACGACGGCCGCGCAAGCGGCGGCGACGGTTTCCAATCTGGGCTTCGTGGTGACGCCCGAACAGTTGACGCAAGTTGCCCATGACGTAGGCGAAGTGAGCATCTTGTCGCGAACCGGCGGGGCGCCGACGCTCGCCGTCGGTATGTCTCAAATCCTTTCCGGGTTGGTCGGCGGCCAGGCGCTGACTGCTATCTGGTATCACTTCGCGATTCTGTTCGAAGCCCTGTTCATCCTCACCACCGTCGACGCCGGCACGCGGGCGTGCCGTTTCATGATCCAGGACCTCATCGGCAACGCCATTCCGGCTTTCAAGGAAACCACATCCTGGACCAACAACCTCATCGGTTCGGCGCTTGCCTGCGTATTGTGGGGCTATTTCCTTTATCAGGGCGTCATCGACCCGCTCGGCGGTATCTGGACGATGTGGCCGCTGTTCGGCACCTCGAACCAGATGCTTGCGGCCATCGCGCTCGTGCTGTGCACGGTGGTGCTGTTCAAGATGAAGCAACAGCGTTACGCCTGGGTGACGGTCGTGCCCGCGACGTGGCTTGTGGCCTGCACCGTGACCGCCGGAGTGGAAAAGGTGTTCAGTCCGAATCCGTCAGTCGGCTTCCTCGCCCATGCGGCGCGGATGTCGAATGCCATCGCTTCGGGTCAGGTGCTGGCGCCGGCTCATAGCTTGGGCGAAATGGGCCGCCTCGCGTTCAATGACTATGTCGACGCGACGCTGGCTGCGCTGTTCGCCGCCGTTGTCATCGCGATGGTGGTCTATGCCATCCTCGACATCCGTAAAGCTCTCGGCACGCCGAAGGCGACGGCCTTGGAAGTTGAGTTCGCCGGCGCCGCCGTCGGAGGTCGCAATGCCTGATCTTTTGACGATCAAGTTTGCCGAATGGAAGGACCGCGGCCAGGCCGTGAAAAACTGGAGCGTGCGCGCGGCGCGGCTGATGATCGGCGTGCCTGACTACAACACCTACGTCGTGCATCGCCAAGCCAACCATCCTGGGGTGCCGATCATGAGTTACGAGGAATTCTTCGTGGAACGGCAGGAAGCCCGCTATGCCGTCAGCAAAGGACGATTCAGGGGCTGCTGCTAAGTACAATGTGGGCAGAGCGCATGCGCGTCCCGCCGTGCGCAAATAACGTCCGCGGGTGAAGTTATGGAGTCTCCCACACTCGCTCTGGTGGCGGCCGCCTTGGTCGCAATGCTGATTGGCACGCATGCCTCGCGCGCCCAGGACGCTGGAGGTCTCGACAACGCAACATGTCTCGGTTGCCACGGCAGCTCGGATTTCTCGGTGCCGGATGGCAACGGACAAATGCGATCGTTATCCGTGTCGCCGGACCATTTCGACCAGAGCGTCCACGGCACCCTGCCGTGCACTGCCTGTCACACCACGATCACTGCGGTCCCGCACAAAACTCCGCCTATGACACTGACCCAGCGGCGAGAGCAAATTGCCACTTTGTGCGGAAGCTGTCACACCGCCGCATTAGCTGATTACCAAAACTCCATTCACGGCAAGAAAGGGGTGGGAGGAGGCAATGTCAATGTCGCGGTCTGCACGGACTGCCACACGGCCCACTCCGTCACCGACCCGCAATTAGCCGCGACCCGCATCGCCATTACCAAGGAGTGTGGCGCCTGTCATCGCGAGGCTTTGGCGAGTTACACCGATACCTATCATGGACAGATGTACGTTCTCGGTTATGCCAATACCGCTACCTGCTCCGACTGCCACACCGGGCACGCGGTCCTGCCTTCCAGCGATCCGGCCTCAAGCGCATCCTCGAAAAATGTGCTGGCCACCTGCCGGACCTGTCATCAGGACGCGACGGCGGGATTTGCGACATTCGAACCTCACGCCACGACCGATGACTTTGCCCGATATCCCTCTACTTGGCTCGCCGCGAAGGGTGCATGGGCGATGATCTTTGGCGTGTTCGGGATTTGCTGGTTGCATTCCGCCCTTTGGTTTTACCGCGAACTTCGCGACCGGCAGCAGTGCCGGTCGCGGCCGCACGTGCGGGCCGACGCTGTGTCACAAATCAAGGCACAACAAAGCGCGGAACCATATGTGAAGCGCTGGAGTGCCGCTTGGCGGCTCGCTCATCTTGTATTCGCGGCTTCGGTGATCCTCCTGGTCATGACGGGCTTGCCGCTGCTGTTTCCAAACACCGCCTGGGCGCCGGTGTTGGAGCGGCTGATGGGTGGGCCCACGATCGTCGGCATTGTGCATAGAGTCACCGCAGTCATCATGATCGGTGGCTTTGCCGTCCATTTTAGCTATGTCGCGCTCTATCTCGGGCGGAACTGGCGAACCGTCAGTTGGTTCGGGCCTTATTCGGTGCTGCCGACGCTGCAAGACGGTCGCGACGTGGTCGCCATGGTGAAATGGTTCTTCGGCGCCGGCCTGCGGCCCGAATTCGACCATTGGAGCTATCCGCAAAAGCTCGATTATTGGGGGTCGTTTTCGGGCGTCGCGCTCCTTGGCGTGACCGGCGCGGTGCTGTGGTTCACGACGTTGACGGCCGCGGTCTTGCCGGGATGGGCCTTCAATGTCGCCACTGTCGTCCATGGTCACGAGTCGATATTCGCCGCCGGCTATCTGTTCACCGTGCACTACTTCGTCAATCACTGGCGGCCCGACAAATTTCCCATCGACATCGTCATGTTTACCGGCGCAATGCCGCTGGAAGAGTTCAAACGTGAATACGGCGTCGAATACGCCCGTCTGATGCAAAGTGGACAGCTGCAGAACTACCTGGTCGAGGCGCCGTCGCGGCCGTTGACGCTCGGCTCCACGATTTTCGGCCTAAGCCTTGTCACCGTCTCGCTCGTGCTCCTGCTCCTGATGGTGAATGGGATCAGTGGCAGCCTTTGATCGCCGCATAAGGGCGCCTTAGCACGGCGTGCCAAATGTTGCGAAGAGGGCAGGGAAAGAGCGTGTTTGCTTACGCGTACCGTAACGCCTCGATCGGATCGAGGCGGGCGGCTTTGCGCTCGGAATAATAGCCGAAGATTTGCCGACCGCAGCGGAGAACAAAAAGCCGCCGGCGATGGCCGGCAGCGAAATCGGCACGAGCCACCCGGCGATCGTTGAGATCGCGAGCGAGTTCGCAATCCCGGGTACGTTGCCACGCGGTGAGGGCAACGGCACCTTTGTCTTTCGTCAAAATATCACGCATGATCGGCTGTTTCTGGAATCCGGGACTCTCGACGAGGCCCAGCGAGAATCGATCGAGAAGCTTTTGAACGTGGAAGGGACGAAAATCCACCCGGGCCACGCGGAGTCTTGACCGCGCCGCCTCCTGAGCGCAACGCCTCCTCAGCGCAATGTCATGAGAAACGGCGATGGCAGGCCCGCATTCGTACGCACGTATAATTTTACCTCCAGGCGCGCCTAACTCTACGATACCACACCTTTGAATAGTTTCATGCTGCAGACAAACAATGTCCCCTGTGTTGGAGCATAGTCACTCCGAGGATGCGATTCGGGATCGCCTCGCCCGCGGTCCGCGCAGCAACTATCTGCGCGACTGGATCTATGGCGGTATCGACGGCGCGGTCACGACCTTCGCCATCGTGGCGGGCGTGGCCGGCGCCGACCTGTCGGCCTCCATACTGTTTATTCTCGGCTTCGCTAATCTTTTGGCCGACGGGTTTGCCATGGCGGCGAGCAACTATAGCGGCACCAAATCCGAACGCGACGATTACGAGCGTGTGCTGGCCATAGAAGAGAAGCATATCGCGCTAGTGCCCGATGGCGAACGCGAGGAGATCAGACAAATTTTCGCGGCCAAAGGATTTTCAGGGGAAGATCTCGATCGCGTCGTCGCCGTAATTACAGCCGACCCGGCGCTCTGGACGAAAACGATGGCGACGGAGGAATACGGCTTGGCGCCGACGCAAAGATCGCCAGTGCTAGCGGCGTTAAGCACATTTGCTGCCTTCCTCTTATGCGGTTGCGTGCCGCTGGTGAGTTATCTGTTGGCGGGCGGGCTCATCGCTTGCGTGATCGCCACCGGATGTACCTTTTTCTTTGTCGGCGCGGTCAAGAGCCGATGGTCGTCTGCCGGCTGGCTGCGGTCTGGACTCGAGGCGTTCGCGATCGGGATGAGCGCCGCGCTGGTGGCATTCGCCGCAGGGTACGGTCTGCGACTCTTCAATTTGCCCGCCGCTTGATCGCGCTCTCGCGCATCCTATGATGTCCATAATCGCGAGAGTCGCATTGATCTATCGCCATGCAGCGGGGCTCGGTCGCTGGCTGGTAGTCGGTCTGGTCCGTGGCGGAGACGAACCGTGGAGCATCATGCCGAAGTCTTAAGCGGCGGGGTCTGGCGTCAGGAGACCCCGACGTGGCGGGACCTGGTTGCACTGGTGCTGATCGTCGCGATTATTCTTCTGATCGGATCAGGCGCAAGGCAAATGCTCGCGCCGCTTACTGCCGGCCAGCAGCCGGAGATTTCGCTCTCGCCCTATGCACTTCCAAATTATGCGCTGCGGACCACGATGCGGATGCTGGCGGCGCTGGTCGCTTCCTTCGTCTTCACATTCACCTATGGCACCTTGGCAGCCAAGAGCCGCCGCGCGGAAATGGTGCTGATCCCGCTGCTCGACGTGCTCCAATCGGTGCCGGTGCTGGGGTATCTCTCGTTTACGGTCGTTTTCTTCGTCTCATTGTCTCCGAATAGGGCTTTGGGGGTGGAGCTTGCCGCGATTTTCGCAATCTTCACCAGCCAAGCCTGGAACATGGCGTTCAGCTTCTTTCAAGCGTTACGCACCATTCCCTTCGATCTCGACGAAGCCTGCCGCGGCTTTCGTTTCTCCGGTTGGCAGCGCTTCTGGCGCCTCGAGGTACCCTTCGCCATGCCGGGGCTGATCTGGAACACGATGATGTCGATGTCCGGAGGCTGGTTTTTCGTGGTCGCCTCGGAAGCCATCTCCGTCGGCGATCTGCATGTCGCGCTGCCAGGAATTGGCTCCTACGTCGCGCTGGCGATCGAACGGCGTGACCTTGCGGCCGTCGGTTGGGCAATCGTGGCGATGACGGTGACGATCTTCATCTATGACCAGCTGCTGTTCCGTCCCCTGGTCGCGTGGGCGAACAAATTTCGTTACGAACAAACTGCAGCGGTGGTGGTACCGAAGAGCTGGATCGTCGATCTTTATCGCCGCACCAGCGTGCTGCGTGTGGTGGGCGCAGCGGTGGGCGCGATGACCCAGGCCGCGGCGCGCGCCCGGCTCACGCTCCATCCAGTCGGCGGGCGGCTCCAGGGACGCAAGTTGCCGCCCGGCCTGCTCGACGCCGCTTGGTACGGGCTCGTTGTGCTGCTCATGGCTTACCTCGGATGGAACCTGCTGCAACTTGCCGGGACGGAACTGTCGTGGAGGGACCTGTTCGATGCGGCGAGTAACGGCGGCCTCACTTTGCTCCGCGTCGCCATCCTCATTGTCATTGCGACGATGATCTGGGTGCCGATCGGCGTTGCCGTCGGCCTGCGGCCGCTCTTGGCGGAAAAGGTCCAGCCGGTGGCGCAGTTTCTTGCCGCATTCCCGGCCAACTTGCTCTTCCCAGTTGCGGTGTATCTGATCGTGCGGTTCCACCTTTCGCCCATGATCTGGCTAAGCCCGCTAATGATCCTGGGGACGCAATGGTACATTCTGTTCAACGTCGTCGCCGGTGCCAGCGCTTTCCCGACTGACTTCAAGGAGGCGGCGGCGACGTTCCGGATTCGCGGGTGGCACTGGTGGCGCGATGTCATACTTCCGGGCGTCCTTCCGTATTACGTAACGGGCGCCATCACCGCGTCGGGCGGAGCTTGGAACGCAAGCATTGTCTCGGAGGCGGTCAGTTGGGGCCCGACCAAGCTCGATGGGTCGGGTTTGGGTGCATACATCGCGCGAATGACGGTAGCCGGCGATTTTCCGCGGATTGCGCTCGGAATTGCGGTTATGTCCGTGCTTGTGGTGGGGATGAATCGTCTGCTGTGGCGGCCGCTGTATGCCTATGCCGAACGCCGGACGCGGCTCGATTGAGGATAGCGAATTATGGCCGATGATCAGAGCGCCATCATCGACCTGCGCAAGGTGTGCATGGCCTTTCCGAAGCGCTCGGGCGAGCCGCTTTTGGTCTTGGACAACATCAACGTGTCAATCCAGGCCGGCGAGATTCTCGGGCTCCTAGGCCGCTCGGGGTCGGGCAAATCGACCTTGCTGCGGATTGCGGGCGGCCTCATCAGACCTACCTCCGGCGAAGTCCGCTACCGAGGTGCGCCGCTGACCGAACCCGCCGAAGGCATTGCCATCGTGTTTCAGACTTTCGCGCTGTTTCCATGGCTGACGGTGCTTGAAAATGTCGAGGCCGGACTGGACGCGCTTGGCTTACCGCGCGCGGAGGCCCGGCAGCGCGCGGAGGATGCCATCGATCTGATCGGCCTTGATGGATTCCAGTCCGCCTATCCACGTGAGCTTTCCGGCGGCATGCGGCAACGCGTAGGCTTTGCCAGGGCGACGGCGACGCGGCCCGATTTGCTGTTGATGGATGAGCCGTTTTCGGCGCTCGATATATTGACCTCCGAGACATTGCGTACGGATTTTCTCGATCTATGGGTGGAACACCAGCTGCCGACCAAGTCAGTGCTCATGGTGACGCATAACATCGAGGAAGCGGTGCTGATGTGCGATCGCTTGGTCGTGCTGTCGACAAATCCGGCGCGGATCGCCGCCGAGATTCCGGTCACGCTGCCGCGACCGCGCAACCGGCTCGACGACGAATTCGGCGATATCGTGGATCATGTCTATTCGGTGCTGACGGCGCGGGCGATCGCTTCGCTGGGCGCATCAAAGCAAACGCATAACGGAGCGGCCCAGCCCTTGCCGCGGGCTTCCGTCAATCGGATGAGCGGATTGATCGAGATCCTCGCGGCCGCGCCCTATAGCGGCCATGCGGATCTCGATACGCTGGCGAGCTCGCTTACGCTGGAAATCAACGATCTCTTCCCGATTGCCGAAGGCCTGCATATTTTAGAATTTGCCGAGCTCAAAGATGGCGCTTTGAAGCTTACGACCGCGGGACAGGTCTTCGCACGCAGCAACACAGACGATCGCAAACGGCTGTTCAAGGAACATCTGCTGCGGTTTGTGCCGTTGGCGGCACATATCTGCCGTATCCTTCACGAGCGAGAAGCGCGCGGGGCACCGCGGATGCGATTCGAGATGGAGCTTGAAGATCATTTGAGCCACCTCGACGCGGAACGAACCTTGCGCGCTGCGACGGCGTGGGGCCGTTACGCCGAACTGTTCGTCTATGACGACAAGGCGCGCGCGTTCTCCCCGATTGGCACGTGAAGTTTAGAGCGCGAGGCCGACGGCAAGCAGCGTGGCATAGACGAACCAGAGCAGCGCCGCCAAAGGCGTCATCGGCAGCAAGGTGTCGTGGTCATCGCTGGTCCACACGTTTCGTGCGATCATGGCGGCGAACGGCAGCGTGATAAGCGGCAACAATACCCAAATCCCGAATCCCCAACGCAGCCAGAACCAGAATGGAACGAGGTAGGCGAAGCCTACCATGAAAAGATATTCCACACGGCTCCAGGTCATCCCGAAACGGATCGGCCCTGTACGCCAGCCTTTCGCCGCATCGAAATGGCGGTCCCTCACGTCGTCGATGATCAGAACCATGACCGAAAACGCGCCAAGCGGCAGGCCAACGATCAGGGTTCGCAGCGGCATGTCATGAAACAACACGGACCATCCCGACACCGCCTCGTGGTAGGCGGCGAGCTGGACATAATAAGCGGCCGCGGGGGCGAAAACGCCGAACATTATAAAGAAGTGTAGATCGGAAACGCCATACTTGCCGATGGGGAAGGGCCCCGCCGAATAGCCCAGGCTTCCCGCCATGCCTAGGATGCCGATCGCGATGACCGGCGGGCCCGCGACTTCGAGCAGATACGGACCGGTCCCCAGCGCCGCAAGCGCCAGGCAGATCATGATCGCGAGCCGCATCCCGCTAAGCGTCAGCGTCCCATTCTTGATCGCGTCGAGCAATTCGGGATGCTCGTTGACGGTCGGGTGTCGCGCGACGAGCTCATAATTGTCGGTGAACAGTCCGGCAATGTGGATCAGCCAACTAGCGAAGAAGGCTGCCAGCGCTGGCATCGGCGCGAAAACGTGGTCGTGAATGGCGAGCCCGCTTGCCACCAGGACGGGCGCCGCAGCAGTCGGTAAAGAGTGCCCGGGGTAGATCAGCCAATGGATCCAAAGATCGCGCCGGGACGGCGGTGCAAAGTCGCGCATGGGACCTCAGGCTGGGCCGCGTCCGAGCCAATAATCGAAGCCGGAGCTATAATCGAGCGGTCGCCGCCGGTCTAGCTTCGGTTTGCAATCGGCTTTATGCGGCCGGGGCAGGGATCGGTGCAAGCTCGCGCGCGTTGTTGCGCCAGCGCTCGATCTCCGCAAGCTCTTCGTCCGGACGATCGAAAACGACCCGGCCGCGGCCGAGATAGATAGTGCCTGTTTCGCCGTCGACCGAAAGCCAATCGCCCTCTTTGACGGTCGCCGTCGGCAGTCGGGCACAGCGGGCGGCGGCGTCCACCGCAAGCGCGGCGCAGCCGACGACGCAAGGCTTATCCATCTGCCGCGCCACCAGCGCCGCGTGTGCCGTGCGGCCGCCGATCGCCGTGACTATCCCCGACGCCACCGCGAAGCCGGCGACATCGGCGGTATCGGTATCGGGCCGAACCAAAATCACGGGATCGCCGTTGGCGGCGAGCCGCGCCGCGCTGTCGGAATCGAAAACCGCGCGACCGACGGCGATGCCAATGGACGCGCCGACACCGCGTAAGGCGGCTTCGCCGATATCCGCAAGTCGTGCGTGCGCGAGCCTATTCAAGTTGACGCGGTGCAAACGTCGTAACGCTTCCGCGGGCGTGATCCGACCTTGCTTCACCAAGCCGATCGCGAAACGCAACGCCGCAAGCGGCGACCGCTTCGCGGAACGCGTCTGCAATATCCACAGCTTGCCGTCCTCGATAGTGAATTCGACATCCTGAACATCGCCAAACTCGCCCTCGAGAAGCGACAGCGCATCGCGCAATTGCACGGCAACATCCGGCAGCCGGCGAATAATCGCTTCCTCGGTTTCCGGGCTATGCCGTCCCGACACAACGTCTTCGCCTTGCGCGTCGAACATGACTTCGATGACGGGCGTGTCGGCGCCGGTCGAAGGATCACGCGAGAACGCAACGCCTGCGCCGGACAACAACCCGCTGTTGCCGAAGACCATGGCTTGAACCGTTACTGCCGTGCCCCGCAAATCCTCGAGATGTTCGAGTTTTCGATAGGTCAGCGCGCGATCGCTGCCCCACGAGCGGTAGACCGCTTCGGCGGCGGCGCGCAATTGCTCCATCGGCGTTTCCGCAAGGACGTAGCGTTCGTCGTCGATCGCATTTTGATAGGACGCCCCAAGCCGTTCGAGCGCTTCGCCGTCGAGCGCCTGTTCGCCGGCGACGCCTTCGCTGCGCACTAACTCGTCGCGCAGCGTCTTGAAGACCGCTGGCGCGACGCCGAGCACTACAGTCGCGTAACTTTCCAGAAAGCGCCGGCGGCAGTCGAAGGCGAAGCGTGGACGACCGGTAATCCGCACCAGGCCGCGCACCGCCGTCGCCGTACAGCCGACATTGAGAACGGTATCCAACATGCCTGGCATCGAACGCGCGGCGCCGGAGCGTACCGATACCAGCAGCGGAGCGCGCCGGTCGCCGAATTTTCGGCCGGTGGCAGTTTCGAGAAATTCAATACCTTCGGTGAGACCGTCGTCGAGTCGTTGGCGCGCCTTGATATCTCCGTCAACGATCGCGGCACACAGCTCGACAGGCAGTACGAAGGCAGGCGGCACCGGAAGGCCGAGCGCTGCGACACGGGCAAGATTTGCCGCTTTGGCGCCAACGATCTCGACGGACGGCCGTTCGGTCGATCCGGCGCCGATGGGCACGATTTGCATTTGCATCCTCTCGGTTATCCGGCAAGCTCGGCGAGCACGTGTTCGCGCAGCGCATGCCCGAAAGCCGCCAGCCGATCGGTCGCACGTTCCAGCGCGCGGGCCAGTTCGACGACGGACAACGAGGTTCTCAGATCATATTCGCCGCTGAGTATATTGGTGGTTACCTTACGTTCCGCAGCGTCGGCCTGGTGCTCGGCATCGATCAGCCGACCGACCGCGGCAAGCGCGTCCTCGGAATCGACGCGATGGCCCTCGGGAACCTCGGCGGCGGCGGCAATTCCGATTGCCGCGGCTTCGGTGCCGGAAATGACCGCCGAACAAAGTTCGCGCAGCGGACCGATCAACTCAGTGGCGAGCGCGTGCGGGGCGAGCGAAGCGATAAAGGCCGCCTGCTCGAGCTCGTCGATTGCATTTTCGATCTGATCGACGAGGCGTTGGATGTTGCGGTCAGCATCCAATCGCGCGATCTCGCTGCGCGTCTCCATCGCAATCCGATCGGCCTTCTCCTCGATCAGCCGCGCATTCTTCGCCAGCACCTCACCATCGAACTGGCGATGCAGCCGGCGTTCGTCGAGAAAATGGGCAATGCCGGCGCCGATTTCGCGTGCCAGTCCGGCCTGCCGGATCACGATCGCCAACAATGCGATATCGACGCGTTGCAAGTGCCGCACGAGGTCGGCCTCGATGCGATCACGGGCTTGCCGGACCGAATTGCCTTGCAGCAACGCCTCGGCGGCGACACGCAGCACCGTCTTGAGAAAATCGATGGCGGCGTCGCGCCCCAGCACGCGGTCCAACTGTTCGCCAAATCCGATCCGGGTCGAGGCTGCGTGGCGCACCGCCTCCGCCACGAATTCGCCGCCGCCGAGCTCTAGGAAGCCGCGGTGGCCGCAGCGGTGGCGTGCCGCCCAATCGAGGATATGGATGGCGTCGTTTTTGGAAACCCACGCCCGCAACACTTTGCGAGCCTTGTTCCAGTCGATCAGGAAGACCAGCGATGCGCCGAGAGCTTCAAGAAATAAGTCTCGGCTGTCGTCATTTGCGGTTCGATAGCGGCCTGTGATGAGAAAGAACACGCCATCCTCGGCAAGTCCCGCCGCGCTTTTGCGTTCAAGCCCGCTCCATTCCACTGCGAAGCCCTTAAACAGTCCGGCGAAAAATCTGGCGCGAATGAGATGAACGTCAGTGTAGGTGACAGTCACCACGTCGGGCTCGACGGCAATGACGACGACGTGCGCATCGGTCTCGCCGATATCGTTCTGGATGGTGAGCCGCGTGTCGGCGCGCGCCGCCGTTGTCGTCAGTCCTGGGTGGCCGAATTTCAACGGTGCGGTTGCCGCGATGCCGCGCATAAAAGCTTCGATCGCGGGGCGATCCTGCGGTAGAAGTCCATAGACATGCGCGCCGTCGATCACGTGTTCTGCGTGACTTGCGGCTAGTCCATTGAGCAATTTGTGCAAATCCATCACAAGCTGATGGAGGCTGTCGCCAGCCGTATCGGCAATCGCGGTCAGCCTGACGACTTGCTCGGGCGCGACGTCATCGTGCGACCCGAGTTGCAGCGCCTTTTCGAGCGCCGAAAGGCGTTGCAGCGCGAGATCGCCGGCCGCCTTATCGCCGGCCTTGACCGCGCGCGCCATCGTCGCCACGTCGCCCCAAATCGCGGTCTTGAGGTCGCCGAGGCCGGGTGCGTGCATACCGCCGTCGGCGGAAGGGCTCGCGCGATTGACGAGCAGTTCCATGGTTACGGGGTCGATGCCCGCAGCGCGGCATTCGCCGCCAAGTTCGAACCGCCTGGCGTTGGAGTCGCGAGCGTGACCGGCTGCGGCCTGCAGCACGCTCAAGCGCACCTTTACTTTATCGTTTGCCGCCAAGCCCTCGGTAATGCGGGCCGGCAGCAGCAGATCGGATTGCCCAAGTTCCTGGATGATCTCGGATTTCACGGGTTGGCACCGTCGATTGCGATGCCAATACAGCACCATCGGCCCGTGCAGTTATTGAGCTATATCATTCACAGATATGTCATATTGGTCTATGCGCTGACCGATGCTTTCCGGTCCGCAGTGAAGCACACGCCAGTCATCGTCCATATTGATCAGATCGAGGCGGTTGCAACTGCTTGCATATATCCAATGCCATCAGCAAATCCGCGGCAGCGGATCATCCTCAAGTTCATTCAGCAACCGTTCGCCTCCGATCTCGGTCTGCATGACGACCTGAGCGCCGATCCCGCTCAGTTGTCCGATGATCGCGGCTGCTTCGCCGCCGGGCAACGCGCGCCAAATGTCGCAGGCGCGCGCGGCCGCTTCTTCTGAGACCACGGCGACGACGCGGCCCTCGCAGGCGAGATAGAGCGGATCGTAACCCAGTATGTCGCACACGCCGCGCACCGGTGCGTGAACCGGGATGGCATTTTCCTCAAGACGCACGGTGAGGCCCGTTGCGTGCGCGATGTCATGCATCACCGTGACGAGACCGCCACGGGTCGGATCGCGGGTAAACCGCAAGCCCGGTTGATCCCATAGCGCTTGCGCCAAAACAAAGACACTGGCCGAGTCAGAGGCGAGATCGCCGCTGAGGCCGAATTCCTCTCGCGCAAGCAATACCGCGGTGCCGTGATCGCCCACCGGTCCGCTCACCAAAATCTTGTCGCCGGCACATATCCGATCAACGCCCAAGCGCAGCCCAGGTCGCCGTATTCCAATGCCCGTTGTCGCCAAATAGAGGCCGCCGCCCTCGCCGCGGCGCAGAACTTTTGTGTCGCCCGCAACGACGTTCACGCCGCAGGATTGGGCTGCGTGCGCCATGCTTTGTATCAAGCGGTCGAGCTGGGAGATCTCCAGTCCCTCTTCGATGAAAGTGTTTAGCGTCAGATAGAGTGGGGTAGCGCCGGCAACGGCGAGGTCGTTGACGGTGCCGTGCACCGCGAGCGAGCCGATGTCGCCGCCCGGAAACTCTAGTGGCTCCACTGTAAAACCGTCGGTCGTGATCATGAGGTCGCCCGGCGGCATCGCTAGGTAAACGGCGTCGGCCGCGACGTCGAGTTGTGGGTTGGCAAGGTGACGAACGAAAATCCCGGCGATTAGCTCCCGCATGTAGCGGCCGCCATTGCCATGTGCGAGCGTCACGAACTGGTCTTCCATGATCAGCCTGCCCCTGCCTCGACAATTTGCCCGAAGCTGAGGCCGGCGTCGTTGCACGGCAACCGTTCCGGATGGTAAACGGAGAAACCTTCATTTTGCGCTGCGGATCGAACCCGCTCGCATAAGACTCGGTTCTGAAAAACGCCGCCCGTCAGACCCAATCGATCGACGCCGTATCGGGCCCGCACGGCGCGGGCCTGTGTCAGCAAAAGCTCAGCGAGCGTGGCATGAAATACGCCGGCCCTGTCGGCCACGCTATGCCGCGAATTCTGCAAGATATCGAGCAGGGGCGTCCAGTCGCTCTCCCACACACCGTCCGAGCGCCGGGATAACGGCAGTGCAATCGGTTCGGCGGTATCGTCACAGATGGCTTCCACGTGACTTGCAGCCTGTCCTTCATAGCTGCTCCGGGACAGAAGACCGAGCAAGGCGGCGGCGCCATCGAATAGCCTGCCAATCGAGGACGTTTGCGGACAATTGAGGCGGCGCGACCACGCATGATGCAATAACGCAGTATCCTTACCGGCGATCTGCCATTCCTTTCCGACTTCCCAGCACAGCGCCAGTGCTATTCTCCAGGGATCCAGCGCAGCTCGATCGCCGCCCAGCAACGCAAACGGCCGCACTGTCGCGACGCGTCGCCACCGGCCTGGTCGTCCCAGCATGGCCTCGCCGCCCCAGATCGTTCCGTCACGACCAAAACCTGCACCGTCCCAGGTAAAGACCAGACAGTCCCCGGCCTGCCCGAATTCGCCGATTAGCGCTGAAGCATGCGCCTCGTGGTGAAAAATCTTGCGCACCGGGAGTCCAAGCTGCGGCGCCAAGCGCGTGGTCGCATAGCCCGGATGGGAATCGCAAAGAACCGCCTGGGCAGCGACGCCGTAGAGCGTCTGCAGGTCGGCGGCGACGGTCTTTAGCAGCGCAAGGCCGCGCGGCGTGTCCATGTCACCGAGGTGCGTCGAGACGACGACCCGGTTTCCCCAACCGAGCGCCACGGTGTTTTTGAGCTGACCGCCCAGCGCCAACAGCGGGCTCGGGAGGGAAAACGGCAATTCGATCTCGAGCGGGGCATTGCCGCGTCCCAGCCGTATCGGTCGCGGCGCGTCGGCAATAATCCGATAGACCGGATCGTCCGCTGGCCGCACGATCGGCCGATCGTGATGGAGAAACCCGTCGGCGATGGCATCGAGGCGCGCGGTAGCCGTCTCATTCTCGGTCAAGACGGGTTCGCCACTGATATTGGCGGAGGTCGCGACGAGCGGTGCGCCGAACTCTTCGATCAAAAGATGATGCAGCGGACTGTAGGGAAGCATGGCGCCGATTTCGGCGCAGCCGGGCGCAATCTCCGACGCCAGATTGCACTGCGTCTGTTTTGGCACCAGCACTATCGGGCGCATAGGATTGCGCAACATGTCTTCATGGGCGGCAAGCGGTCGAACCGCGCGGCGCAGCGCCGCGAGGTCGCTCTGCAGCGGAAACATGACCGCAAAAGGTTTATCCGGCCTGTTTTTGCGCGTGCGCAGTGTGCTAACTGCCGCAGAATTGCGGGCGTCACAGAGCAGATGATAGCCGCCGATCCCCTTGACGGCGACAATCTTGCTTGATCGGAGCGCAAGCAAAGCAGCGGCAAAGGCCGCCGGACCAAAGAGCGCATCGTTGCCCGATGCACAAAACTCAAGGCGCGGGCCGCAATCGGGGCAGGCGAGGGGCTCGGCATGAAATCGCCGGTCGCCGGGGTCGGCATATTCCGCCGCGCAGCGCGGACAGAAATGAAACCGCGCCATGGAGGTATTTGCGCGATCGTAGGGTAGTCGCTCGATCAAGGTGTAGCGTGGCCCGCATTGGGTGCAATTGATGAACGGATATTGGAAGCGTCGGTCGCGGGGATCGTTGAACTCGGCCAAGCAGTCGTCGCACGCAAACTGATCGGGCGGGATGTGCACCTGCGCCGATAGCGCACTTTCGCTTTGGCGGATTTGAAAATCGGCAAGCCGTTGCGTCTTGATCGCTTGCTCGGTGAGGACCTCAGGGCGCGCCAGCGGAGGCGCTTCGGTCATCAGCGTGTGCCGGAATAGCTGCAGCATTTCGGGCGCACCCTGCGCCAAAACTTCGACCACGCCGGACCGGTTTCGTACCCAGCCGCGAACACCGCAACGTTGTGCCGTGCGATAGACGAAGGGACGGAATCCGACACCCTGGACGCGACCGCCGAATATCAGTTTTTGCGCATAGACGCGGACGCGACGCTTTCTTCGAAGGGGCACAGTCATAAACCACGTATTGGACAAGAGCTCTGATCCGATTTCACGCTTTCGCCCTAACTGTATGCGGGAGCAGGAGCCGTTTCGCGCGGCGTCCTGACGCCGTTTGACCACCAGATACGGCAGGCGCCTTCATCCGATACCATGCACGGCCCGATCGGCGTGCGCGGTGTGCAGGCACGGCCATAGAGCACACACTGATCGGGGTAAATGCTGCCGAGCACGACACGCGCGCAATCGCAGCCGGGTGGCATTTGTCCGGCGTGTTTGCGCATGGCTTCGTCGTGGATGGGATACAGCCGCGTTGCATCGTGCCTGGCGAAATCTTGCCGTAAGGCATAGCCGGACGCCGGGATCATGCCGATGCCGCGCCAATCGGCGTCCACTACGTCCATCGTGGTCGCGAGCTGGCGTTGCGCGACGGAGTTGCCGCCGGGTCTGACAACTTCGGGATAGCAATTATCGAGAAAGCAGCGCTTTTCAACGAGCTGCCTCAGCACTGAATAGAGGGCTGCAATTAGACTTTCGGCGGTGAAGCCGCCCACCGCCGCGGGTATGCCATGCGTTTCCGGCACGAAGGCCCACTCTTCGGGACCCATGACGGTCGATACATGCCCAGGTGCGACGAGCGCATCGAAACCCGGCGTTTCACTACCAAGTAACATGGCAACAGCCGGCCAGGTGCGGCGTCCCGCGAGCAGCAGAGATAGGTTCTCCGGGATGCCTTCAGCGATCATGGCGGCGACCGGTGCTATCGTGGTCTCGAAGCCCGCGGCGAAGAAAACGACGCGGCGATTCGCATTGTCGCGCGCAATGCGAACGGCATCGAGCGGTGAGGCAATCGGCACGATCTCGGCTCCGGCGGCACGAGCCTGTTCAAGCGAGCGCACCTCGCCCTTTCGCACATTCACGGGCACACGCAGCATATCGCCGAAAGCCACCAGGATGACTTTCTCCTGAAGCGCAAGCTGGATGGCCTGGTACACGATCTCTTCCGGACAAATGCAAATTGGACAACCCGGACCAGGCACCAGTTCGACATTGGCTGGCAGCGCTTTTCGCAGGCCGCTCATGGCGATCGTTCGCTCGTGACCGCCGCACACGTTCATCACTTTGAACCGGCGCGGCAGGGCGAGTCGGTGGAGACGATTAAGCCATTGCTGGGCGGTGGTGGCCATGGTTGGCCTCGCGCGTGCCGCTCCGGCGGTCATGTCCGGCGCGAATTGTCGTCACTTCGCCCCGCAACCATGCGGTCCAGGTTACGAGAGTCATGGCTTGGCGCGCCGACAGGGCGACGACAGGCGCGGCATTGGCAAGATTGCGGACCGCATCTTCCGCGCGCTGTGTGTCGAAATCATCCATGACGGGAGCGAGATCCATCTTTGTCAGCAAGACAATATCCGCAGTGCGGAACATGACCGGGTATTTCGCCGGCTTGTCATCGCCTTCCGTCACGGACAACAGCACCACGTTGCGATGCTGTCCGAGATCGAAACTTGCCGGACAGACGAGGTTGCCGACGTTCTCGATGAAAACAATATCAAGTTCCGCAAGCGCCAGGTCATGCAGAGCGGCATGCACCATGGACGCGTCGAGATGGCATGCGCTTCCTGTCGTGATCTGAACCGCTGGAATACCGCGCGCACGGATCCTCCTCGCATCATTTTCCGTCGCGAGATCGCCTTCGATGACCGCAATGCGGTATTCCGACCTGAGCGCGTCAATGGTCGTCTCGAGAAGTGCGGTTTTGCCGGCTCCTGGCGCCGACATAAGATTGAATGCAACAACGTGGTGACTGTTGAAATGCGCGCGATTATGCGCCGCGGTCCGATCGTTGGCGTCGAGCAAGCGGCCTAATATCTCGACGGTTTCGGTGTCGTTGACGCCAAGCGATGTCGCGCCGCAGCCGCAAGCCTCACACACGGGCAAGCTCCTCTTTTTGGTCGGCGATTTCGAGCTCGACGCTTAACAATAACAGCTCGTCGCCGGAAATGAGCGCGGTCCGCCAATCCCCGCACGCGGTGCAGGTCAGATGATTGGGAGCCACCACGGAGTCGATGCCGCAGCTACGGCAGCGAACCCGCAGCTCGGTGTGTTCGATTTCAAGCCGCGAGCCTTCTGCGCGCGTACCCGCGCAGGCCAGCGGGTAGGCGCTTTGCAGCAATTGCCATTCGACGCCGGAAAGCGGCCCGACGCCGATTCGAACCTGACGGACCGACGAGGCGGCGCGCTCCTGTGCGAGCGTTAGGACTTGCGAAACGAGAGCTTGGCAGATCGACAGCTCATGCATAATCGTCGGCGCCTTCAGCCGCGAGCGCCGCATCGAAGAGCTCCCAGGAAGATCGTGCTTGCTGCGGCGTCATTTTTTGGATTGCGTAGCCGACATGCACCAAGACGAAATCGCCGATGCTAACAGGCTCGTCCGGCAGCATGAACAGACTGACCTCGCGTTCTACTCCCTGAGCGGAGCAACGGGCCCGATAACCATCAAGGGCGATGACTTCCATGGGAATGCCAAGGCACATCGCTTTGTCTCCGCTCCGGTCTATACGTGTCGTACCAAAACCTATGACACAAAAACTCGCGGCAGCGCAGCCTATCGCGGCGCTTGGGTCATTCCAATTGACATATATCAACGCGACCACACGAGGTTTTGTGATTTATTAGGACAGCGCTCGGCCTCGCTGTTCTCGATGCAGCGCTCGTCATGTTGCTTCTACCCGTATAGATGCTACCATATGCGCGTGGCGTTGTGAATGCAGGCTGTACATCAACGGCTTCCCCGTTGAGGCGGAAGAGCGGCGGTACACAATGAACGCCCCGGGGCTTGCTCAGCGACTCGAACGAAGCGGACTTTCTCGCCGCGACTTCCTCAGTTTTTGCGCTTCGATGGCGGCCGTCCTTGGGCTGCCGGATACGGCTGGCCAGGCGATTGCCGCGGCAGTTGAAAACGAAGCAAAGCCAATCTTGATCTGGCTGGAGTTCCAGGACTGCGCGGGCAATTCAGAATCGCTCTTGCGGGCCGGCCATCCGACCGTTGCCGATCTCATTCTCGACGAAATATCGCTTAGTTATCACGAAATGCTGATGGCGGCCGCCGGCAGCCAAGCCGAGCAGGTGCTGAGCGAGACGGTCCGCGACAATGCGGGAAAATATATCGTCTTGGTGGAAGGCTCGATTCCCGCGGGCGCCGACGGGGCCTATTGTACGATTGGCGGTAAATCGGCCCTGCAAATCGCCCGCGATATCTGCGGCAAAGCCGCAGCGACTATCGCGGTCGGCACCTGTGCGGCATTCGGCGGTATCCCGGCGGCAAGGCCTAATCCGACGGGAGCGATGTCGGTCGGCGACGCGGTACCGGGGGTCGCGAATCTCATCAACATGTCGGCGTGTCCGGCGAATGCCGAGAATATCACCGCTCTAATTATTTATTACATGACGATGAAGCGCTGGCCGCCGCTCGATCAGTATCGGCGTCCACTGTTTGCCTACGGCAAGTCCATCCACGACAGCTGCGAGCGGCGCGCCCATTTCGATGCCGGCCAATACGTCGAGGAATGGGGCGACGACGCGCATCGCCACGGTCATTGCCTTTATAAGATGGGGTGCAAGGGACCGGCCACGTCGCAAAATTGCCCAATCGTGAAATGGAACGAAGGCACCAATTGGCCCATCGGATGCGGCCACCCGTGCATCGGCTGCGCCGAGCCCAACTTTTGGGACACTATGACGCCGTTCTATCAGCGGCTACCCAATGTGGCGGGCTTTGACGTTGGCAACTGGGTCGACCCTGTCGGCCTCGGCCTCACGGGATTGGTTACGGCAGCCGTGGCAATGCACGGCATTGGCGAAGTCGTGCGCCATCGCGCCGGTGAGAAGTCTTCGGACAATAGCGGGTCGGAGAACGAGTAATAATGGTGCACATTGTCGTCGATCCGGTCACGCGCATCGAGGGGCATCTTCGTGTCGAAGCGGAGGTCGACGGCGGCGTCGTCACGGAGGCGTTGTCATCCTCGACAATGTTCCGCGGCATCGAGTTAATTCTGCGCGGTCGTGATCCGCGGGATGCTTGGGCCTTCGCCCAGCGCATCTGCGGGGTCTGCACCACGGTTCACGCCATCGCATCAATTCGTGCCGTCGAGAAAGCGATCGGCGCCGTGCCGCCGCCGAATGCCCGGTTGCTGCGCAACCTCATTATGTCAGCACAGGTCGTGCACGACCATGTGGTCCATTTCTATCATCTTCATGCGTTGGACTGGGTCGACCTCGTCAATGCACTCACCGCCGATCCGGCTAAGACCTCGTCGCTTGCGCAGTCGATTTCCGAATGGCCGCTGTCGAGCACGAGCTACTTTGCCGGCGTGCGCGACCGTATGAAGGCCTTCGTCGAGCGCGGGCAGCTTGGAATTTTCGCCAATGCGTATTGGGGGCATCCGGCATATCGATTGCCGCCTGAAGCCAACCTGCTGGCGGTGTCCCATTATCTTGAAGCGCTCGACTTTCAGCGGCGCTTCATCAAGATCCACGCCATTCTCGGCGGTAAGAACCCCCACCCGCAGAGTTTCCTTGTTGGCGGCATGGCGACGCCGGTCGATCCCGATTCGCAATCCGCGCTCAACATGGACACCATCGCGGCGCTCGAAAAGCTGGTGGCCGACGGCATGGACTTCGTCAGCCGGGTCTATCTGCCGGACGTGCTCGCGATCGCGTCCTACTACAAGGATTGGACGTCAATCGGTACCGGCATAGGCAATTACATGGCCTATGGCGATTATCCTGAGGACGACAACGAGAACCCCGCGCTACTCCTCCCGACGGGCGTCATCCACGGTCGCGACCTTGGCAAGATCGACGCGGTTGACCACGCGAAGATAACCGAGCAAATCGCCCATTCTTGGTACGATTATTCCGGCGGTGACGGTCAGGCGCTCAATCCATTTAAAGGGGAGACTACCCCGCACTATACCGGACCCAAACCGCCTTATGAGCGGTTGGACGTCACCCAGAAATATAGCTGGATCAAATCGCCGCGCTATGGCGACGAACCGATGGAAGTCGGACCGTTGGCCCGCATGCTGGTCGCCTACAGCTCGGGGCGCCCGGCCCGCGTCAAGCAGTTGGTCGACAAGGTATTGTCGACGCTGGGCGTCGGTCCGGATGCGCTATATTCGACCCTCGGGCGCATTGCCGCGCGCGCGATCGAGACGCAGGTACTGGTCGAGTCGATGGGTCGGTGGGTGCGCGACTTGGCGGAAAACATGGCCCGCCGCGACTTCCGCGTTCAGGACAATTCCAAATGGGAGCCGTCGAGTTGGCCGAACGATTGCTTCGGCGCCGGCTTCCTTGAGGCGCCGCGCGGCGCGCTCGGCCATTGGGTTCACATCAGCAACGGTTCGATTGCCAATTATCAATGCGTCGTGCCCTCCACCTGGAATGCCGGTCCGCGCGACGCCACCGGACGGCCCGGTCCTTACGAGGCGGCGCTCGTTGGAACGCCCGTCGCCAATCCGGCGCAACCTTTGGAAATCTTGCGCACGTTGCATTCCTTCGATCCGTGCATGGCTTGTGGCGTTCACGTCGTCGATGCAACAAAACGTGAATTGGCGCGCGTCAAGGTCGCATGAGCCCATGACCAGACCGTGTTCCGAAAATACGCCTATGCACCGGGTCTACGTTTGGGAATTACCAATCCGGCTGACGCACTGGCTGATTTTTGTCGCGACGATCGTGCTGGCCGCGACCGGCTATTATATCGGTCATCCCTTTATCAGCGTTTCCGGTCCGGCCCGCGATCATTTCGTGATGGGCTACGCCCGGTCGATTCACATGTATGCCGCAATCGTATTCGCTATGGCGGTTTTCGTGCGGCTGTACTGGTTGTTTGCCGGCAATCAATATGCACGGCTGACCGAATTGGTCCCTTTGTCCGGCCGGCGTTTTCGAAGTCTCTTTCATGCGATTCTGTTCTACGCGTTCCTGCGCCGCGAGCCGGATGAATATCCCGGCCACAACGCGATGGCGGGTTCGAGTTATGCCATGATCTTTTCGGTCTATGTTGTGATGATTGCGACCGGCCTTGCGCTTTACGCGGTCGGCACCGCTCCTGGCTCGCCGTTTCACATCTTCAACAACGAGGCGCCGTGGCTTTACGGGCTGCAAATGGCGCGATTGATCCATCATATCGGCATGTGGATCATCTTTATATTTGTCGTTCTTCATCTACATTTTATTTTACTTTCGTCGCTCATCGATCGTACTGGGGCGCTCGATTCAATGTTTTCCGGTTATAAATTCATGCCGAACAAAGAGGGCACGGCTCGTGACTGAGCTGGACCCGCAAGATCGCCCGGAAAAAACTATCGGCGTCCTCGTTTTGGGATTGGGAAACGTGCTGCTCGCCGACGACGGACTTGGTGCTGCAGTGATAGGTCGCCTTGAACGCGACTATCAAATTCCACCAGGCGTCCACCTGGTGGACGGCGGTACGCTTGGCCTTTCGCTGTTAGGATTAATTGCGGAAGCGCAACACGCAATCATCGTCGATGCGGTTCGCGCCGACAATCGGCCCGGAACGTTGATACGTCTCGTCGGCGAAGACGTCGCCGATGCAGTCCGCGACCGGCTTTCCCCGCATCAGGTCGGCGTCGCTGATTTGCTGGACACGGCACGTCTTATCGATCGCTATCCGTCGACAGTTACACTGCTCGGCCTCGTACCCGAATCGTTCGATCTGACGTTGTCGCGTTCGAACGCCGTTGAGAGCGGCCTTGATGAACTGGTAAATGCGGTTGTGCGCGAGGTACAGAGTCTTGGCTATACGCTGGCTACCGGACCGGAGGACGCAGGTCAGTGTCGCCCTGTTCACAATCTCGCTCGCTATTTCGGGATGTGACCGCGACTCGCCGATAATGCCGGCCGGCCTGCTGGTGTCGCGGCAGGCCCGAGAAGCCGGCAGCGCAAGCTTTGCGACGAACTGTGCCATCTGCCACGGCGTCAACGGGGATGGCAGCGGCCAGCGACGAGAAGCGATGCGCCCGCCCCCGGCAAACCTGACGCTGCCGCCGTGGTCAGAGCAAACAAATGCGGTGCGAACCTATCTCGCCATTCGCGATGGGGTGCCCGGAACGGCAATGCCGGCGTGGCGAATGCTTGGCGATCAGAAAATCTGGGAGCTGGTCGCTTATATCACGTCGCTTGCAAGTCGGTAGGTTTGTCCGAGAGTCAGGGGCCAGTTCACCGGCCAGCCGGGCGAACGAGAAGCGGCGTTTCGGCTGATCTCAAGCCTCAGGATACACGCCAGCCTTGGATGCAGCGGGCTTCGTGGAGCGGTCCCGCAAGGCGGCGAACGACCGCGATTGGACCCTACGGTCCGATTTGCCGTGGTCGGTGCGGTTAGCCTATTGTCGCGTGCGGCTTGATCGGCGTGCCGGCGCGCGGTCAAATCGCTTGATCGCACACGACTTGGCATAAAAATAGCTTGGCTTAAAAGTAGCAACGCGGATGTCTCGGCACTGAAAGGCATGTCAACCCAAGGATGACGTTCATGAAAATGACAACCATCGTTCCAGCTGCTGCGCTCGCGCTTTTCGTGGGGCCTGTGGTCGCGCAGGCCCAACAGCAGACGGTCAAGATCGGCTTCATTTCGACATTCAGCGGTCCTCCCGCCGCGATCGGCAACGACATGAAAAATGCATTTGAGCTTGGCTTGGACCATCACGGCCGCAAGCTCGGCGGGCTGCCGGTCGAGGTCATCTATGAGGACGATCAGCTCAAGCCGGAGGTCGGCGTGCAAAAGACGCAAAAACTGATCGAATCCGACCATGTCGATTTTGTCGTCGGATATATCTGGTCGAATGTGCTGCTCGCTTCGCTCAAGCCCTTGGTCGATAGCAAAACCATGACCATCGTCACCAATGCCGGCGCCTCGCAGCTCGCCGGCGAACAGTGCTCGCCTTATGTCTTCTCGACCTCTTGGAACAACGATCAGACGCCGGCGTCGCTCGGGCTCTATATGAACCAGAAGGGCGTGAAAACGGTGTTTCTGCTGGGCCCGAATTACGCCGCGGGCAAAGACATGCTGGCCGGCGTGCAATCCACCTTCACGGGCCAGATCGTCGGTCAGGAACTCACGCGCTGGCCCGATCAGATCGATTTCTCCGCCGAACTGTCGAAGGCGCGCGAAGCCAAGCCCGACGCGATCTTCGCGTTCTATCCGGGCGGCATCGGCGCTCAGTTCGTCACGCAATATGCGCAAGCCGGCCTCAAGGGCCATATCCCGCTCTACACCGCGTTTATCATCGACGATTTGTCGCTGCCGCGGCTGAAGGATCTTGCGGTCGGCATTGCCAGCGCGCAGGAATGGGTGAGCGATCTGCCGAATGCTGCCAATCAGAAATTCGTCGCCGACTACAAGGCCAAATATAGTTCCTCGCCGTCGTTCTACGGTGCACAAACCTATGACGCCGTGGCGCTGCTCGATACCGCCGTTACCGCGGTCAAGGGCGATCTCTCCGATAAGGAGGGCATGCGCAAGGAGATGGAAAAAGCCGACTTCGCCTCCGTGCGCGGCGGCTTCAAATTCGGCAACAACCACATCCCGATCCAAAATTTCTACCTCGACGAGGCAGTCAAGAACGCCGACGGCAGCTATGCGCTTCGCACTGTCACCACCATCGTCAAGGACGACCAGGATAAGTTCCACGATAAATGCCCGATGAAGTAAGCAATCGGCCGGCTGGGTGACGGAAGAGTGCTGTATTTCATCGAGCAATTTCTCAACGGCATTCAGCTCGGCATGCTGCTGTTCCTGCTGGCCGCGGGATTGACCCTGATCTTCGGCATCATGGATCTCGTCAATCTGGCGCATGGCTCGCTCTACATGATCGGCGCTTATTTCGCCGCCAGCTTTGCCCAGTTGACCGACAGCTTCGTGCTCGGCGCAATCCTCGCGGTTCTGGCGACGTTTGCGGTCGGCATCGTGCTCGAAGTGGTCGCGATACGGCGATTATACGCCCGCAGTCATCTCGATCACGTGCTCGGCACCTTCGGTCTGTTGCTGTTCTTCAACGAGCTGGTGCGGCTCATTTGGGGACCGGCGGGCATGACGCTGTCGCTGCCGAGTGAAATGCTCAACGCGGTCGAAATTCTGCCGGGTCTGTTCTACCCGGTCTATCGCCTCGTCATTATCGGGGTGACGCTCGCGGTGGCGGGCTTGCTCTATGGGCTCGTGATGGGCACGCGACTCGGCATGCTGATCCGCGCAGGTGCTTCGAACCGTGAAATGGTAGGCGCGCTCGGGGTCAATATAAAGGTCCTGTACACCCTGATCTTCGGCCTGGGCGCCGCGCTTGCGGGCTTTGCCGGCCTGATGCAGGCGCCGATTCTCACGGTGCAGATCGGCATGGGCGAGAATATCCTGATTGCGGCATTTGTCGTCGTCACCATCGGTGGCATCGGCTCGATCCGCGGTGCGTTTGTTGCCGCACTGCTGGTCGGGCTTGTCGACACCGTCGGCCGCGCATTCGTGCCGGACCTGCTCCGCGTCTATCTCAGCGCAAGCGCTTCGGCGAGCCTCGGTCGGTCGCTGTCATCGATGATGATCTACCTGGTGATGGCTCTGGTCCTGATCGTGCGTCCGGAAGGTCTGTTCCCGGCGGCGAGCAAATGAAGCACTTACTTGAATGTTGGCGCGGGAGCGGACTCAACCCGCGCCGTGCGGTTAATGCCGTGGTACTGGCAGGCCTCGCTTTGATGCCGGTCTATGCCGCGTTGACCGGCGATGCTTTCTTGATGACGCTGCTCACACGCGTCGTCATTCTGGCGCTGGCGGCGCTGAGCCTCAACTTGATCATGGGGTTCGGGGGCATGGTGAGCTTCGGCCACGCGGCTTATCTCGGCATTGGCGGCTACGCGGTCGGCATTCTGGCGAAGGAGGGCATCGGCTCCGGTTTCGTGCAATGGCCGGTCGCGATCGGGGCTTCGGCGGTCTACGCGCTCGCCGTCGGCGCGCTGAGCCTGCGCACACGCGGCGTCTATTTTATCATGATCACGCTCGCCTTCGCGCAGATGATTTATTACGTCGCGATCGGGCTCGACCGTTATGGCGGCGACGACGGCTTGACGATCTACCGGCGTAGCCAATTTGGCGGCTTCGTCGATCTCGATAATAAGGTCCTGTTTTATTATTTGTGCTTGGCGTTGCTGCTGGCCGGCATTTATCTGGTTTGGCGCCTGGTCAACTCGCGCTTCGGCTTCGTCATCCGCGGCGCGCGCTCGAACGAGCGGCGCATGCGCGCCATCGGTTTCCCGACCTTCCGCTACAAGCTCGTCTGTTTTGTCATCGCGGGTGCGATGTGCGGACTTGCCGGAGCTTTGCTCGCCAATCATACCAATTTTATCAGCCCTGCGATGATGCATTGGACGCGTTCCGGCGACCTGATGATCATGGCGGTGCTCGGCGGCATGCAGGCGATGTTCGGACCGCTGATCGGCGCGATGACGTTCCTTTTACTCGAAGAGCAACTGTCGCGGGTCACGGAATATCCGAACCTTGTTCTCGGGCCGCTCCTGTTGTTCGTCGCGATTTACGTCAACGGCGGTATCGACGGGCTACTCGGGGGCGGGCGCCGTGGTTGACCCCTTGCTCGCGATCGAAGCTTTGACCAAGCGCTTTGGCGGCGTGGTGGCTTCCGACGCCATCTCGCTCGCGTTGATGCCGGGGGAGCTGCATGCAGTGATTGGTCCCAACGGCGCCGGCAAGTCCACGATGATCGGGCAATTAACCGGCGAGATTGGCTCCGATCACGGCCGTATCCGATTCGGCGGTCGCGATATTACCAAGCTGCCGGTCTATAGGCGGAGTTGGCTCGGGCTGGCGCGATCGTTCCAGATCACTTCGCTGTTCTCCGACTTCACGGCGCTCGACAATGTTGCGCTCGCGGTTCAGGCGCATAGCGGCCATTCGTTCCGGTTTTGGCGCGCGGCGCGAGGCGAGGCCGCGCTGCGCGAGCCGGCCCGCACGGCGCTCGATCGCGTCGGGCTCGCCGACCGCGCCGATACGCGTGTCGCCGCGCTCAGCCACGGTGAGTGTCGGCAGCTTGAAATCGCCATGGCGCTCGCCACCCGGCCGCGCCTCCTGCTCCTCGACGAGCCGATGGCCGGGATGGGTCCCGAAGACTCCGCCCGCCTGGTCGCGACGCTGCGGGCACTCAAAGGCAGCCTCACGATCCTTTTAATCGAGCACGACATGGACGCGGTCTTTGCGCTTGCCGATCGCGTCAGTGTGTTGGTGTTCGGCCGTATCATCGCTTCTGGCGATCCGGCCGAGATCAGGGCCGACGCGGCGGTACGCCAAGCCTATCTCGGCGACGGTGAAGGGTGGGAGCATGGTTGATCCGCCGCTTCTCGAACTGCGCGACGTCGAGACCAGCTATGGACTAAGCCGAGTCTTGTTTGGGATTTCGCTGGTCATTGCGGCGGGCGAAATGGTGTCGTTGCTGGGCCGAAACGGCATGGGCAAGACTACGACCGTGCGATCCATTATGGGCCTGACGCCGTCCATGGCCGGCTCGATCCGCTTCCTCGGCGAAGACATCGGAAACTTGCCGTCCTACCGCGTCGCTAAACTCGGTATCGGGCTGGTGCCAGAGGGTCGCCAAGTGTTCCCCAATCTCACCACCCGCGAAAATCTGGTCGCGACCGCCGCAAATCGCGGCGGGGCCGCCGCGCCGTGGACACTCGAAAAAATGTGGCAGCTTTTCCCGCGGCTTGCCGAGCGTGCCGGTACTATGGCTAATCTGCTCTCGGGCGGCGAGCAGCAAATGCTGGCGATCGGCCGCGCCTTGATGACCAACCCGCGTATGCTCGTACTCGATGAAGCGACCGAGGGGCTTGCGCCGCTCATTCGCGACGAGATCTGGCGCTGTCTCGCAAGCCTGCGTGCGGCGGGGCAGTCGATCCTGGTCATCGACAAGAACGTCGCCGCGCTCACCCGCATCGCCGACCGCCACTACATCATCGAACGCGGTCGCGTGGTGTGGACCGGGAGCTCCGCCGAATTGGCGAATGCGCCGGACGTGCAGCATCGCTATCTTGGGATTTAATAACGGAGGACGGGAACTTTCCTCGACTGACTGCATTCCAGCCCTATTAGTCACCCGGATGGTTTATTTCGATGGGGACATTCGTCCGGAATTCCTACATAAGACACGTAGTAGTTGTCGGCGTAGCCGCGTTGTCGGTCGGTGGTTGTTCTGAGGGCGTGCTCGACCCTCAAGGACCGGTTGCGGCCGCAGAAAAGACAATTCTGTTCGATTCGCTCGGCATAATGCTCGCGATCGTCGTTCCGACAATCCTCGCGACACTGGGTGTCGCCGTCTGGTTCCGCGCCTCCAATGAACGCGCGCGCTATTTTCCGGACTTCGAATATTCCGGCCGGCTCGAAATGATCGTCTGGTCGATCCCGGCGATGACAGTGCTCTTGGTCGGCGGTATCGCCTGGGTCGGCGCCCACGATCTCGATCCACCCAAGCCGCTCGCATCGTCGACGAAGCCGCTCCATGTTGAGGTGGTTTCGCTCGATTGGAAGTGGCTGTTCATCTACCCCGACCAAAACATTGCCAGCGTCAATCGGCTCATCGTCCCGGCTGGAACTCCAATCAGCTTCGATCTCACGTCGTCGGGTGTGATGAACAGTTTCTTCGTGCCGCAGCTCGGCAGCCAGATTTACACCATGGCGGGAATGGTGACACGGCTGCAGCTGCAGGCCGACAAGCCGGGACAATTCTCCGGCTTGTCGGCGCAATTCAGCGGCGATGGTTTCGCCGAGATGAGCTTTATCGTTGATGCGGTGCCGCCGGATCAATTCGACCCATGGGTGACCACGGTACGCAGCGCCGGTCCGAGACTCGATGCCCAGAGCTATGCGGAGCTCGTCCGGCCAAGCAAAGCTGTGGTGCCGTTCACCTACCAATCGGTCGCTCCCGATCTGTTCGAAACCGTCGTGAGCGTCGGCACCCCGACAGCCAGTTCTTCACATGGCAGTCCACCCGACCCGCGTACGGAGAATTGACGCTTGAACCTTTTCGGCAAGCTCACCTTAAGCGCGATCCCGCTCGACCAACCGATACCCATGGTCGCATCGGCGTTGATGGTCTTGGTCGTTCTATTGGTACTGGCCTTGATTACGCTGAAAGGCTATTGGCCATATCTGTGGCGGGAATGGCTGACGTCAGTCGACCACAAGCGTATCGGCGTAATGTATTGCGTGCTGGCGCTGGTCATGTTGTTGCGCGGCTTTACCGACGCGATCATGATGCGCTCCCAGCAGGCGGTCGGCGTCGGCGCTTCGCAGGGCTATCTGCCACCTGAACATTTCGATCAGATCTTTTCGGCGCACGGCACGATCATGATTTTCTTCATGGCGATGCCATTCATGATCGGGCTGATGAACTTCGCGGTGCCGTTGCAACTCGGCATACGCGACGTCGCCTTTCCCACGTTGAATTCCGTGAGCTTGTGGTTGACCGCGTCGGGTGTGCTGTTGACCAATGTGTCGTTGGTTGTCGGCGAGTTTGCGAAAACCGGTTGGGTCGCTTACCCGCCGCTCAGCGAGCTGCAGTTCTCGCCGGGAGTCGGCGTCGATTACTACCTTTGGGCACTGCAAATCTCCGGCGTCGGCACGTTGATGACGGGAATAAATTTCGTCACCACTATTCTAAAAATGCGTGCGCCGGGAATGAGCTATATGCGCATGCCGGTGTTCTGCTGGACCGTGCTGGCCACGAACCTGCTCATAGTCGCCGCCTTCCCGGTCTTGACCGCGACTTTTGCGATGCTGCTGCTTGACCGTTATCTCGGCTTTCACTTCTTCACCGTCGGCGGCCAAGGCAACCCGATGATGTACGTCAATCTGTTCTGGGTGTGGGGCCACCCGGAAGTCTACATTTTAGTCTTACCGGCCTTCGGCGTTTATTCCGAGGTCATCTCCACCTTCTCGGACAAGCCGCTGTTCGGCTATCGCTCCATGGTCGCAGCCACCATGGCGATTTGCATCCTTTCCTTTCTCGTCTGGTTGCATCATTTCTTCACCATGGGCGCCGGCGCCGACGTCAACGGCTTCTTTGGCGTGATGACGATGATCATCGCGGTGCCGACAGGCGTAAAAATCTTCAACTGGATGTTCACGATGTATGGCGGACGTGTTCGCTTCACCGTGCCGATTCTGTGGTCGCTCGGTTTCATGGTGACGTTCGTCATCGGCGGCATGACCGGCGTGCTAATGGCGGTTCCGCCCGCCGATTTCCAGCTGCACAACAGCCTGTTCCTGATCGCGCATTTCCACAACGTCATCATCGGCGGCACGGTGTTCGGGGCGATGGCTGGCTACAATTATTGGTTCCCCAAGGCGTTCGGCTTTACGCTCGACGAGCGTTGGGGCAAGGCCGCATTCTGGTGTTGGCTGGTCGGCTTCTATGTCGCCTTCATGCCGCTCTATGTGCTGGGACTGATGGGAATGACCCGGCGTATGCAGCATTACGGCGATGTGAGTTGGCAGCCATGGCTTGTGGTGGCCGCAGCCGGCACAGCCATCATTTTTTTCGGGATCATTTGTCAGATCGTGCAGCTCGTCGTCTCGATCCGCACCCGCGACCAGCGCCGCGACACGACAGGCGATCCCTGGAACGGCCGTACGTTGGAATGGTCGACGCCATCACCGCCGCCGGTTTGGAATTTCGCAGTGATGCCGCGCGTCACGGGCAAAGACGCCTTTTGGGAACACAAGCTAAGAATGCCGGATCGCCCCACCGGGCGAGATGAGCCGGTCTATTACGAGCCGATCGAGATACCCAAAAACAGCCCAACCGGATTCATTACGGCCTTCTTCGCCGTCATTACCGGCTTTGCACTGATCTGGCACATTTGGTGGATGGCCGGCGCCGGAGTGATGGGAGCGTTGGTGACGATTCTGATCTTCGCTTGGCGCGAGGAGCCGGAAACCGAGATACCGGCTGCGGATGTCGAGCGGGTCGATCGCTCACGCCGCGCGGAGTTCGCGCGATGAGCAACGTCGCCGGAATCTATGGCAGTAACGGCGCTATGCCGGCGAGCGGAAGCGAAGCCGGTCCCGCGCCGAAGGAAATCGTCGTCGCCTACGGCTTCTGGATCTTTCTCCTAAGCGACATTGTAATGTTCTCGGCGATCTTTGCGACCTACGCCGTTCTCGCCAATGCCACCGCGGGCGGCCCGACCGGGGCGCAATTGTTCAACCAAAAGAGCGTTGCGATCGAGACGGTTTGCCTTTTGCTGTCGAGCTACACCTGCGGGCTGATGTCGCTTGCGATCAACGCGGGAAACAGGATCGGTACATTTCTCGGCGCCGCTGCCACCTTCGTTCTGGGCGCCGCATTCCTGGCGCTTGAAATTCGCGAATTCGGCGGCTTGGTCGCTCGCGGCGCAACGCCCGAGCGCAGTGCGTTTCTGTCCGCCTTTTTCACGCTGGTCGGCTGCCATGGGCTGCATGTCACTATAGGTCTACTCTGGCTGGCGGTCATGATGGCGCAGGTTGCGACCAAGGGTTTTCTCGAATCCGTGCAGCGCCGCCTGTTTTGCTTCAGCCTGTTCTGGCATGCACTCGATATCATCTGGGTCGGTCTATTTTCCGTGGTTTATCTGATGGGGGTCGGCTGATGGATGCTCAACCGCACGATCTTGCGCCCGGCGACCGCTCTGGATCCGGGACGGTGCGTGAGGGGACGCTCTCCGGCCTACTCGTGTACACGATCGGCCTCGTGCTCGCGGTGATCCTCACCGCGACCTCATTTTGGGCCGCCAATACCACACTGCTCTGGCAACCCGGCGTGGCGCTTGGCGTGGCCGTTCTCGCCATCGCTCAGATGGGCGTACACTTGGTGTTCTTCCTGCATATCGATACCGGACCGGACAACACGAATAACGTGCTGGCGCTTGCATTCGGTGTGCTCATCGTCACGCTGGTGGTCGTAGGCTCGCTTTGGATCATGGCCAATCTCAATGCGAATATGATGCCAATGGGCCAGCTGATGGATTTGCATATGCAGCGCTGAGATTGGCTCTCGCCGGCTCAGGGTAGCTGCCACCTGAAGCCGAAAGGACCATGGGTGGCGGAAGGGGTG
>Ga0182013_10000241_pt1 | contig 74527 bp, 80 predicted proteins | sample 612S2MmetaG_FD_120487 | JGI IMG/M metagenome (GOLD analysis project Ga0182013, IMG submission 120487) | Permafrost microbial communities from Stordalen Mire, Sweden - 612S2M metaG | ecosystem: Environmental > Terrestrial > Soil > Wetlands > Permafrost | place: Sweden: Stordalen | collected... | reverse complement strand
TGCGGCATTCGTTGACGCTCGCCGACGGTATCGTCAAGAACTGCCACGCGATGCAGAACGTTGCGAACGCCAAATCCGATACCAGTCGCGTTTTCTCGACAAGCCTCGACTTCATCCGCTGGCTTGCCGCGTTCGCAGTTGTCTTGACTCATGTTCGTGATATTTCCGCGATCGATTACAGCGCGATTTCCAACGCTGGTTTGTCACTCAAGGCGTTCTATTTCGTGACGGGGTTCGGTGCCGAAGCCGTCATTGTTTTCTTCGTAATTAGCGGCTTCCTGGTAGGCGGCGGTGCGTTACAAGCGTGGCGGCAGCGCAGCTACAGTTTTTCCGATTACTTCCTCCAAAGATTCAGCCGTATCTACGTCGTGCTGCTGCCCGCCTTGGTGCTGGGTTTGCTTCTCGACAGTTATGGTCGCGGTCATTTTGATGGCTCCGGAATTTATTCGCGGCCGGGCCTGCTGCACACTATGTCCCTTGCCGATGGCTTCACGCTGAACCTTTCTTTCAAGGTCTTCTTCGGAAATCTGCTGCAATTGCAGACTATGCTTGTGTCTTGTCTCGGCACTAACGTGCCACTTTGGAGTCTGGCCTTTGAGTGGTGGTATTACTGTCTCTTCGGAATGATCCTGTTCGTATTGCAAGACCAGCGGGCGGCCGGTGTTTTCAGCCGCTACAGTGGCATGTGCGCCCTCGGATTGATGTTCGCCCTGCTGCCGACGAAGGTGCTGTTGTGGGGCATCTTTTGGTGCGGTGGTGTCGCGCTACGTCTCGTCATGACGGCGCGATTCCGGGTCAGTCCCGTGCTCGGCTTTGCCATCTTCGTCGGCGGCCTCGCGCTGGCGCGGATCTGGCACTGCCACGACTGCGGGCAAGAAACGATCTCCGTGCAATTCATGCACGATGCACTGGTGGCTGCGGGATGTCTTGTCGGCCTTTACAGCTTCCGAAATGCGCGCCGCTTTTGGTTCGGTCCGCGTGCCTTGCATAAGACCTTCGCCGACTTCTCCTACTCGCTCTATGTTGTGCACTTTCCGATCATGATCTTGCTAGTCGCGGTGGCTCACGATGTCGGCAGCATTACGTTCCAACGACAATTCGGCGTCGGCCTGTTCGTCTATATGGCCGTCCTGATCGGCACGATCTACCTATGTGCGTGGTCTTTCGCTACCTACACCGAGGTAAACACCTCTGCGGTGCGGAATGCCATTCTAAAGGGCTTTCAAAAGATCGCTACGATACATCTACCGGCACAGCTACCCGACTTAAAGCGTCAGCACTCGATCTAGCTGGCACTTCCGCAACTGGCCCTTCGCGACAAACGGGCCTGAGACGGGGTGCGGTCGCTTTCGGGGCATAGCGGACCTGCCAAGCCGTCCGCCCGGCAGATTTATGGGTTCACGGCCTAGTCAGCATGGACCACCGGATCAAGTCCGGTGGTGACGAGTGGGGGGTGCAGCCCCTTCCCCGTCATGGCCGGACTTGTTCCGGCCATCCACGTCTTGCAGCCGGCCGCTCAAGGCAAGATCGCGAAGCTCACCCTCCCAGCCCCGGGTTTCGCTATCGCTCAACCCGGGCTAGCTCGCTGCCGAAATGGCGTTTTAAAATGTGATCCAAAAATGGGAAGTCGCAGTGAACCAGAAGCAGCACAAACAGCTTTCCGCGACATGCCAATGCGGCAAGGTGAAATTCGAGGCCGTTGGTCCGCCGATTGTGACCGCGTCCTGCTATTGCACGAGCTGCCAAGAAGCCGGACGCCGGTTCGAGGCGCTGGCTTCAGCGCCCGCCGTGCTCGATCCCGACGGTGGATCAGGCTTTATCTTATATCGTAAGGATCGCGTGCAATGCGTGACGGGGCGGGAGCATCTGGAAGAGCATCGACTGAAGCCCGATTCTCCGACCCGGCGGGTCGTTGCCACGTGCTGCAATTCGGCAATGTTCGTCGATTTCACCAAAGGGCACTGGCTGTCGATGTACCGGAAGCGCTTTCCGACGGGCGCGCCACCACTTGAAATGCGGCTCATGACAAAAGAGCGCCGCGCCGGCGTCGAGCTTGCGGATGATTTGCCGAATTATAGGGGCTACTCCGGCAAGTTCATGTTGAAGCTGATCGCGGCCTGGATTGCGATGGGTCTCCGCAGGCCGGACATCCCCTTGGGAAAGAGCGCTCGCGTGGAGCAATAGGCGCTAGCCATATGGCGCTTGCAGCAAGCTCCTTTCCAGTAAGTAGCCCGCATGAGCGAAGCGGCATGCGGGGTTTTGGCCCGCGATGCGGCAAGCGCAGGGTGGGTAAAGTCAGCAGGTGGGCACGCTTCGCTTTATCCACCCTACGGCCTCGCGCCCTCCGCACAAAAAAGAAGACCCGCCCGGTGGGGACGAGACCGGGCGGGTCTAAATTATCGGCGCGGGCGTCGGGGGGACTAGAGCGCCGATGGTAGCGTCACCGCCACCGCATATTGGTCGCGGTCACCGGCGGAAAGGTTCAACGGAAGATTAACGGCGTTTGCCCGGCCTTGGCGCGGCAGCAAAATAGCCGAACACTGGGGCGAAACCTGCCCAGGGCGGCCGCGCTCGGATTAAAGGCTAGAGCGGTGTCTGATCGGATTGAATGAACGTCGTCTTTGCGAGGCGAAAGGGCGTTCACGCCCGTCTTCGACGGGCTATGGCGACGAAGCAATCCAGGACGGCCTCACCGCCCAGCAAGCCCGCCTGGATTGCTTCGCTTCGCTCGCAATGACGGGCGGCTACTCGCTCGGCTCGGCGGACTCCACGACCCGCTCCTGCCGCATCCGCGCCACCACGCGGGCGAGTTCTTCCTTGGCGAGCGAGGTCATAGCGATCCGCACCCGATAAAGCCCGCCGGGCGTCGGGCCATCGACCAGGGCTGCCTGGTAATTTTGCAGGAAATTGGTGATCTCGGCCGCGCTTGCCTGGCGTGCGAAGCGCACCATGGCGAAGGTGCCGTTCCTGTGCTCAACGCTCACGCCGCCCGGGACCGCGGTTTGCGGCTTGGTGAAGATACCCACCAACATGACCGCCTGCAGCGCGATCGCCAGCGTGGCGAACGACGCGGCCACCGCCATCGTCCGCGGCGACAGGCTGGCGAAGAAACCGGTCAGCCAACTGGCGGCGACGCCTCGCACCCGCCGGCGCGCGGCCAGCGCTTCGGCGTCGATCGCCGCCATCAGCCGCTCGGCAACCTGCGGCGGCGGCGCGCCGAGTGTTTCGTTGAGCAGAATGGTTTCGGCCAATTCTTCGCGCACCAGATCGACCATGTCGGCAAGATCCGGCTCTTTGCGCAACGCCTCCTCGACACGCTGGCGGTCGCGGCGGCGCAGCGTGCCGGCGGCGTACCAGGGCAGCAAGGCCTCGATTTCGCTGGGTTCGGAGCGCTCTTGGCGCCCGGCGTCGCTATACGTCATGGCCAACCTCGATCGATTCCGGCCACTCTGCACAGCTCTCCCAGTTTCTTGCGCGCATAGAACATTCGCGTCTTCACCGTGTTCTCCGGAATGCCAACGATCCGGGCCACCTCTTCGACCGATTTCTCGTGATAATAGACGAGATCGATAATCTCCCGGTGCTCGCGCGACAGCGCGGCGAGGCACGCTCGCAATTTCTCGCCCTTATCGCGTTTTGTTGCGGCAAGCTCCGGATCATCTGAAGGTTCCTCGATCGCTGCCGCCGTGTCGTCGTCAAGCCCGTCCTCGCGCCGCTTGCGGATGTGCGACAGCGCCTTGAATCGTGCGATCGCGATCAGCCAGGTCGAAACGGCGCTGCGGCCTTCGAACCGATTGGCTTGGCGCCACACGTCCAGGAACACATCGCCGATGACGTCTTGCGCCGCCATCTCGTCGCGCAACAGACGCAAGACGAAGCGATAGACCCGCACATGGTGCCGCGCGAACAGCACCTGCATGGCGAGCCGGTCACCACGCGCAATCCGGGCGATCAGCGTTTCGTCTGCCGGTGCCTGCATTGCGCTCAAAATCGGCTCATGAATTGGTCGCTGGGTGTGACCGGAAGGTTCAAATGACCGTGAGAATCTCGTCGGCGATCGACAGATGACATCAAAACAGAGATTTCTCTTTTATCCTCAGATGTTTAGGATTTCGTCTCGAGGCGAAATCCTGCCGGGCGCCACGTTGCCCCCGAACGCCACTCCGGCGCAAGGGTGCGGAGCGAAACTTAGAATCGGGATCAGAGCTTCGGGATCGGGTCTTGGCGCGAACCCGACCGCGCCTCTTCCAGAGGCTTCTCCTCCAGCAGAATCAAGGCCAGAAACGCCACCGCAAGCGTAACAGCAGCCGCGACGAACACGGTGGTAAAAGTCTCAGCCGACGCGCCGCCCAAAAAATGCCGGGTGAGCGTATCGGCCGGTGCGCCGACCGGCGCCGTCGCCAGCACGATGGCGCCGAATACGGCAATCAGGATCGTGCCGATCAGCGTGCGCGCGAAATTCATGGTGCCGAGCGCCGCGCCCAGATCGTGAACCGGCACGGTGTTTTGCAAGGCGACTTGGGTCAGCGGCGCGGTCGGCCCGAAGCCGATGCCGATCAGAAACAAGATGACCTCGAATTTTCCGGTCGTCATGGTGCCGGCGGAAGCCGCCAGCGCGATGACCGCGCCGACGCCGATGCACAGACACAACAGCGGCAACATCTTGTAGCGCCGAACCCGGCCGAGCAACTGGCTGGAAAGGCCCGCGCTTGCGTTCAAGGTGACCATCAGGATCATCAGGCTCAATCCCGACGAGGTGGCCGACCAGCCGAGCATGCTTTGCAGATACATCGGCAGAAAGACATTCAAGGCGACGATCGCACCCCAGCCGAACGAGTGCGCCGCGATCGCGAGCCGCGCCGCGGGATCGGCGAGGATCGCGATCGGAATGAGCGGCTCCCTGGCGGTGAGCAGCCGCGCGACAAAGCCTGCCCCCAACACCAGCGCGCAGCCGAGCAGCGCCAGCATCGGGGGCGACAGCCACGCATAGCGCACGCCGCCGAGATTGAGCGCCAGCATGAAGGTCGAGCTTGCCGCCATCACCAGGACGGCGCCGGCGAAATCGAGCCGATGCGGCCGTTCGTAGCGCGGCAAGCGCCGCAGCACCGTGAGCGCGAGCACCATCGCGATGGCGCACAAGGGAAAGTTCCACAGAAAGATCACCGACCAATGCAGATGATCGGAAATCCAGCCGCCCAAAGCCGGCCCGCTGCCGCCCGCGGTGGTAAACGCGATCGAGAAATAGGTGTAATAGCGGCCGCGCTCCTTAGGAGCCGCGATGTCGCCCAGGATCATATTGGCGGTCACGACCAGCCCGCCCGCGCCGCAGCCTTGCACGACGCGGCCGCAGATCAGCATCAGCATGGTGGGTGAAGCGGCGCAGATCAGCGAGCCCGTCATATAGATGGCGAGCCCGATCAACATCGCGGCGCGGCGGCCGTGGATGTCGGCGAACTTGCCGTAGAGCGGGGTGAGCGCGGTCGAGGCGATCAAGAAGGCGGTGATCAGCCATGGCAGATTGTGCACATCGCCGAGATTGCGGCCGATGGTCGGCAGCGCACTGGCGAGGATCGACTGATCGATCGAGCCTAAGAACACCGGCAGCATCATGCTGACGACGATCAGCCGCTTTTCCCGATGCGTCAGCGGCTGCGGCGCGCCGCGAACGGCGAAGGCTGCAAAGGCCGTTGCAGACTCGTGGGCGGCCATCGCCGCCCCGTTCGACCCCTCGGCGCCACCGCGCACCTCGTCGTTCATGAAGCGTCACTGACGCTGCGATGGACGATCTGCAGCGCCTCCCCGGTCGAATTTTGAGCAAGCAATAGCGGCAAAGCAGGTGCTTGTCATTTGTGCGGCTGAAGTTTCACCCCGCGCGGCCGGCCTCGGCGTAGCGCGTTACGCCGGCGATAATATCTGCTAGACTGTCGTCGACAACCGATGCGCCGTAAGCGCATCGTGGCGTCCGGAATGCGCTTCCGGAACCATTGCCACACCTATGCAATTCACCCGCCCGCGCGGTCTTGCCGGGCTGCCTGTCCTATTGAAGGAATGACGATGAAAATCAGCGCGCGCAATCAGATCAAGGGCAAGATATTGGACGTGAAAAAGGGCGCCACGACATCGCATGTGCGCCTTGAAATCGCGCCCGGCCAGGTCATCACGGCTTCGATCACCAATGAATCGGTGGAGGAGCTTTTCCTCAAGCCCGGCGACGCGGCCGTCGCCATCATCAAATCGTCCGATGTCATGATCGCGATCGACTGAAACATGAAATCAGCATTGATCGTGCTCATCGGCTTGTTGGCAGCAGGACCCTGCTTAGCGCAGGAGCCGGTCGGCTGCGACAAATTCAAATGGCCGCTCGACAAGGAGCGCGCGACGCTCAGCGGCACGGACCTGCCGAAGGTCGCATCCGGCGATCGCGCGCCGTGGAAGATTCCGTTTGCCGCGATTGCGGCTCTGGTGCCGTTCGCCGACGCCAAGTTGCCGACCGCGCCGGAACGCGCGCCGAAATCGCCAACGTCCTTTGCCGGCTTCATCCAGGTTGCGGCGCCGCCGCAGAGCGGCAGCTATAAGGTCAGCTTGTCGTCCGAAGGCTGGATCGACGTCGTGCAGGACGGCCGCACCGTGAAATCGACGGGCTTTACCGGCGCGACCGGCTGCGAGGGCATCCGCAAAAGCGTGAAGTTCGATCTGGCGGCGCAACCGTTCACAGTCGAACTCAGCGGCATTGCCACCGACACGATCCGCATTTCAATCACAGGCGACTAAACGCGCTCACTGCTGAAGCGTATTGGCGACCTTGAAGCTCGCCTCGGTCTTGGCCTTGATGTCGTCGAGCGTCACGTCGGGGGCAAGCTCGATCAAAGTCAGCCCGCCGCCCGAGCGGTCGAGCGTAAATACGCCGAGATCGGTGATCACCATATCGACGACGCCGGCGCCGGTGAGCGGCAGCGTGCAGCGCTTCTTGAGCTTGGAGTCGCCCTTGGCCGAATGCTCCATGACGACGACGACTTTCTTGACGCCGCCGACCAGGTCCATGGCGCCGCCCATGCCCTTGACCATCTTTCCCGGGATCATCCAATTGGCGAGGTCGCCGTTTTCCGCGACCTCCATGGCGCCGAGGATGGCGATATTGATATGGCCGCCGCGGATCATGGCGAACGAGTCCGCCGAGTTGAAATAGCTCGTGGTCGGCAGTTCGGTGACGGTCTGTTTGCCGGCATTGATGAGATCGGGGTCTTCCTCGCCTTCGAACGGGAACGGGCCGGTGCCGAGCATGCCGTTTTCCGACTGCAGCTGCACGCTCATGCCGTTGGGAATGTAATTCGATACCAGCGTCGGAATGCCGATACCGAGATTGACGTAAAAGCCGTCTTCCAGTTCCTTGGCGGCGCGTTCCGCCATCTGATCGCGGGTCCAGGGCATTAGAGTAATCCTCCCATCACACTTCCTCCCCTGTTCCGGCCGGCGCGTCAGCCTTCTGACGCTTGCGGACCGTGCGTTGCTCGATGTGTTTGGCCGCGGCCGGCACGTGGATCATGCGCTGCACATAGATGCCGGGGGTGATGATGTGGTCGGGATTGATGTCGCCGGGCTGCACCAGGTGCTCGACCTCGGCCACGGTCACTTTCCCCGCGGTCGCCATCGGCGGATTAAAATTGCGCGCGGTTTTGCGGTACACCAGGTTGCCCTCGGTGTCGCCGCGATAGGCGTGCACGATGGAGAGGTCGGCGACCAGACCCCGTTCCATCACATAGCGTTCGCCGTCGAATTCGCGCACGTCCTTGCCTTCGGAGATCTTGGTTCCGACCCCGGTCTTGGTGAAGAAGGCCGGGATACCGGCGCCGCCGGCGCGGATGCGTTCGGCCAGCGTGCCCTGCGGGTTGAACTCGATCTCCAGTTCGTTCGCCAGGAACTGCTGCATGAAAGTCTTGTTCTCCCCGACATAGGAGGAGATCATCTTCTTGATCTGGCGGGTATTGAGCAGCACGCCTAAGCCCACGCCGTCGATCCCGCAATTGTTGGAGACGATGGTCAGGTTTTTGACCCCGGAGTCACGTATGGCGAGGATCAGAGATTCCGGGATGCCGCACAGGCCGAACCCTCCGGCCATGATGGTCATGCCATCCTTCAGCAACCCGGCCAACGCGGAGCCTGCATCCGCATAGACCTTATTCATGCCCGCTCCATTTCCCCCGGCAAACCTTCAGCCAAAGCAGATTTGCCACTCTACGCTTAACCGGACGGGCGGAAAGGTCAACCGTTGCTCGGATAGGTGTAGGTCGTCACGATCGGCAGCTGGATTTGCGGGTGCGGATAATAATTCCAGCCGACATACATTGCCGCGAACAGAATGGCCGCGATCAGCGCGCCACCGACGCGGTTGCGGAACGAAATAAGGCTGCCAAGCAAAGCGGCAACGAAGGCGAAACCCGCCATCAACGCCACATAGATCCAATTTACCGCCGACAGGTCGATAGCCATTATATGCTCCTTGAGAGTGGATGCTCCTCAATAGCGTCCGTCCCGGAACAACGTCCGTTTCTGCTCCGGAATAATCGCTTACCTCTTTTAAAGCTTAGCCGAGGCCGCCGCTCCGCGCGACACCTTGGCGGCGCTTCGCACAAGAAGATATAAGGTTTGCGCAACCCGCCGGCGACATCGCGCCGGTGAGGTCTCCGATTACGGCGGCAGTACCCCAGTCCATGACTAATCTCCTTATTCTCCTGACGCTGCCGGAGCCCGTCCGCAATCAGTACCGCGACCGGCTGCGACAGCGCTTTCCCGAACTCGAAATCGAGCTGGTCGATCACCACTCAAAAGCCGGCCCCCATATCGCCAAGGCCGACGCGCTTTTGACCTTCGCGCCGATGCTATCCCCCAAGGTGCTCGAAGAGGCCGGCCGGCTGAAATGGGTGCAGGCGCTCGGCACCGGGACCGATAACCTCACCGACCAGCCCACCCTGCGCAAAGACATCGTCGTCACCAATCTCCACGGCATCCACGGGCCGCCGGTATCGGAGGCCGCTCTCGGCACCATGCTGGCGCTCGCTCGCGATCTGCCGCGGGCCGTGCGCGCCCAGGACGCCCGGCAATGGCAGCGCTTTCCGGCGCAGCTGTTGCACAACAAGACGGTCGGGATCTTGGGCATCGGCGTCATCGCCGAGGCGCTGGCGCCGAAATGCAAAGCCTTCGGCATGCGCGTGGTCGGGGTGAGTTCCGGGCCCCGCGCAGTCGCCGGTTTCGACCGCATGCACGGCCGCGACGAATTGCTGCGCGTCGTCGGCGATTTCGACTTCTTCGTGCTGTTGACGCCGCTCACCGCGTCGACCCGCAACAGCATCGACGCCAAAGTCTTCGCGGCGATGAAGCCTTCGAGTTTTCTGATCAATCTGGCGCGCGGCGGCGTTGTCGACGAACAGGCGTTGGTCGAGGCGCTCAAAGCCAAGCGCCTTGCCGGCGCCGCGCTTGACGTGTTCAACGAAGAGCCGCTGCCGCCCGACCACCCGTTCTGGGCGATGCATAACGTGCTGATCACCACGCATCAGGGCGGCTTCTGCGACGTCTATGTCGATTACGCGATGCCTACGATCGAAGCCAATATGCGGTGTTTTCTCCAAGGCGACGTCGGCGGCATGATCAACGTCGTGCCGCACTAGGAGTAGGCTCGAAAATCGCTGCCGGCGCTGCCCTTGCCGGAGTGGGGCGCGGCTATAATGGATGGCTAAGTTGGCAAAAATTCCCCCCGGCGTCGGTCCGAGACACCCACAGGTCGTTGTCCTCGTGGGGGCTACCGGCGACCTGTCCCGGCGTAAGCTGTTGCCCGGCCTGTTTCACCTCTCACGCGCCGGGTTTATTCCGGGGTGCCGGATCGTCGGCGTTTCGCTCGACCAGATCGACACCGAAGGCTTCCGCAAGATCGCGCGCGAGGCGCTCGATCAATTCTCCAGTCGGGCGGTGAAGGAGGCCGACTGGTCAGCGTTCGCCGATACACTGGACTACGTACCGATTTCCGGCGGCGCTGTCGTCTTGAAGGCGGCGATAAAGGGAGCCGAGACGAAATTGGGCGGCGAAAGTCGTCGTTTGCATTATCTGAGCGTGCCGCCCAACGCCGCATTGTCGGCAGTGCGTTTGCTGGCAGACGCCGATCTCGTCGATCGTTCCCGGATCGTCATGGAAAAACCGTTCGGCACCGATCTGGCAAGCGCGGTGTCGCTGAACGCGAAGCTGCACGAGGTTTTCGCCGAAGATCAGATTTTTCGCATAGACCACTTCCTGGGCAAGGAGCCGGCGCAGAACATTCTCGCGTTTCGTTTCGCCAACGGTTTGTTCGAGCCGATCTGGAACCGCAACTTCATCGACCATGTGCAGATCGATGTTCCGGAGAAAATCGGTTTAGGCAAACGGGCCGCATTCTACGAGGCGACCGGGGCGTATCGCGACATGGTGGTGACCCACTTGTTCCAGATCCTCGCCTTCATGGCGATGGAACCACCGACATCCTTGGAGCCGGTACCGATCAGCGAGGAAAAAAACAAAGTCTTTCGCAGCATGTCGCCGATCGATCCGAAGAACGTCGTCCGCGGACAATACGCCGGATATCGGGCCGAGGACGGCGTCGATCCGGAGTCCGATACCGAAACCTTCATCGCCCTAAAGTGCGCGATCGATAACTGGCGCTGGGCCGGCGTGCCGTTCTTTCTGCGCACCGGCAAGCAACTCGCGGAGGGCCAACGGATTATTTCGATCGCCTTCCGGGAGCCACCCAAGAGCATGTTTCCCGTGGGTTCAGGTGTCGGCGCGCAAGGCCCCGACCATTTGACGTTCGATCTGGCCGACGCCTCGAAGATGTCGTTGTCGTTCTACGGCAAGCGCCCTGGCCCGGGTATGCGTCTCGACAAGCTGAGCTTGCAGTTCGCCATGCATGACACGGGCATGGCCGGCGATGTGCTCGAGGCCTATGAGCGCCTGATCCTCGATGCGATGCGCGGCGATCACACGCTGTTTACGACCGCGGAGGGCATCGAACGGCTGTGGGAGGTGTCGACACCGCTGCTCGAAGCGCCGCCGCCGGTTCGGCTTTACCCGCCCGGCGGCTGGGGACCGAAATCGATCCATCAGCTTGTTGCCCCTCACGCCTGGCGACTACCGTTCGAGCGAGTCTGGCGTGACCCCAACCCCGAAGGCCACTGATGGTAGGGCCCCAGGAGAAGTGACGATGGAACAGCTTTCCGAACGGCTGCAGACGCCGATCTCCACGGCCGAGTTGGACCGGCGCTGGGCCGCGGTGCGCTCAGCGATGGAGCGCGACAAGATCGACGTGCTGTTGATGCAGAACAACAGCGATCAGATGGGCGGCTACGTCAAATATTTCACCGATCTGCCGGCGACCAACGGCTATCCGCTCACCGTGGTGTTCCCGCGCGACGATCTGATGACGCTGGTGAGCCAGGGTCCGTTCGGCGGCGTGCATAATCTCAACGGTAATAGCGACGGCGTCCGCCGCGGCGTCAAGCAATGGCTGACCACGCCGAGCTATGCCTCGTGTCATTACACGGCGAGCTACGATCCCGAGCTCGCGTCGCAGGCGCTGGCGCCCTATGCCGGCGGCACCATCGGGCTAGTCGGCACCTATCAGATGTCGTTTGCCATGGTGGATTACTTACAGAAAGGCCGCTTCTCCAACACGCGCTTCGTCGACGCAAGCGACCTCGTCGACCGCATCAAGGTGATCAAAAGCGCCGAGGAGCAGGACTTGGTGCGGCGCGCCGCCGCCATGCAGGATGGCGCGATGCGTGCGGCCTTTGCTGCGATCGAACCCGGCTTGCGCGATCGCGATATCGCGGCGATCGCACAGAGCTACAGCCAGCGCCACGGCAGCGAGCACGGCATTTATCTGTGCGCTTCGATGCCGGCGGACAAACCGGCGCAGTTTGCCGGCCACCATTACCAGAACCGCGTCATCAAAGAGGGCGACGTCTTCACGCTCCTGGTCGAGGATGCCGGGCCCGGCGGCATGTATACCGAGCTCGGCCGCACCGCCGTGGTCGGCAAGGCCTCGCAGCAGCTGAAGGACGAATTCGCCTTTACGCTCGAAGCGCGCAAATTCAATCTCGGGCTCTTGAAGCCCGGCACGCCCTGCAAGGAGATTTTCGCGGCCTATAACGACTTCATGCGCAAGAACGGCCGGCCGGAGGAAAAGCGGCTGCATTGCCACGGCCAGGGCTACGATCTGGTCGAGCGGCCGCTGATCCGCAACGACGAGCCGATGGCGATTGAAAAGGACATGAACATCGTCGTGCATCCGACCTATATCCGCGGCCCGATGTTTTCCTGGGTGTGCGACAATTATCTGATCGGCGCGGACGGCCCGGGCGAACGGCTGCACCGTTTCCCCGAAGCGCTTACCGAGCTAGGCTGATTCTGCTTCAACCGTTGCGCGCGCCGTCTTTGAGGGAGGGAAATGCCCATGAAAGAGCGAGTGGGCACGGCGCTGGCCGCGGCGTTGATTGTTTGCAGCCTGGCCTCTTCCTCAAACGCTTTTCCGGAACGCCCGCTGACCATGGTCGTTCCGTTCGCCGCAGGCGGCCCGGCCGACCTGCTCGGCCGCGTCGTCGCCAGCCGCATGAGCGAGATACTGAATCAGCCGGTCGTGGTGGAGAACATCAACGGCTCAGGCGGGATGGCCGGCGCGGCGCGCGTCGCCAATGCCGATCCCGACGGCTATCAATTCGTTCTCGGCACCGTCGGCACCCACGCCCAGGGGCAAACCCTCTACAAGCACCCGCTTTACGATGCCGTGACCGATTTCACGCCGGTTGTTCTCATCGCCGAAGTTCCGCTGGTGTTGCTCGCGCGCAAGGATCTGCCGGTCAAAGATTTCAAGGAGTTCGTCGGCTACGCCCGGGCGAACCAGGCAAAGCTGCAATTCGGCTCAGCCGGCGCCGGCTCGGCCTCACATCTCGGCTGCGTGCTCCTGAATTATGTCATCGGCGTCAGCGTCACGCACGTGCCCTATCGCGGCACGGCCCCGGCGCTGCAGGACCTGCAGGGCGGCCGCATCGACTATCTGTGCGACCTGATCCTGTCGGCAAAACCGCAAATCGAAGGCGACACCGTCAAGGGGTTGGCCAATCTCGACAGCAAGCGCTCGCCGGCTCTGCCCGACCTGCCGACGGCAGTCGAGCAGGGCAGCCCCGATCTGATCGCCTATACTTGGTTTGCGCTTTTCCTGCCGAAACACGCGCCCGAGCCGATCGTGAAAAAGCTTCATGACGCCGCGCTCGAAGCCATGCACACCGACACGGTGCGCGACCGGTTGACCGGCCTCGGCGCCGAGGTCGTCTCCGATCAGGAGGCGACGCCGCAATATCTCGGTCATCTGGTCAAGAGCGAGATCGATAAATGGGCGGCGCCGATCAAAGCCAGCGGCGTCAGCGTCGAGTAAGCCATTACCGTCAACGCCCGGCCCATTGCGGCGAACGGTCGAATTGACTGCGCCGGGCAGGCAATGCAGCACTGAGGCAACGGAGGAAACGACCCAATGAAGAAGAAATCGAAATACAAATCATTCGCCGCGCTTTTCGCTGTCACGCTCGCCTTTGCGCTTCCGGCGCGCGCCGAAGATTTCCCCAGCCGAACGATGACGATGGTCATCCCATTCGCCGCCGGCGGACCGACCGACATCCTCGGCCGCGTCGTCGCCAACCGCATGGGCGAAGTGTTGGGCCAGAGCGTCATCGTCGAGAACGTCGCCGGCGCCGGCGGCATGACCGGCTCGGCGCGCGTCGCCAATGCCACGCCCGACGGCTATCAGTTCGTGCTCGGCACCGTCGGCACCCACGCGCAGGGCCAGACGCTCTATAAGAATCCGCTCTACAACGCCGTGACCGATTTCACGCCGGTCATTCTGATCGCCAACGTGCCGATCGTGCTGGAGACGCGCAAGGACCTGCCGGTCAACACGTTTACGGAATTCGTCGCCTATACCAAAGAGCATCAGGCGCAGATGCAGTTCGCCTCGGCCGGCACCGGTTCGGCAGTGCATCTCGGCTGCGTGCTCCTCAACTACGTGATCGGCGTCAATGTTACGCACGTGCCCTATCGCGGCTCGGCGCCGGCGCTGCAGGACCTCGAAGCCGGCCGGGACGACTACATGTGCGACATCATCACCACGGCCAAGCCGCCGATCGATGCAGGCGCGCTCAAGGGCCTTGCGATCTTCGACGACAAACGTTCGCCGGCGCTGCCCAACGTGCCTACCGCGGCCGAGCAAGGCACCCCCAATCTCATCGCCTATACCTGGAACGCGATCTTCCTGCCGAAGAACACACCGGAGCCGATCGTGAAAAAGCTTCACGACGCGGCGCTTGAGGCCATGCATACGCAGGCGGTGCGCGACCGGCTGACGAGCTTCGGTGCCGCAATCGTCCCCGATGCCGATGCGACGCCGCAACATTTGAGCGATCTGGTCAAAAGCGAGATCGCCAAATGGGCGGTGCCAATCAAAGCCGCCGGCGTCACGGTGGAATGACGGTCGCTCCGGGCTCGCTCAGCCCGCCCGGAAATAATTTTTCGGCCACAGCGCTCGCAACGTCGCGATGACCTTGGCCATCTTGCCAAGCTCGGCTCTGACCACGTCCAAAGCGCGCCAAATTCCGTCGAGGTCTGAGGTCAGCGCATTTTGCGAAGCCTGAATCCGCATCATATTTTGCCGCAAGAATTCGAGCTTTTCATAATTGTTCATGTTATCCCATGAGGGAGTCATGCAGTTCCACTCCAGCGCCTAACGAACGTCGCGGCGCAATCCTGTTGATGCTTGACCAGCGTCACACCAACGACTTGTTCGACCTTACCACTATACCTGATTCGTCTGCGGAATCTGAAGGCTGACCAACACCTGGGAAGGCTGCCTGCGGGATCGCCCATAGACGCGATGGCCAGATCGCTCGGTCCGCTATCCCGTAGCTGCAGGCATCGGCCGGCGAGTGATACGGCCACGCGCTGGTTAACAGCGCCGCTTTTCGTCCGCTATTTGCGCTAAAAAATCCCCAATTACGTCACCGTGAGGCCACGCCGGCTGTGCCCTATGCGCCGCTGGAGCATGATCTTTTCTGAAAACCGGAGTCTGCTTTTCCAGATCATGCTCGGTTCAGTAACGGAGGACGCAATGCTGAGTATTCGCATCGTCTCTGCGGCCGCCGGCGCGGCAATCGCTTTGCTGTTGGCAACAGGCTGGGCAACGGCGCAGACCGCCACAAATGAACAGCCCGGCAAGCCGCTGGCGCTGCTCGCGGGCTTGCGGCCGCCGCATGAGAGCAAGGTCCATGCGACCGCGTCGATTGTCCACACCAAAACAGCGGGCAGAACTATCAAACAAACAGCCGCGAAACGATCGGCGGCAAAGCGGCCGACGCAATTGGCGCGGAAAAAATTCCACGAGATTGCGGCCGCGCCGTCGCAAGAACAGCCGCTGGCGCCAAGCGTCGCGCCGGCAAATAATCGGCCGGTCGCCGATGCCGCGCCGCGGGCGGATATGGCCACAGCGTCAGATATGGCCATGGCGGCGCCGCAGGCGGGCCTTGCCGAGGCCGCGCCACTGGACAGCGGGCTGAGCGCGATCGTGGTCGCGGGCGAGACGGTGCAAGTGGCCTCGCCGGACCAGGTCAACGACATCGACCTTGCAGCCGACGACGGCAATCATGCGAACCTAACAACAGCGCCGAGCGAACGCACCGAGGTTAAGTCCATGTCACATGTGTTCGCAGCGCCGGTCCATGCCGACGCCAGTGCGGTCGGCAGCGCATCTTGGGTTGCACAAGTGCTGGCGGCGCTCGGCGGCGCGGTTGCCGCCGGTACGGTGGCCTGGTTTCTGATCGGCTTCGGACCGCAGCGCATGTATGGCTGAGCGGACGGCGAAAATAGCGGCTGGCGTGCCGTGGGTGCTAGGGCATGGACTCCTTAACGGTCTGGACTCGCTCCGCCCCGGCCTCAAGTCCGCTTTCGGGGGCGAAGCGGCCATGGATCGGCAGGCATGACCCGTTGGAACGGTCGAAAATGAACCGGAACAGTCACGCGACGCCGAGAGGCGTGCGCTACCACCCGGGCGGCTTGTCTGGCCAGCACGCGAAGCGCGCGGGTGCATCAATGACGGTCAAGGATGAGAAAGGGTGAAGCTCTTCTCCGCCAGAACGGTGCCGCCGTTTAGGAGCTGCAGCGTCCAAACGCCCGTCGGCCACTTCGAAGGATTCGAACCAATGACAAAAAATATATTGTTGCCGGGACCGATCGTATAGGTAAAAGGTGCTTGGTCGCTGAGCTTGAGGGCTCCAGTGCTAATATCGGGTATTCCTGGCGATGGGTATTTAACCGCCTCCACAAGCTCGACGGTGGCGCCTTTCGGCGTGCCGAAGAGCGCGAACCCAAAGCCGAACTTCGTATTTGGAATCAACGTGATCTGATCGCTGTTGGTCGTCGGCGGGACGCCGCCTGATCCGATGTATCGTTCGCCGGTCGCGTTGTCGGCATCTTTCACCACCTTCGTTGTTGCGGTCAAATTGCCGTACCAGGTGATCGTCGCTCCGGTGACATTGGCCTTCTGTGCAAAGGCGGGTTGGCCGGACGCAAGAAATGCGGTCAGCAGAAACAGGGATGTAAGTCGCACGTGTGCTCTTGTCTAGCTGTGGCGTGAATTGCAAGAATGCTAGCTAGAATTTTACTTCTTTCCGGCTGTCCTGCAAGCGCACGGCAGCGAGTATTACACCACTCCAATGTCGTTTATTGGCCCATCGCGTCATTTCGCGGCAAGGCGGCATTTCGGTCGGTTTCAGAGCGAGGCGGACATTGAGCGGGATTTATGAGTACACGGCCTAGTCGCTATTCGCTATTCGCAATTTCGCCGTTTCCGAGCCCTTCGCCTTGAGCGTCTTGAACAGGTCAAGAGCGTCCTTCGGCTTTAGGTTCTTGTGCACGACGGCCGAGACCGCAGCGATCATGGCGGCCGGCGCTTCGGATTGGAAAATATTGCGGCCCATATCGACACCGGACGCGCCCTGCTGCACGGCGTTATACGCCATGGTCAGCGCCTCGAGCTCGGGAAGCTTCTTGCCGCCGGCCATGACGATCGGCACCGGGCAGGATGCCGTGACGGTCTCAAAACCTTCATCGACGTAATAGGTCTTCACATATTGCGCGCCGAGCTCGGCGATGATGCGGCAGGCGAGCCGGAAATACTTTGCGTCGCGCACCATGGCCTTGCCGACCGCGGTGATGCCCATGACCGGAATGCCGGCGCGTAACCCGGCATCGACCAGCCTCGTCATATTATGCACCGAGCGCGTCTCGTGCTCGCCGCCGATGAAGACCTGGATGCCGACGCCGGCGGCGTTGAGCCTGATCGCGTCGTCCATGTCCATGGCGATCTGTTCGTCGGACAGCTCTTCGCGCAAAATGCTGGGCCCGCCGCTGGCGCGCAGCACCATCGGCTTCTGAGACTCAGCGGGAATGACGCTGCGCAAAATCCCGCGCGTGCAGAACAGCGCGTCGCAGGACGGCAAGAGCGGCACGATCGAAAGGTCGATGCGCTCAAGCCCGGTGGTCGGGCCCTGAAAATAGCCGTGGTCGACGGCGAGCATCACGGTGCGGCCCGAGGCGGGATCAAACACCCGCGCCATGCGGTTCTTCATGCCCCAATCGAGCTGATGCGATCCTTTGAGATAAAAGCCCGGCGTCTGCTGCGGCTGGTCGAGCGAATAGCGTTCGCCTTCTTTGTCGGCTTCCGGCATGATGTCGTCAGTCCCCGCCTGATGTTGCCGCCGTCAATGTTGCGTCGGCAATTTTACTTCGGCAACGTTACTTCAGTTGATGTTGCGTAGCCGGTTAGTCCGGAGTCCGCCAGTAGGGATTGAGGCTGCAATAGCCCCGGTTGCCGGCCAGGATAAATGGCTGACACTCCTCGACCGAGTCATAGACGCATTCCCACATCAGGTTGCCGCCGCCATTGTCGGTGACCGCGCACCACCTGGCGTGACCCCAGGTGGCGGTCCGGCCCGGCGTTGCGGCCAAAATCATGAAAAGGCAGGTGGCCGCAGCCAGGCCCACAGCCGCGAATGTCGGTCTCGGAATGAGGATTTTCATAGCGATAGTTTAGGGTCGCAAGGGGGCGAAAAGCAACGCAGCGGAACTGCTCCGGCCGCGCATCCTCAATGCCGGCCACGGACCCTTAACCGAACCGGACCGAGCCCTCGATCGCCCTTTCGCTGCCTCTTTTGCCCTTGCAATGTTCTTTATTTGTTCTAGTATGGTCATTCTAGAACATACAGAGAACATCGACAGCTTATCCCCGGCAGGGAATCCCGCCAAATGGCTGAGCCCATTGCTCTTTCTGTTGCTGTTGTGACGCCAAGGGCTCTTGTAAGTCCGGCGCGAAACCGCGCCGTCGTCATCGCGGAATTGCGTCGCCTGCTGCGGCCCGCAAGGCAACCCGACAAAGTTCTGCCGTTCGGCCTCTCAGCGCTCGATTCACACCTGCCGGAGGGCGGCCTCGCCTGCGGCGCCTTGCACGAGATCGTGCCGGAGACGCAAGGCGCCATCGCTGCCGCCTTCGGCTTCGTCGTGGCGCTCCTGGGCCGCCTGCCGCCGGCGCACCCGCTCATCGTCGTCATGCCGGCCCATATGCCGGGTTATGGGCTGCGCCCATACGGCCGGCTTTGCGGACATATTTCCGGACACGGCCTCAACGCCTTGGGCCTCGATCCCGGCCGCGTGATCTTGGTCGAGACGGCGCACCGCAAAGAAACTCTGTGGGCGATTGCCGAGGCGTTGCATTCGGGAGCGCCCGCCGCCGTCTTAGGCATGATCGACCGGCTCGATCTCAAGACCAGCCAAAAGCTGCAGCTCGCGGCCAGCGATTGCGGGCTGCCGCTGTTGCTGCTGCGGCCGGCGGCCCCCACCCCACCCTCCCCCGCATCGGGATCCCCGCCGCGCGAGCGCGGCGGGGTGCCCCTCGGGGGAGGCTGGGGAGGGGGAAGTGCTGCGGCAACGCGCTGGCGCGTCGGCACCGCACTTGCCGCGCGCGACCGCTTCGGCATGCAGGCGCGCCCGCGATGGCATCTGCAACTCGAACGCTGTCGCAACGGCCGGCCGGGCGAATGGGTAGTGGAGTACGATCATGTCGCGCATCGTTTCAGTTTGGCTGCCGCGCTGGCCGATTCAGCGCTTTCTCGCGGCGCAAAGCATCGATCCACAGACGATCGATCCTGCAGATACGCCGATCGATCCTGAGCGGCCGTTCGTCCTGGTCAGTGGCGGCGCCGGAGGCCCCCGCCTCGCCGGTTTGAACGCCGCGGCGGAACAAGCAGGCCTTGCGCTCGGCGAACCCTTGGCCGACGCGCGGGCGAAAGCTGTGCCGCTGCAAGTGCGCGCCATCGACGCTGCCGCCGATGCCGCCGCGCTACGGCGGCTGGCGTTATGGGCGACGCGCTATACGCCGACCGCTTCACCATGGCTTAAAGAATTTGGCGGCGAGGCAAATGGCGCCGACGGTTTTTTCCTCGACATCGAAGGATCCGCGCATTTGTTCGGCGGCGAGGACAAGCTCATCGCCGATCTCGCCGCCCGGCTCGACCGTTTCGGGCTCAAGGCGCGGCTTGCGGTTGCCGCAACGCCGGGCGCCGCCTGGGCGGCGTCGCGCTTTCACCGCTCGCCGTTAGCCGTTTTGCCGTTGGGTCAAGAAGTGGCGGCGCTGGCCGAGATGCCCATCGCGGCGCTGCGGCTTACGCCGGAAACCCGCAACGCGCTGCGCCGGCTCGGCTTCAAAACCGTAGGCTCCCTCATCGACCAGCCGCGCGCGCCCTTTGCCGCGCGCTTTGCGGCGGAACTCTTGCGCCGTCTCGATCAGGCGCTCGGCCGCGTCGACGAACCGCTCGTGCCCATCGTCGCGCCGCCGGTCTATCACAGCCTGCATTATTGGCTCGAACCGATCATCACCGCGGAGGCGATCGTCGCCCGCGCCAGACGGCTCATGCAAAATCTCGTCCATGTGCTGGTGCGCGACGACGTCGGCGCGCGCGCGTTGCGGCTTTGCCTTTACCGCGTCGACGGCGCGGTCGAGACCATCGATATCGGGCTGACGCTGCCGACGCGCGACGTTTCCCATGTGGCGCGCCTCATCGATCTTAAGCTCGAGGCGGTTGCGGCGACGCAAGACGCGGGCTTCGGCTTTGAGGCGATCGGGCTTGCCGTCACCCGCGCCGAAGCCATGCCGGCGCGCCAGACCGAGTTCACCGCGACTGCTGCGGAAGACAGCGCCGAGCGTTGCGCGGCTTTGATCGATGCGCTGCGGCAGCGTCTCGGTTCGCAGTGCGTGCGACGGTTCGCGGCCCGTGCCAGTCACCTGCCCGAGCGCGCCGAAGTATTGCCGCCGATCGACGGCAAGACATGTCAAGTCTCCGCATGGCCTGCGCCTGAACAGGCGCGTCCGCTCTTGCTGTTGCCTCGTGCCGAGCCGACCGAGGTCACAGCGCTTGTTCCCGACGGTCCGCCGCGGCGGTTTTGCTGGCGCGGCGTGACCTACGATGTCACCGGCTCCCAGGGCCCGGAACGCATCGCCGCCGAATGGTGGCGGCATCGCGCACAGACCGTTCCGCCGACGCGCGATTACTATCTCGTCGAGGATGCCGGCGGCCATCGCTTCTGGCTGTTCCGCGAAGGCCTCTATGAGCGCGAGACCGCGGCGGCGCGCTGGTTCGTGCAAGGCTTGTTTGCTTGAGCGAGAGGCAAAAGCGAACTCCCCTCCCCCTTGTGGGGAGGGGTTGGGGGTGGGGGTCGGGAGGCGCCGCGCAGAAGTCGACGCTTTCGCGTCACCTCGCGACCCTCCACCCTACCCTCCCCCACAAGGGGGGAGGGAAATGACGAGCTATGCCGAACTGGCCGTGACCACCAATTTCTCCTTCCTGCGCGGCGCCTCGCATCCGCAGGAATTGGTCGCGCGCGCCGATGAGCTCGACCTCACCGCCATCGGCATCGCCGACCGCAACAGTTTCGCCGGCGTGGTGCGCGCCTATAGCGAAGCGAAAAAAAGAAAAATAAAGCTTCTCGTCGGCGTGCGCCTGGTGATGGCCGACGGTTTCGAGGTGCTGGCCTATCCGATCGATCGCGCGGCCTACGGCCGGCTTTGCCGTCTCCTCACCGTGGGCAATCTCAAGGTCAAGAAAGGCGAATGCAGTCTCGCCTTCGAAGACATTCTCGACGCCAGCCAAGGACAGATGCTGATCGCGCTGCCGCCACGGTCGGCATTTTTTTCCGAATCATCACCGACGGTTTTCACAGAGCGGCTTGCCGCGTTGGCGCGCGCGGCGCCTGGCCGCGTCTTTCTCGCCGGCGTGCATTATCATCGCGGCGACGAGCCGCGCCGGCTTGAGCTTCTAGCCGAACTCGGCACGCGGACGAATGCGCCGCTCGTCGCCGTCAACGAGGTTTTCTATCACAGCCCGGAGCGCCGGCCGCTCGCCGACGTGCTGACCTGCGTGCGCGAAAAATGCACGCTCGACGAAGCGGGATTGCGGCTCACCGTCAATGCCGAACGCCACATCAAGCCGCCGCAAGAGATGGCGCGGCTGTTCCAAAATTTTCCCGAAGCCATCGCCCGCTCCTTGGAGATCGCGCAAGCCTGCCGCTTCCAGCTCGGCGAACTGACATATGAATATCCCGACGAGCCGGTGCCGGAAGGCAAAACCGCGCAAGGCCACCTCGAAGATCTGACCTGGGCGGGCGCGCGGGAACGCTATTCGCTCGACCGGTACCCGGAAGGCATTCCCGCCGACGTTCAAAAACGGCTACGCGATGAACTCGCGCTCATCGCCAAGCTCGGCTATGCGCGCTATTTCCTCACGGTCCACGACGTCGTCGCCTTCGCGCGCAATCAGGACAAAGAAATTCTCTGTCAGGGCCGCGGCTCCGCCGCCAACAGCGCGGTTTGCTTTTGCCTTGGCATCACTTCGGTGAATCCGGACAAAAGCAATCTTCTGTTCGCCCGTTTCATTTCCGAGAACCGCGGCGAACCGCCCGATATCGACGTCGATTTCGAGCACGAACGGCGCGAGGAAGTGATCCAATATATCTACGCCCGCTACGGCCGCCATCGCGCGGCGATCTGCTCGACCGTCGTGCATTACCGCTCGCGCCGCGCCATCCGCGAAGTCGGCAAGGTTTTGGGCTTGACCGAAGACGTCACGGCAGCGCTCGCCAAGACGGTGTGGGGCTATGGCGACGGCTTGCCGGACGATCACGTCCGCCAGGCCGGCCTCGATCCGGCAAATCCGGCGATCCGGCAGGCGACAGCGCTCGCCGACGATCTGATCGGCTTCCCGCGTCATTTGTCGCAGCATGTCGGCGGCTTCGTACTGACCCGCGGCCCGCTCGACGAGACGGTCCCGATCGGCAATGCCGCCATGGACGACCGCACCTTCATCGAGTGGGACAAGGACGACATCGACACGCTCGGCCTGATGAAGGTCGACGTGCTGGCGCTCGGCATGCTGAGCTGCCTGCGCCGCGGCCTCGATCTCCTTAAAGAGCATTACGGCGCCGACTATTCGCTCGCCACGCTGCCGGCCGACGACTCCGCCGTCTACGCCATGCTGTCGCGCGCGGATTCGGTCGGCGTGTTCCAGGTCGAGAGCCGCGCCCAGATGTCGATGCTGCCGCGCTTGAAGCCGCAATGTTTCTACGACCTCGTCATCGAAGTCGCGATCGTGCGGCCCGGGCCGATCCAAGGCGACATGGTGCATCCCTATCTGCGCCGGCGCGACGGCATCGAAAAGGAACACTACCCCTCCCCCGATCCGGCGCATGGGCCGAAGAATGAATTGCAAGAAGTCCTGAAAAGAACGCTCGGCGTGCCGCTGTTCCAGGAACAGGCGATGCAGATCGCCATTACGGCGGCGAAATTCACGCCCGACGAGGCGGACGGGCTGCGCCGCGCCATGGCCACGTTCCGCCACACCGGCAATGTCCATCTGTTCCGCGACAAATTCATCGGCGGCATGGCCGCGCGCGGCTATGACCGCAGCTTCGCCGAACATTGCTTCGGCCAGATCGAAGGCTTTGGCGAATACGGTTTTCCGGAAAGCCACGCCGCGAGTTTCGCGCTTCTGGTCTATGCCTCGGCGTTCATCAAATGCCGTTATCCGGACGTGTTCTGCGCCGCCATCCTCAACAGCCAACCGATGGGTTTTTATCAGCCGGCGCAATTGGTGCGCGACGCGCGAGCGCACGGCATCGCGATCCGGGAAGCCGATGTCAATTTCAGCGCCTGGGATTGCACGCTGGAACCCGCCGCCGAGGGCCGCCATGCCGTGCGGCTCGGCTTCCGCCTCATCCAAGGGCTCAACCAAGAGGAGCTGAAAAAGCTGATTGCGGTGCGCGGCAACGGCTTCTCCTCGATCGAGCGGCTCGCGGCCATCGCCGGCATTTCGCGCTTTTCCATCGAGCGGCTCGCGGAAGCCGACGCCTTCCGTTCGCTAGGCCTCGATCGCCGCGCCGCATTATGGGCGGCGCGCCGCCTCGACATGATCGGGGCTAGACCGCCGCGCGGCGGCGACGCAGCGCAAAACAGAGAACAAGATAAAGCGCAAGATTTGGCGCTGCCGCTGTTGACGCCGCATTTGAGCGACGAGCTTTTCCCCGAACCCGCCGTCGCACTCCCCGCCATGCCGCTTTGCGAACATGTCGCGGAAGATTACATGGCGACCGGGCTGTCGCTGAAAGAGCACCCGGTGCATTTCTTCCGCGACCGCCTCGACGCGCTCGGCGCCATGCGCAACGCGGCGCTTCGCAGCGAAGCCTTGGCGCAGAATGCGACAGTCACCGTCGCCGGCCTCGTTCTGGTGCGCCAGCGCCCCGGCACCTCGAAGGGTGTCGTGTTCATGACGCTCGAGGACGAGACCGACATCGCCAACATCATCGTCTGGCCGAAAGTCTTTGCCGAAAACCGCCGCACGGTGATGACGGCGCGTTTGCTCGCCGTGCGCGGCCGCCTGCAACGCTCAGGCCTCGTCATCCATGTGATCGCGGAAAGTTTCGTCGATCTGTCCGCCGAATTGCCATGGTTACGCGACGGCGATCTTTTTTCACCGAGATTTTCCGGCGGCCAACATCCGGATACCGCGGCGCTGCCGCTCAAGAGCCGCGACTTTCATTAGTCACGCGAAACCCCAGCCACCGGAGACAAGCCAAAGGAGATCAAGCATGTGCGGACGCGCCAAACTTCCCGACGACGTTTCCGAAATCAAACTCGATCTGAAAATAGACTGGGACGAGATCGGCGATTACCGGCCGCGCTGGAATGCGGCGCCGACCTCCAATCTACCCGTCGTCGTCTCGAACAACGGCGAACGGACGCTGACATTGATGCGCTGGGGCCTGGTGCCGGCATGGGCAAAAGACCTCAAGATCGGCTATTCGACATTCAACGCCCGCGCCGAGGGCGTCGATACGCGGCCGGCCTTCCGGGCCGCCTGGCAGGCCGGTCGCCGCTGCCTGGTCATAGCGGACGGCTATTACGAGTGGCGCGCAGCCGACAAGCAACCCTTCGCTGTGGCACTCGGCAACCGCGGCCCGATGACGTTTGCCGGCCTATGGGACCTCTGGCGCGCGCCGGACGGTGGTTTGCTCAAATCCTTCGCAATCATCACCACGGCCGCCAACGACCTGCTCGCGCCATTGCACGATCGCATGCCGGTTTTATTGGCGCCGGACCGCTGGTCGGGTTGGCTGGGCGAAAAAGCCGCAACGCCGGCCGAACTCAAAGCCATGCTGAAGCCTTATCCCGGCGCGGCCATGACGTTCTGGCCGGTCGACCGCCGGGTCGGCAATGTTCGCAACGACAGCCCGGATTTGTTCGCGGCCATTCAACCGCGGTCGAGCCAGCCGGTTTAAGGCTGCCGCAGCGTTATTCGAACGCGGTTAAATTGAACAGGCTCACGCTTTCCACCAAAAGTCAGGGCCCGTTAACCGGCTAATTTTCGGCCAGTTCCTGGGCCGGTTTATGGGCCGGTTTATGGGCCGGAATTTACGACCGATCGTCTTGGCCGTTATGGTGATCGAGCGATACGGAACAGTTGCACCCATCCGCACCGCCCTATATCGTCTGGCGTCTGCCGAATGCAGGCGCGCCCCCGAGGCCCGCAGTGCGGCACGACGGGGCGAACAACGGGAGACCCGCGACACCGCGTCGCTGCGGAGTGTAGCGGAATTTGCTGTAGTTCCTCGTTTCGAAGAAAATCGGGGCGAAGAACCCTAAGGCCCCCTAAAGAGTACCGGGAGGATATATTGCGGCTTTCCACCAGCCCTTTCCGCGAGCTGATGGGCAAGCGTGACTTCTACGCTGGCGGCTTGATGATATTGCTCGGCCTCGGCATCGCGCTGAAGGGCACGAGCTATCGGGCCGGAACCCTGATGCATATGGGACCGGGCTTCTTGCCGACCGCGCTCGGCGTGCTGCTCGTGCTGCTCGGCATTGCCATTGCCGCCACCGGTCTGGCGCCGTCCGAAGGCGGCAGCGAAGACGACCAGCGTCTCTTGCCGGAGCATCCGCAATGGTGGGGCTGGTTCTGCATCCTGCTGAGCCCGGTGTTCTTCATCTTCTTCGGTAAGAACTTCGGCATGATTCCAGGGACCTTCGCCTGCGTCTTTATCGCCGCGCTCGGTGACAAGAACGCGACCTGGACGGGCACTTTCGTATTGGCAACCGTCATAACCGTGTTCGGCGTCGGACTTTTCTCCTATTTCCTGCAGGTGCCGATGCCGATTCTCGCCTGGTGGGGCGCTCAATGATAGGGACTTCGCTTGAAAGTCTTTGGTACGGCTTCGGCGTCGCGCTCGAGCCGCACAATCTGATGTTCTGTTTCATCGGCGTGTTGGTCGGCAACATGGTCGGCGTGCTGCCGGGCATGGGTCCGCTCGCCACCATCTCAATTCTGCTGCCGCTCACCTTCGGCATGAAGCCGGTGGCCGCCATCCTGATGCTGGGCGGCGTCATGTACGGCGCCCAGTACGGCGGCGCAATCTGCTCGATCTTGCTCAATTTGCCATGCCATCCACCGCATGCCGTGACCTGCCTCGACGGCTTCCCGATGACCAAACAAGGCCGCGGCGGGGTGGCGCTCGGCCTTACGGTGCTGGCCTCGTTCGTCGGCGCCTCCTGGGGCATCACCGAAATGGTCTTCCTGTCGCCCCTATTGGTGCGGGCGGCGTTGCAATTCGGTCCAGCGGAGGTTTGCTCGCTGATGTTGCTCGGCTTGCTGGCGGGTTCGACGCTGGCGCGCGGCTCGCCGGTCAAGGGCGTGGCGATGACGGTGCTGGGTCTGTTCCTCGGCTCGGTCGGCACCGATCTCGAGACCGGATCGGAGCGCTACACCTTCGGGCTGACGGAGCTCGATGACGGCATCGAATTGATCGCGATCGCGCTCGGTTTGTTCGGCATCGCCGAGTTCATGAACAGCATCAATCAAGTCGCGCCGATCAATACCAAATACACCCACGTCAAGCTCAGCGACATGCGCCCGACCAAGGCTGATCTGAAACGCTCGTTCTTCCCGATGTGGCGCGGCACCATCATCGGCAGTCTGTGCGCGCTGATCCCCGGCACCGGCCCGACCATTGCCTCCTTCGTCGCCTACGCCACCGAAAAGAAAATCTCCAAACATCCCGAACTGTTCGGCACCGGCCTGATCGAAGGCGTGGTCTGTCCGGAAGCCTCGACCCACTCTTCGGTGCAGGGCGATTTCATCCCCACCATGAGCCTTGGCATCCCGGGCGACGCGGTGATGGCGCTGTTGCTCGGCGCGCTGATGATTCAAGGCATCGTGCCGGGACCGCAGCTGATCTCGCAGCATCCGGATATTTTCTGGGGATTGGTTGCCAGTTTCTGGATCGGCAACATCATGCTGGTGCTCTTGAACGTGCCGTTGATTGGCATCTGGGTGAAGATGCTGGCGATCCCCTACAAGTTCCTCTACCCGAGCGCCATGTTCTTCGTCTGCATCGGCGTCTACGCCGCCAACAACGACTTTTTCCAGGTCGGCGAGGTCGTGGTGATCGGCGCGTTCGGCTACATCCTGCTGCGCCTTGGCTTTCATCCGGCACCGATCCTGCTCGGCTTCGTGCTCGGGCCGCGGTTCGAGGAGAATTTCCGCCGCGCCATGCTGATCTCGCGCGGCGACCTCGCCGTCTTCGTCGAGCGGCCGATCAGCGCGGTGTTTGTCGGGCTGTGCGTGCTTCTGATCGGCTCGCAGATCTATATCCGCCTTAAAGGCGCCAAGCCGCCGATCGAGCCGTCGCTGCAGCCGCACGGCAATGGCTCGCCGACCGTGCCGGCCGAGATTAGCGCCGCGGCGGAGTAGGAGCGACAACCCCGCGTTCAAACCGAGGTGCCGCGCACGCCCCGTCCGAGCACGCGCGCGAGGCGCTCGGAGAACAGCCGCGTATCCGCCGGGCGATCGCCCTCGACGAGCTTGGCTTCATCGAACAACAAATGCGCCGCGTCCTCCTTGAAGGCGCGCTCGGTGTCTGCAAGCGCGGCGAGCGCGATCACAAGCTGGTGTTGCGGGTTGACCTCGAGGATCGGTTTTGAGGCCGACGTCAGCCGTCCGGCGCCGGCAAGAAGTTTTTCCAGCGCCCGATCCGGACCGAAATCGGGCGCCACCAGACACACCGCGCTGTCGGTGAGCCGGTCCGACGCCCGCACCTCGGCGACCGCGTCGCCGAGCGTTGTCTTCACGAAAGCAAGGAAGTCCTTCACCGTATCGGCTGCGTCTTGAGCCTTCTCCTCGCCGGCGTCGAGTCGCGGAATGAGCGCGAGATCGGCCGCGCCTTGCGTCACCGACTTGAACGGCTTGCCGTCGAAATCGATCCCCGGCGTAACCCAGAAGGTGTCGACCGGATCGGGCAGCAGCAGCACTTCGATGCCGCGTGCGCGAAAGCCTTCCAGATGCGGCGACGAGGCAAGCCGCGCGATATCGTTGCCGGCGAGATAATAGATCGCGGTTTGGTTAGGCTTGAGCGCCGCGACGTAGTCCTTCAGGCCGCGCCACTCGTCGGCCGCGGCCGTGGTCTTGAAACGCGCCAGTTTGAGGAGCGCATCGCGGCGCTCGAAATCCTCGTAAATGCCTTCCTTGAGCACGGCACCAAAGGTGTCCCAGATCTTGGCGTAAGCCTGCGGCTCCTTATCGGCGAGCCGCTCCAATTCGGTGAGCACGCGGCCCGTCGCGCCCTTTCTGATGGCGGCAAGCAACGGGCTCTCTTGGATTTTCTCGCGCGAGACATTGAGCGGCAGATCGGCCGAGTCGACGAGACCGCGAACGAAACGCAAATAGCGCGGCAAGATCTCCGCATCGTCGGTGATGAAGACGCGCTTGACGTAGAGCTTGATGCGGCCTGAGCGGTCGGGATCGAACAGGTCGAACGGCCGAGATTCCGGAATAAACAGCAGCGTGGTGTAGTCCTGCCGCCCCTCGGCGCGGAAATGGACGGTCAAAGCCGGCTCGTCGAACGCGCCGGCAATGCCGCGATAAAAATCGGTGTAATCCGCCGGCGTAATGTCCGCTTTCGGCTTGGCCCAGAGCGCCGCCCCGTCGGTGACTTCGGCGGGCGCGTCGCCGGGCTTGTCGACGATCGCGATCGGCACCGGCACGTGGCCGGACTGCGCTTTGATGAGCTGCTCGATGGTGGAGCGCTCGGCATAGGTCTTGGCGTCTTCCAACAGATGCAGGATGACGCGGGTGCCGCGGCGCGGCGCCTCGTCGCCGGTGGCGGGGGATACTGCGAATGTGCCCTGGCCGTCGGACGACCACAGCCAGGCTTCAGCGGTGCCGGCGCGCCTTGAAATGACCTCGACCCGCTCGGCCACCATAAAGGCTGAATAGAAGCCGACGCCGAAACGGCCGATCAGCGCCGAGTCTTCGGTCTTCTGGCCGTTTTCGCCCTTTTGCGCCGCCTCGATCCGCTCCAAAAACGCCTTGGTGCCCGAGCGGGCGATGGTGCCGAGCGCCTCGATCATCTCGTCGCGGCTCATGCCGATGCCGTTGTCTTCCACCGTAAGCCGCTTGGCGTCGGCATCGAGCGTAACCGTGATCCGCGGCTTGACGTCGTCGCCCTGCAACGCCGGCGCGGCAATGGCCTCGTAGCGCAACCGTTCACAGGCGTCCGCGGCATTGGCGATGAGCTCGCGCAGAAACACCGATTTGTCGGAATAAACCGAATGCACCATCAAGTGCAGGAGTTTGGCGACGTCCGCCTCGAATGGGCGGTTTTCCGATTTGGCTTCCTCGGCAACGGTCATGACGGTATCCCCAGCAAGAATGATCGGCTCCCAGATGGCGAGGCGACGCAGTTGATTCAAGGGCACCGGATGGAAGCGCTCACACCGGTACCCGCACTGTCGCCCGCAACCCCCCGAGCGGAGAATCGCCGAGCGTGATATCGCCACCATGGGAGCGCGCGATATCGCGGGCGATAGCGAGGCCGAGGCCGGTGCCGCCTTCGTCCTGGTTGCGCGCGTCATCAAGGCGCAGGAACGGCTTGAACACATCCTCGCGCAAGGAAATCGGGATGCCCGGTCCGTCGTCGTCCACCGTGACGGTGAGCCAGCGGTGATCGCGGTGACCGGTGATCGCCACCGTCGAGGCATAGCGCGAGGCATTGCTGACCAGATTGGCGAGACAGCGCTTGAACGCCGCCGGCCGCACCGTGACCTCCGGCTGGCCGTGGAAGCTGACATTGGCCTGATGGCCGTGCCGCTCGGTGTCGAGCTTGAGCTCTTCGAGCAAAGCCGAGACGTCGGTCGGCGCCGACTGCTCGCCCATGTCGCCGCGGGCGAAGGCGAGATAGGCCTCCAGCATCGCCGCCATCTCGTCGATGTCTTTCTTGATGGCGTCGATTTCCGGCCCGTCGCCGAGCAAAGCGAGCTCGAGCTTAAAGCGGGTGAGGATAGTGCGCAGGTCGTGCGACACGCCGGCGAGCATGGTGGTGCGCTGCTCGATGGCGCGCTCGACGCGGCCCTTCATTTCGAGGAAGGCTGCCGCCGCGCGGCGGACTTCGCGGGCGCCGCGGGGCCGGAAATTCTGCGCCTCGCGGCCTTTGCCGAAGGCTTCCGCGGCGTCGGCGAGCCGCACGATCGGCCGGATCTGGTTGCGCAAAAAGGCGATGGCGATGGCGAGCACCACCAGCGAGGTCGCCACCATCCAGACCAAAAAGATCCAGGAATTCGGGTCGTAGACGTCGGCACGGCGCGCGAAAACGCGCATGATCGTGTTGTCGAGCTTGATGCGGATTTCGACGATCGAGGAGCGGCCGACGGTGTCGATCCAGAACGGCAGACCGATCTGCTTGCGGATGTCGTCGGATAGCGTCGCGTCGAGCTGGGAGAAAAACGGCTTCGGCCCGGGCGGCGGCAACTGGCCGCCGGGCAAAAAGTCGACCACCAGCCCAAGCCGATCCTGGGCAATGCGACGCAGCTGCGCGTGATCTGTATCTTGCGGAAAGGTGCGGTAGACGTCGATCAGGGTCGCAATTTCCTGGGTCACCGCCGATGACAGATAATTCGTCACCAGATTCCAGTGCCGCTCCATGAACAGAAAGGCGACCACCGACTGCAGCACCACCATCGGCACGATGATGATCAAAAGCGAACGGGCATAAAGCCCCTTCGGCATCACCGATTTCAGCCAACGGGTGAAGCGCTCCCAAGGTTGCGTGATCGGCCGCACGAATGTGGCGGCAGCGGTCGCGACCGCGCTCGCCGCAGCGGCCAAATGGAAGGCCGCGTCACGCAATCGTCCGATCCCGGCGTCTAGGCTTGTCATGGGGCGAAGCGTGTCATGGGGCGAAGCGTGTCATGGCGCCGAGGAGGTCGCCGCCACCAGTCGGTAGCCCACGCCGCGCACGGTCTGCACGATCAGCGGATTACTCGGGTCGCGCTCGATCTTGCGGCGCAGCCGGTTGACTTGCACGTCGACGGTGCGTTCGCTTACCGCCTCGCCATTGCCGGCGAGCTCCTCGCGCGGCACGGTAGCGCCCGCACTCGTGGTCAAGACGCGCAACATTTCGCGCTCGCGATCGGTCAGCCGGATCACCTCCTCGCCGCGGCGCAGCTCGCCGCGCGCCAGATGAAACACGAACGGACCGAACCGCACCGATTCCGCGGGCTCCGCGGCCGGCGGCCGCGCACGCTTGAGAATATTGGCGACGCGCAGCGAGAGTTCTCGCGGTTCAAAAGGCTTTGCCAGGTAATCGTCGGCGCCGATTTCGAGCCCCATGATCCGGCTTTCCTTCTCGTCGCGCGCAGTGAGCATCAGGATCGGCACTGTCGATCCGGCGCGGATGCGGCGCGCGAAATCAAAACCGTTTTCGCCCGGCATCATGACGTCGAGGATCAAGAGATCGAATTTGAGGCCTTCGAGCTTGGCGCTCGCGTCGGCCGCCGTCTCCGCGGTCGAAACGCGGTAGCCTTCGCCGTGCAAAAAACGCGACAACAGCGCGCGGATGCGGCGGTCGTCATCGACGACGAGAAGGTGCGGCGCGTCGTCGGAAGGATTCTGCGCCGAGTTTGGCGCCGGATGTGCAGCCGCGGCGGTCATGAGGCATCGCTGGGGCGCGTGCGCGCCCGAACGGCAAGAGCATCGGAGCGGGCGATCAGGCGCAGAACATGATCGCGATCGCCGGCGTCGATCATGCCGGCGAGAAAACGCCGCGCCGCCTCGCGTGCGCCGGGGCCGAGTTCGGCAAGCACGCCGGCGATGCGCGCGGTCTGCAGCCCGGCAAGCTTCAGCGCCAGCGCCTCGCCCACCGGGCTGACATACAAGAGCCGCTGGCGGCGATCATTGGCGCCCTCTTTTTGCACCACATAGCCCTCGTCGATGAGCTGCTTGAGCACCCGGCCGAGCGACTGCTTGGTGATCTTCAAAACGTCGAGCAAGTCGGCAACTTTCATTCCGGGATTGCGGTTGACGAAATGCAACACGCGATGATGCGCTCGCCCGAAGCCGAGCTTGGCCAAAACTTCGTCGGGATCGCCGACGAAATCGCGATAGGCGAAGAACAGAAGCTCGATGAGGTCGAAATACGGCTCGCTCGCGGCGGACGCGGGCTCAACGGCCGCCGCGGTGGGACGTAGAGTGCTTGCGATACTGATGTCGGCCATTTAGGTCAGCTATGTTGACATATTTTGGCTTGGTTGTTAACCTGCAAGCGCGATATCGTTTTAATAGCCTAGTCGTCCCGGACGTTGCGAGGTGCGCCAAATGGCGCTCTCATGACGCGTCTTTCGGGAGCGGCGTAGACCATAACGGGAGTCCGCTCCCGACGCAAAAGCCCAGCCGCGACATCGCTGCAAAGCGCAACGGGCGGGCAACGCGAGGGAAACCCCGCGAGGGGAGACTTGCCGAGGAGCCCGCCATGCCAGTGCCCTTTGACCAACGTGCCGACGTGATCTGGTTCGACGGCAAGCTTATTGCCACCGCCGACTGCAAGATCAGCGTGCTTACGCACGGCCTGCATTACGCCAGCGCCGTGTTCGAAGGCGAGCGCGCCTATGGCGGCGAAATCTTCAAAAGCACCGCGCATTCCGAGCGCCTGAAAAACTCGGCGAAAGTTCTCGACTTCGAGATTCCTTACAGCGTCGCGGAGATCGACGCCGCCAAGCGCCTGGTGCTGGAACAGAATAATCAGAAAGACGCCTATGTCCGGCCGATCGCCTGGCGCGGCTCGGAGGCGCTTGGCGTCTCGGCGCAGACCAACACAATCCATGTCGCCGTCGCCACCTGGGAATGGCCGAGCTATTTCGATCCGGCCCAGCGTTTAAAGGGCATCCGCCTCGACCTCGCCGACTACCGCCGGCCGGATCCGAAGACCGCGCCCTGCCTCGCCAAGGCGGCGGGCCTCTACATGATCTGCACGATCTCCAAACACCGCGCCGAACAACGCGGCTATGCGGACGCCATGATGCTCGACTGGCAGGGCCGCGTCGCCGAATGCACCGGCGCCAACATTTTCTTCATCAAGGACGGCAAGATCCACACCCCGATCGCCGATTGCTTCCTCGCCGGGATCACACGTTCGACCGTGATCGAATTGGCGCGCCACAACAATATCGAGGTGATCGAGCGGCGCATTATGCCCGAGGAGCTTTCCGGATTTTCCGAATGTTTCATCACCGGCACTGCCGCCGAGGTGACGGCGGTGTCCGAAATCGCCAATTGGACGTTCACGCCCGCGCGCATCACCGCGCAGTTGATGCGCGATTACACCCACGCCGTGCAGCCGAAGGGCAAGGCCGCCGCGGCGTAAATCGCTCATGGAGCGAGACCATGGCGCGACTTGTACTGTCAGTGTCCGCCGTCGCGGCAATGCTGTGCGGCGATGCGTCGCCCGGGCTGGCGCAGACCTATGGTGACGCGCAATGGTGCACCATCACCAATCCGACCTCCGGCGATATCAGGTGGGATTGCCGCTATCGCTCGGGCGCGGAATGCATGGCCGGCCTGACCACGGGCGACCGCGGCTTTTGCAATGTGAACCCCTATTGGTCGCCCGCGCACGCCCCGGCTAGGGCCAAACCGCACGGCGAAGACCGCAGCCAGCGCCGGTGATCACTTCGCCGCTTTGCGGCATTATTTACTTAGCCGCTCCGCGTCGTGGCACCGGCGCGGACCAGCGTGCGGCCGCGGCTTCGTCGACCGCCTTGGCTTCGACCCAAGTCTTGACCGATGTGTTGCCGGAAGCCGTCTCGACCTCTTTCCAGAACGGCGCGCGGGTCTTCAGATAATCCATGAGAAATTGCGCGCCCGCAAACGCCGCCTCGCGATGGTTCGACGCCGTCACCACCAGCACGATGAGTTCACCCGGCGCGATCCGGCCATAACGGTGGATCACGGTGACCCCAAGCAACGGCCAGCGCGCGCAGGCCGCTTCGACATGGCGCCCGATCTCGGCTTCCGCCATGCCCGGGTAATGTTCGAGCGTCAGCGCTGCAATCGGCTCGCCGTTTTCGTCGGCGCGACAGATGCCGGTGAAAGTGACCACCGCGCCGATATCGGTGCGCCCGCGCGTGAGCGCCGTCACCTCGGCGGCAACATCGAAGGCCTCGCGCTGCAAGCGTATGGTGGCGGTCATCACCGTCGCCCGTCAACCGCCGGTCATCGGCGGAAAGAACGCAATTTCGCCGGCGCCTTCGATCCGCGCATCGGCGCGCACATGGCTTTTGTCGATCGCGGCGCGGATGACTTTAGGATTCTCGAAGGCGTAAGCATAGTTCTCGCCGCGTTGCGCGAGCCAGGCCACAAGCTGGCCTATGGTCGCAACCGCGGCGGGCGGGCTTAAATCTTCTTCCGCCAAGCCGATCCGCTCGCGCACCCAGGCGAAATAACGGAGTTTCACACATCCTCCTTGGTGAGATGATGCAGTCCGGCCTGCAGATAGTCCCAGCCGGTGTAGAGCGTCAGCAGCGCGGAGAGCCAGAGCAGCCCGATGCCGATCTGCGTGACCACCGGCACGATCTCGTCGCCGGCCTCGCCGCAAATCAGAAAGCCGACTGCGACCAACTGCAAAGTGGTTTTCCATTTGGCCAGCCGCGTCACCGGCACGCTGACACGAAGCTCGGCGAGATATTCGCGCAAGCCCGATACCAGGATCTCGCGGCAGAGGATGACCACCGCCGCCCACAGCGACCAGCCGTGGATGGTTTTCTCGGCGCCGAGCATCAACAGGCAGGACGCCACCAGAAGCTTATCCGCGATCGGATCGAGCATGCGGCCGAGCGAGGATTGCTGCGCCCAGATGCGGGCCAGATAGCCGTCGAGGAAATCGGTGATGCCGGCGGCGATGAAGATGGCGAGCGCGACCCAGCGCAGCCACAATCCGCCATGCAGGATATTCTGCCAGAACATGCAGCCGACGACGACCGGCACTGCGGCAATACGGCCATAGGTCAGAATATTGGGCAGCGCGAACGCGCGCGCGCGCAACGGTCCCGGCGTGGTCGTGGTTGACGAGTTCATGGTGTCGTTCTTGGCGCTGTTCTTGGCACTCTTCTTGGCACTGATCGCGGTGCCAGCATAGCGCCGCCGCGCCGCGACCGACAGGGCCGGATTGCGCATGACAGTTTATCGGCGTGCGCAGCGAATGCGTACTTCATCTTCACCGCCGTAGACTTAAGCGCCCCTCTATGCCGCCCCGTCATGAAAGAACGCATAGATGCGTCGCGCGGATTCGGCACTGATACCATCCACCTGCATCAGATCGGTGACCGCGGCGCGTTCGATCGCCTTGAGCGTGCCGAAATGGTGCAACAGCGCGCGCTTTCTGGCCGGTCCGATGCCGGCAATCTCTTGCAGGCCCGCCTCCCGCAGATCGCGGCTGCGCCGCGCCCGGTGCGAACCGATGGCGAAACGATGCGCCTCGTCGCGCAGCCGCTCGACAAAATAGAGCACCGGATCGCGCGGCGGCAGCTTGAACGAGTCACGGCCGGGAATAAAGAAGGTTTCGCGGCCGGCGTCGCGCTCCGGCCCCTTGGCGATGGCGATCAGTGGAACTTCCACGCCGAGTTCCGCGAACACCTCGCGCGCCGCCGTCAGGTGGCCCTGGCCGCCGTCGATCAGGACGACGTCCGGCCAGGGCGGGTCAGTATCTTCCTCTTCCCTCTCCCGTTCCGGGAGAGGCGGTTCGAGCGTAGCGAGAACGGGTGAGGGCCCGGGCTCCACAATGCCCTCACCCGGCGCGCAGCTTTGCCGCGCGCCGTCCTCTCCCTGAACGGGAGAGGGTAAGGCTCTTGGCGCTTCGGCAAGGAGCCGCTTGAAGCGGCGCGCCAACACCTCGCGCATCATGGCAAAATCGTCGCCGGGCGTGAGATCGGCCGAGCGGATATTGAACTTGCGGTACTGGCTTTTGCGAAAACCTTCCGGCCCGGCGACGATCATGGCGCCGACCGCGTTGGATCCCTGAATGTGACTGTTATCGTAAACCTCGATGCGGCGCGGCGGCTGTGACAAACCAAAAGTCTCGGCAAGCGCACGCAACAATTTCTGTTGCGACGTCGTCTCCGCAAGCTTGCGGCCAAGCGCTTCGCGCGCATTGGCAAGCGCGTGCTCGACCAAGTCCTTTTTCTCACCGCGTTGCGGCGCCACGATGTCGATCTTGCGGCCGTTCTTCGTCGACAGCGCCCGCGCCAACAGCGCCTGATCGGCGATGGCATGCGAAATCAGAACCAGGCGCGGCGCCGGCTTGTCGTCGTAAAACTGCGCCAGGAACGCGGCCAGGATTTCGCCTGCCGTGAGCGAGCGGTCGGCTTTGGGAAAATAAGCGCGATTGCCCCAGTTCTGCCCGGTGCGGAAGAAGAACACTTCGACGCAGGAAAAGCCGCCCTGGAGATGCACGGCGAATACGTCGGCCTCCTCGACGCCGCGTGGATTGACGCCCTGGTGCGACTGGATCGCCGACAGCGCCGCGAGGCGGTCGCGATAAATCGCGGCGCGCTCGAAGTCGAGCGCGGCCGATGCCTTTTCCATTTCCTCGGCAAGCTCGTCCTTGACCGTTTTGCTGCGGCCGGACAGGAACTCGTTGGCTTCGCGCACCAGGACCGCATAATCGCGAAAGTCGATCTCCTTGGTGCATGGCGCCGAGCAGCGCTTGATCTGATGCAAGAGACACGGCCGGGTCCGGCTGTCGAAAAATGAATCGCTGCACGAGCGCAACAGGAAGGCGCGCTGCAGTGCATTGACGGTGCGGTTGACCGCCCACACCGACGCGAACGGCCCGTAATAATGCCCGACCCGCGTGCGGGCGCCGCGATGCTTGAGAATCTGCGGCGCCCAATGGTCGGACGTGATCAGAATATAGGGAAACGATTTGTCGTCGCGCAGCACCACGTTGAAACGCGGCCGCAGCCGCTTGATCAGGTTGGCTTCGAGCAGCAGCGCCTCGGTTTCGGTGCGGGTGACGACGAATTCCAGCGTCCGGGTGGCCGCGATCATGCGCTCGATGCGGGTGTCGTGGCCGGTCGGACGCGCATAAGACTGGACGCGCCTTTTGACGTTCTTGGCCTTGCCGACATAGAGCACGTCGCCGCGCGCATCGATCATGCGGTAGACGCCCGGCCGCGACGGCGCGAGCTTGGCATAATGGACGATGGCCGCGCGGCCGGCGGCAAGCAAATCCCCCTCAGCGTCGGAGCCGAGCGCGATGGCTTCCGCCTCCTCGGGCAGCGGCAAGGATTGCTCGTCGTCGTCCTCGACGAGTTCAATCTCGGGCGCGGTTTCCAGCTTTGGAATGCTCATGCTTTTTCGATTGTAGAAAATTGTGTCCCGCACTTCACAGCGCTGATCCGGCTCATGGCAGAGATATAGACTCTCTTAACGATAACAACTCGGAAGCCTTTCGCGATTCAGGACTGCTTAACTTAAACATCGCGATAAATTGTAGCGATCGGACAGACGGCCTTCGGCGCTTTCTTCGACGCTGTGGAGGCATTCGTGACGCCCCGCAATGTCGCTCGTTCCGCCCGATTCCAAAAGGAGGCCATGATGAAAACAGTTCTGGGCGCGGCTCTCGCAGTCGCGATGACAAGCGCGGCGGTCGCCGCCGACCTGCCGGCCTCGAACTACTACACTGCACCGGCGCCATACGCCGCCTATAGCTGGGCCGGCCCATATGTCGGCGGCGTGCTCGGCTACGAATGGGGCGACGTGAGCAACAACCCGACGCGCCCTTCGGGCTTGGCCGGTGGGCTTGAGGCCGGCTTTAACTGGCAGCACGGCAACTTCGTTTACGGCGGCGAGGCGGACATCGACCTGTCCGGCGCCGAAGATACCTTCGCGCCATGGCAATTCACCAATCCCTGGTTCGGCACGGTGCGCGGCCGCGCCGGCGTCGCCATCAATAACGTTCTGATCTATGGCACCGCCGGCCTCGCTTATGGCGAGTTGACCGCGAATACCGCCGGCAACCTCTCGGAGAGCCACACCAGTTTCGGCTGGACGGCCGGCGTCGGCGCGGAAGTGAGTTTCACGCCGCACTGGTCGGCCAAGGCCGAATGGCTCTATCTCGACCTCGCCGACCGCAGCTTCTCGGTCACCGGCGCCAATAACGGCTTGGAAGCCAACTTGCTGCGGCTGGGCGTGAATTATCACTTCTAAGTCCGCCGCGCGGCCACGCAACTCATAATATATTAGAAGCGATCGTATGAATTCGTGATTCTACTACCAATCAATTTTAAGACTTAATTGACATTGATCGTGGCGATCCAAAGTAGAATCTCGCCACATTACAGACACAAAAACAAATCGTGCTGTTGCTTTTCTACACTAGTAGAATAGTTCATTGCGAATACTATGCGGCCACAACCCACGCGTTCTGAACTACGCGTCGTGATTTACGTTATGGAGATCCATTATGAAGCGTTTGAGCGTTGCGTTGATCGGTCTGATCGCGCTGTCCGGAGCTGCCGCAGCGGCCGATCTGTCGCGTCCGCCGCCGCCGGCCTACTATCCAAAAGCGCCGGTGTTGGCTCCGATCTATAACTGGACGGGGTTCTATGTCGGCATCAACGGTGGCGGCGCCTTCGGCAGTTCGTCCTGGGACCGGACCGGCAGCCGCGATATCAGCGGCGGCTTGATCGGCGGCACCGTTGGCTACAATTATCAATTCGGTCAAGCTGTCGCCGGCATCGAAGGCGACATCGACTGGGCGGACATCAACGGCAGCTCGACGACGAACTGCCCGCTGGGCTGCAAAACCAGCGACAGCTGGCTCTCGACCGTACGCGGCCGGCTCGGTTACGCCGCCGACCGCTTTATGCCTTATGTCACCGCCGGCGCCGCATTCGGCGACGTCCGCGCCGCGACACCCGGTTTTGGCACGACCAGCAGCGACAGAGCCGGCTGGACCATCGGCGGCGGACTTGAAGCAGCACTTGTTGCGAACTGGACGGCCAAGGTCGAGTATCTTTATGTCGATCTCGGCAGCTTCAATTGCGGGATCAACTGCGGTTTAGGCCTCGCCAGCGACAACGTCTCGTTCCACAGCAACGTTCTGCGTGCCGGTGTGAACTACCGCTTCTGATATCTTCCACGAGAATTGGCGTCATCAACCCCGGGGGTCATACCCCGGGGTTTTTATTTGCCGGTCGGCCAAAAATCGGCGCTGAGGGCGCCGGCCGCCGCCGGGCGGAGACTCTTCGGCCGCAGCAATCATCGCTCGGTTAACGCCGCGTTAACGCAAAGCATCGGATGCTTACCAGGGAACAACCACCCTGGAGACCTCGCGAATGATGCCCGACCAGCGCGCGCTTCTTGAGGACGAACCCTGTCCCGTTGCCGATCAAACGCTGGGCGAGATGTATCGCGCCAGCGCCCATGGCCTGAACGAGCTCATTGCGACGGTGCCGCCGAAAGCAAGGGCGCTGCTCGCCGTGTATTGCTACCGCCGCGCCCACCTCGCCTCGATTGGGCTGGCGATTGCCGCGACCTGCGAGAAAGACGATCTGACATGGCAGGGAGGCAGCGCAGGCGCCGCCTTGTTCGAACGCTCGCGGGAAGCCCCGAAGGCATCCCCGGCCGATGGCCACGCCACGGGCCGTCGAAAAATCACTCTGGCGACCAACCCGGTCAGCCCGCCAAGCCTCAGCGATGCGGAAGCTGATGCGGAGGCTGAGGCCGAAGCTCAGGCCATAGCTGAGGCGGAGTAGGCCTCAGGCCGGATCGCCCGTCACATTGAGCGCGTGTCGGCGGTTTTATTCCGCGGGTAGAATCGACGGTTGGATGACCGGGTCGGCGGACGCACGCCGAAATACCAGCCAGCCAAACAACAGCATATCGACAAGCACGATCAGCGAACCGATCGCCGCGATCGGATCGCCTATGGCGTGCCCGCTGTGTACAAGCCCGACCCCGACCGTGAGGACGGCGGTGCCGACGATCCAGACCCAGATCTGCACGAAGGCGCTCTTGGCGCCTTCCAGCGACGGATGCAGACGATAAAAAATGCCGAACAGGAACAGCGACACCCAGCCCAACAGATTCAAATGAGCGTGGGCCGGCATAGCGGAATGATCTTCCGAGATCGCCATGACGATGCCCCAGACCATGCCGATTACGACAAAGACCACCGCGGCTTGGAAGCTCAATGAGGACGCCTTCATAGTGTTTCTCCCAGTTGGATATTCCCCGGCCGGCCCCCGAGCCACGGCTGATAGTCGCGTCTTTTCGGCTAATCCGCAACAGGCTCGGCTGCAAAACTCGCAAACTTGACGCCGTTATCGCTCGGCCGGAGAGCGGGCGAAAAAAGTTACGACAACGGCAGCGGCCCTTCGGCCTCAGCGCTTGAGAACGTTGATCATGCTGTCCTTGAAAAGCAACATGCAGACGAGCGAGATCAGCGGGAACAAAATCCACAGAATAAACCCGGCATCGCCCCAGCCGAGCAAAGTCGTCAGCCAGCCGAACAGCATGCCGGCAAATGCCGCCGGCAGATAATGGGCGCTCGACGCAATACCGGAGGCGCGGCCGAGAAACTCCTTCTTCACGCTGCGTTGCGACAGCGCGTAGACATTGACGAACAAGAAGCCGCTGCCGAACGTTCCGTAGAGAAAGCTCAGCACGACCTGGAGCCAAACTGCGGTGGCAACATTGAACATCAGGTAACCGGCGATCATGGTGCCGAGCACGGCGACGATCACGATCCAACGCTGATTCAACCGGTCGCTCATGTAGCCGGCCGGAATGCCCATGAACGCGCCGATGCCGTACATGCCGCCGCAAAGCGCGGCGGTGGCCGCGTCATAGTGCAGCGAGGATTTCAGGAATGTCGGATAAAGCCCAATATAGCTGAAATTGGAAAAGCCGACCATCACATTGACGATCGAAATCAGGATCAGATTTCGGGTCAAGAGTTTTTGCGGCAGGTGATTCTCGCGCACTTCATCGGCGACTTTTCCGGCGCCGCGAAACTCGGTGAATGACTTCGGGACCGCCGCCCAGAAAATCGCGCAGACGATAAAGCCCGCAACGCCGAAAATGATCAGCGGCCATTGCCACTGCTCGCCCGACATTGCAAACGCCTTCATGCCGACGACGGGACCGAGAAACGCCCCGATCCCGTAGGCAAAATTCAGCGAGCCGAACGCCAGGCAGCGCGAGCGATAGAAAAACGCCCCCACCAGCGTGTAGAGCGCCGCCTGTTGGATGGCTTCGCCGACGCCGGTCAAGATACGGTAGCCGGCTAGGTCCCAGAAACTCGCCGAATAGGCACAGGTCAGGGTGAACAGCGAATAGATCGCCATCCCGATAATGACGCCACTCTTGCGCGAAAGGTGATCAATCAAATAACCGGCCGGAACGCCGCCAATACCCATTCCAAGCGTGAAGATCGTCGACAGCAATCCGCCTTCGACCAGCGAAAATCCGAATTGGTGGTTGATGTAGGGCACCAGCTGCGGATACAGCAGCCGATCCATTCCATTGACCACATAAGTCGTAGTGACGATGAGCAGAAAAAACAATGCTACGCCGCTCGGGAACGTCTGTTCGTCGACACGCCGCGGTAGTTGACCCAGCACATGCTCGCTCATCGCAGCTCCATCCAGGCCTCGTTCAATTCGCGAGCGCCAGCTTCACTCCGTCGCCTGGGTCGCGGCATACGCCGGCACGCGCGCGGCAAAATCGTCGAGCCAGGCGACCAGGTGAGGAAGTCCGACGCGCCAGTCGCCGCCAAACCGCAGATCGCGATAGCCAAGCGCACAGGATAACGCAATCTGGCCGACATTTGGCAGCGCATCGACCGCGGCATCGAGCCGCGGCGGCGCGGCTTCGAGCGCGGCCAGACCGCGCGTCACCTTGCCAGCCTGGTGCTCGAGCCATTTCTGGTCGTGGGTCTCGGGCTTGCGCCAGCGCGCCTCGTAAACGGTCAAGATCGACGCATCGAGAATGCCGTCACACAAAGCCTGCAGGCGCAGCGCGGCAAGCCGCCGGGCGGCGTCGCGCGGTACGATCTTGCCGCCGCCTGAGCGCTCATCGAGATAATCGAGGATCACGCGCGAGTCATAATAGGCGGTGCCGTCTTCGACGATCAGCACCGGAATTTTGCCCAGCGGGTTTTGCAGCCGAACGCTGTCGGAGACATCGGTCGGGTCGGCCGGCTTGATTGTGACCTCGCCGTCGAGGCCAAGGAGCGAAATGGCAATCCGCACCTTGCGCCCGAACGGCGAGGGTGGCGACGAACGCAGCAGCATCATTGTGGCACCATGATTGGAGAAATTCGGGCCCATCCCATAGCAAAAATTTCGAATGGGAAAAATTTCGAATGTCACGAATTGCGGCGACTGCAATTTCGGCCGCGCAACAAAATCATATCGCCGCGGCCGGCGATAGCGTCGCCCGCGCTCTGATCCGGCGCCGCGCTAGCGCGGCCCGGCAACGTCGTCCTAGCTGGTGACGACGAGATTGACGGCCTTTGGGCCTTTGCCCTTCTTGTCAGGCTCGACGTCGAAACTGATGCGCTGTCCCTCAACCAGCGATTTCAATCCGGCGCGCTCAACGGCGGTAATGTGTACGAACACATCGCGGCCACCGTCGTCTGGCTTGATGAAGCCGTAGCCGCGTTCACCGTTGAAAAATTTGACCGTACCGGTCATTGCCATCGAATGACTCCTTCCCCCGTAGACCATTCGCCGCCACCCCCACGGTGCGACGGCGGCCGGACATTCACACGGGCAAAGTACTTGAGCCAAAGACGGCCTTGGTCACTCCGCCGGCCCCCCACAGGAGGCGGAACGTCTAAGCCAGCATTAACCAATTAGACCAATTTGCGGCTGTGGAAAAGTGGGCATTCACCGATCCGGCGGCTTTCACCGGCCGCCGCCGGGCCGGCCGTTGGCGAGTGTCGGGCCAGGGCGCGGCCCCATGAACCCACGGTTACGCCTGCTTCGGTGCGCTACCGTTCCTAAAGCGTTCGTTTCCAAGGCTGACCAAGGGTGACCAAGGGTGATTCAAGCTGGCGACCTCCGCTTTGCGCCGTGGCCAGACATAAACGCCGTTCTGTGATCCCGGTCACTTCCCCGCTCACCGTCATTGGGTACGTGCAAGCGGGCGATGCTGGAAGTTCAGACGGAGGTTCCTATGACGCAATTGTCGCTGAGGCGTGAGCTACGCACTTCGCCAAAGTCCGCAACTTCCTCCGCTCCGGCCGCTGGCACCGGATCGTCTCAATTGATCGCAACGCTGACAAATCCCGATCTGATCACGATTGTTGTTTTCTGCACGATCGGTTTGCTGGTCGCGCTCAATCTGATCTTTCGGCTCTCGGATTTAAGCGCATTCCTGTAAACGGTCTTGGACCGCGTCAGAGTTCACCTCGCGCTTTCGCGGCGGCGTCCCGGTAAATCCTGCGCGCAGCAATCAAATAGCTTGCGACCTCGGGCAAATTCGGTTGGAACCGGGTGCGGGGATCGGCGTTTTCTTGCTGGCGAATTCTGTTTCCGGCAACAGGGGGATCGTCGTCATGTCCAAAGCAAATGAATACCGGCGGCAGGCCGAAGAATCGGCGGCGCGGGTGGCTTGGTGCGAAAAGAAATTGTCATTCGAACGCAAGCGCCACAAGGCGCTGAACGATCTCGCGGTCGGCGAAGATTGGCTCGACGGCAAAATGAGTCCCATGCCGAAAACAGAGAGCACCCGCACCGGCGGGAAATGAACCGGCGCCAAAACGAACTGGAGCCCATGTACGCAGCCCATGTACGCAGCCCATGTACGCAGCCCATGTACGCAGCCCAGCGTGGCCCGCGCGCCGTTTTCGCGTGTTGCGTGCACGATTTGTTAAGCCGCGGCATGCAGCTTCTGTCGCATGGGAGCGGGCCAATGATCCAGACAGCCGGTGCGCTTGCGGCCGAAACAACGGTGCTGTGTCCAAAATGCGCTACGAGCATGGTTCTGGCGGCGATTACGCCCCACCCGATTGCCTCCCACATGCAACGACACACGTTCCTGTGCGCCACATGCAATCAGACCAAGACCTATATGCTGCCGGCGAAATAGACGGCCGCTGTCCGGCCGCCGCGAGCCCCTAGCCGAACGCATCGCGATGGGCAGATCTCCTAGCGCTCCCGGGCCAGCCAGCCGAGCGTGAAGCCGGCGTCCGGCGCGAACGCGCGCGCGAGCGCTGGCAGCAGAATGCGCAACTCCCCATCCAAGCGATAAGGCGGATTGACCACGATAAGGCCGGAGCCGACGAGGCCGGCATCGGCGCGCGGCGGCCCCAGCGTAACTTCGCAATACAGAATTTTCGGCACGCCGAGCCGGCGCAGCCTTAGCGCCAGCGCGTCGGCGGCGTCGCGGCGTTTGATCGGATACCACAGCAGGTAAATGCCGGTTGGCCATTTGCGATGAGCCTCGCTGACCGCCGCCGACAGCCGCATGAAATCGTCCGCGTCCTCGTAAGGCGGATCGATCAGGACAACCCCGCGGCGCTCCGTGGGCGGAACATTGGCATTGAGCGCCATCCAGCCATCGATGGTCAGCACTTTGGCCCGCGCTTCGCCGCGCAGCACGGCTTTGAGCGAACTTGCCGCGCGCGGTTCAAGCTCGCAGGCGATGAGACGGTCCTGCGGCCGCATCCGGGCTTTCGCGACGAGCGGCGATCCCGGATAAAGGCGCAGCGTTCCATCGGGATTGAGCGCCGTTATGATGCCGAGATAAGGCGCCAAAAGTTTCAGCGGCAGTTCCTGCCGTGCCTCACTGTGCGCGGCGCCGGCGAGCGTGGCTTGCCGCGCCGCGGCAAGGACCCGTTCGATGCCGGCGTGCCATTCGCCGGAGCGTGCGGCCTCCGCACCGAGAAGATCATAGCGGCCGGCGCCGGCGTGGCTATCGATGACGCGGAACGCCGCCGGCTTTAAGCGCAAATGTTCGAGGATGCGCGTCAGCACCACATGTTTGTGCACGTCGGCAAAATTGCCGGCATGAAAAGTGTGTTGATAATTCATCGAAGTTATACGCTTAAGGCTCGGCCGCAGCGCTCGCAATCATGCTCACAGCTAGCCGCCGCGCACCGGCGGCATGACCAATCCATCGCGCCGGCAGCTGCGCTTGGCGACCTCGGCGCAATCGCGGAATTTCAGATCCTTGGCGAGGCACAGCCTCACCTCGGTCAACCTTTTATTGTCGCAGCCGATCGCGATCGCCGATTGCGACAGACCGGGATTGGCTTTGATGAAGGCATCCGCCACCGCGCCGGGCGTGACGTTCAGCGGCGCTGTGAGGTCGGTATATTCGGGCGGGATTTTCACCGCCGCGCGCGCCTTGCGCACGGTGTCGAAATAGGCGCGCGGGGAGAGCCCCGAGCAGGTGCCGTGCTTGTCCCACTCATTATAGATGAGATGCGGCGCCGGCATCAGATCGAGCATAGCGTCGACGATGCCGCGATAGAGCCGTGGCGACGGCTGTTGGCAATATTCCGGAAAGCCCTTGGTGTATTGCGGCCATAGCCCGTGCACGACGAACGAAAACGGCCGCGCCCCGCATTGCGCTCCGCCCGAACCGTCGCCATGACGCTCGGCCGCGGCGGCGCAGAATGACGGCGACCATGACAACGACAGCACATAGAAATCGAATTGCCCGGGCTCGTTCTGGCGCGAGTCGTCGTTTCTGAAGTCTTGATGCCTGAAGTATTGCGCCGACGCCGGCAAGGAAAGCAGCGGCGATAAGCCAGATAGAGGCGCGAAAAAACAGGCCGCCACCGCCGCACGTCTAATGAAATTCAGCATCGCCGCCCTCCTCGCGCTTGCGACCGACGCTTGCTTGCGCCCCGCTCCGCATATCCGACCGTGATCGCCATCATACGACGCCCAAGCGCAACAGCGAGCCTGTATCTATAGCGATGTGCTTTTTGGGGGCGATGGCTTACGAAACGAAAAGGCGAGCCGATGAAAATCATCATCGCGGCATTAGCCTTGGCGCCGACGGCGGCCGGAGCCTAGACCGGATCAGGGCTGCGCGGCGCGGCAGTTCGGATTGTAAGCCCAATTGCGATCGAGGCCGGCGACGCAAAAGTTGACGCCCCAATCCATGCCGATGATGCCGGTATCTTCACCGATGGAATAATAAATCGGGTGCTTGGCGCCGTCATTGATCACGGCCACGCCGCTGCAGAAACGGCGCGGGATGGACTGCGCGGCCCACGGCATGGTGTCGATTTCACGGATATTTTCGACGCCGACGATGCGCAGCTCGGAATTCCAGAAGCCGACTTCCTTGGTGCGGAAATTCGAAATGATGCGATCGAGCGCCCCCGGGTAGTCGCAAGCCGGCATGGCCCGGTCGTAACGCGGGCCCGACAACCAGAAATTCTTTTCCAGAAAGCTAGCTGCGCGGGCCGGCGCCAGCACCGCGACGCATAGCGCAAGGACGAGCGCCAGGACACCGGCGATGCCGGCAATCCGCCCTGACATGATCCCGAATGACATGGTCTTGAATGACATGGTCCCGGATACTGTTCCGAACACGGTACAGCCCTTTCCCGCTAACCGGCGTAACCGTGCCGCGCCGCCGCACTGCGGTCAAGGGTACAAAGCCGCCGCCATCGCGGCCGCCGGCCAGCGTGGCATTGAGGTCACGCCCGCATCCAGCACCCCCCGGCGCGCCGAGCCCGCACCAGCGTCTTGAGCGAGAGCTGGCCTGGATCTCTGACCGTCACTGGCCGTGCGCTTAATCGCGTCTGCAACCGACACTGTGTTATCAATATAGGTAGTTGCACTGATTCGTCGCGTCAGCGTGCGTTGCTGGAACAATGCCGCGCGGCCGCGGCGCCCCGCGCTCATCGCCGCACAACAGATACGGAATGATCCGGCAATGACATTGACGGACCATGGGGAAAGACTGGGGGAGATTGGCGATGGGCGAGGTGCACCGGCTTCTGACGCCGCAGGTCGCGTTTGGTCTGCAGGCGGCGGGACGCCTGATGACAGAGGTGTTCGCACCCTGGGTGCAAGATTTGGCGCTGCTGGTCGAGAGCGTGGAGCCGGCTCGCCCACCGGGGGCGCTGCCGGATTGGCAGCCGGGCGCCACCGTACGGCTGCCGTTCTCCAAGAAGATTTGCTCTGACGGCGCGGTGGTTTGCAGCCAGGCTTTGATGGCGCTGGCCGACACCGCCATGGTCATCGCCTGCTCGGCCGCGTGGAACGGCTACCGGCCGATGAGCACGATCGACCAGACCACGCACTTCCTGCGCCCGGTGAATTTCGACGTGGTCGCGGACGCGCGCGTCGTGCGGATCGGCCGCAACACCAGCTTCGGCCGCGTCATGCTGTTGCACGCCGCCGACAAGCGGCCGGTCGGCATGGTGGCTAGCGCCTATTCGATGCTGTGAATGCCCACCCGCCGGCCCGGCTTTCAATTGGCCGCGCGAGCCTCTAAACTTGGCGGCGAGACATGAGGCGGGAGAGCCCGGCGATGGGTCGGAAGCTGTTGATTGCGCTCGGCGTCGTACTGGCCATCGGCGGTGGCGCCGTGATGGGTGGTGGAGCTTTGGCGTCCGGTTCGGACTTTGCCGGTCCGGGCCCCGGTATCACCGGCAACGACACCGGCGGCATCTTCCCCTACTCGCCGAACGTCGAAGGCAATTACCAGCAGATCGCTGAAGGTCATTGCGCGCGATGGGGCCGGTTGGCGAAGGTCACCAGCGTGCATCGCAAATACGGTGATTACGTCAGCTTCGTCTGTTACGACCGCCCTGGCATCATTCACTGATTGTCGGGCTCGTGGCGCCAGTCGCCGAGCACGGCCTGAACCAGCGCCAGCACCGCCACCGCAGCCGTATCGGCGCGCAGGATGCGCGGACCGAGCGACAACCGAACCACATTGGGCGCCTTGAGCAGCAAGGCCCGCTCGTCCTCGGCAAAGCCGCCTTCGGGACCGACCAGGACCGCAAGCGGCGTATGCGGCGGCAGGTGGCGAAACACAGCGATCGGATCGGCGGTTTCGGCGTCTTCGTCGCAGAACACGAGATACCGCCCGGGCTCGCGTTCAGCGATCAATCCCGTCAACGCGATCGGCTCGGCGATCTCCGGCAGCGCAAGGATGCCGCACTGCTCGGCGGCCTCCACGGCATTGGCTCGCATCCGCTCGAGGTTGACGCGAGCCACCTGGCCGTAGCGCGTATGCACCGGCTGCAGCCGGGAGACGCCCATCTCCACGGCCTTCTGCACCATGTAATCGAGCCGCGCCGATTTGAGCGGCGCGAACAGATAATGCAGGTCCGCCGCCGCGGGCTGCGCCCGCGTCCGCGTGCCGAGCCGGAGCATGGCGGAGCGCTTGGCGAGCGCGATGGTCGCGCTCCACTCGCCGTCGCGGCCGTTGAAAACGAGCACGTGGTGGCCTTCTTTCAGGCGCAACACCGTAGTCAAGTAATGCGCCTGCCCGCGATCCAGCGTGACCGCCGCGCCTTCTTCGAGCGGTGCGCTCACACAAAGGCGGGGGCTGCGAAAGTCATAGCCGGTCATGGCACAAAACAGGTTGGCGAAACGCGGCTTGGCAGGAAAGCCGATTGAAACTGCCGTTGATTCAGCTTGGCTTTATTCCCGTTGCCGGTCCGACACCAGGGTCGCCCCCCGCCCGTCCCTCCCGCGGTTGCCGGGGCAGGAAAAACGCGGCTCCGCCGCCTTGTCGCCGGAATCTGCGAGTCTTTAATGCTGGCGCGGATTCGGGCAAAGTCACCTCTTGCACGGTCTCGAGCACGGCTCGGGCGCCGTTGGGGAGGCGTCTTGAGGAAAGGGTTCATCATGAAGCGCGGGCTCGTTTTGGCGCACGTTTCGGCATTATGCCTGGCAGGGCTATTCCTGGTCGGTACCGGGGTTCCTGCCGTGCGGGCGGAAATGGCGCCGCAATGCGCCCAATTCCCTGCGCTCAGCGCGGAGGCGCAGAAGAAAGCCGAGGCCGTCCAGACGGGGATGAAGGCCAAAGTCGACCGCAAGCAGATTTGCGTGCTGATGACGAGCTTCGTCGCCGCCGAAACGACCGTGGTCAAATTCCTTGAACAGAATAAGACCTGGTGCGGCGTGCCTCCGGAGGCGATCGCCTCGGCGAAAGCCGGCCATGAGAAGTCGATAAAGTTTCGCGAAGCGGCCTGCGCCGAAGACGCCCCGCAACGCAAAGCGCCGACGCTGAGCGACGCCATCAAAACGCCGACGGTCGATTCGGCGACCAATACCAAGACCGGCCACGGCGGTACTTTCGACACCCTGACCGGCAATCCGCTGGCACGATGATCCGGTTACGGCAATGAAGCCTGCGGCCGGTTCGGTTGCCGACGCGACCGGCAACTGGGTCGATACCATCGCGCCGGCTTGGTCGCGGCCTTATTTGCGGCTATCGCGGCTCGACCGTCCGATCGGCTCTTGGCTGTTGCTGTTGCCGTGCTGGTGGTCGTCGGCGCTGGCCGCGGTCGCCGCGCATGCCAAGGCGCCGAGCGCAATCCCCCTGGACCTTTGGCATATCGCGTTGTTTTTCATCGGCGCTTTCGCCATGCGCGGCGCCGGCTGCACCTGGAACGACATCGTCGACCGCGATCTTGACGCAAGCGTCGAGCGGACGCGATCGCGCCCGATCCCGTCCGGCCAGGTGAGTGTCGCGCAAGCCGCGATGTTTCTCGTCCTGCAAGCGCTCACCGGCTTTGCGGTGCTGATCGCATTCAACAGCTTCACCATCGCGCTCGGCATCGCCTCGCTCGGGATCGTGGCTGTTTATCCGTTCATGAAACGGATCACCTATTGGCCGCAGATCGTGCTCGGGCTGGCATTCTCCTGGGGCGCGCTGATGGGCTGGGCGGCGACCTTCGGCCGGCTCGATCTGCCGGCGCTGTTGCTCTATGCCGGCTCGATTTCCTGGGTGATCGGCTACGACACCATCTATGCGCACCAGGATCGCGACGACGATGCACTAATCGGCATCAAGTCGACCGCGCTGTTGTTCGGTGTCCGCACCAAGCCGATGCTGGCTCTGTTCTATGGACTAGCCGTCATTTTGATCGGCGCAGCCGGCTTGACCGCCGGAGCCGGTCTAGTTTTCGCGTTCGGCTTGTTGGTATTTACCGCCCATCTGGTTTGGCAGATCGCACGCCTCGATATTGCCGATCCCGACAACTGCTTAGCCGTCTTCAAATCCGACCGCGACGCCGGCTTGATCCTGTTCGCCGGCTTGCTGCTCGACGCCGCGCTGGGCAGCCTGCGCTGACCGCGCCGCCCAACTTCGTCATCGCCAGGCTTCGTCATCGACATCGTCCGCAAGCCTCTTGTCGGAAACCGCCGATAAGAGCAGGATACCTCCAACCTGCGCATCAGACGCATGAGGCGGCGCGTACATTCCGCGTGATCGACAATAGCATCGTTAGGGAGCAATCGATGAAATCCACAGACATGCTGCGCATGGTGGCCGTGCTTACGGCGGCCGGTCTATGCCAGTTCGCGGTATCGGCTGCGCATGCCGCCAGCCAGGCGCCGGCGGCGCTTGCCGGCCAGATCACGTCCGAGGCCGAAGGCGCCATGGAAGGCGTCGTCGTTACCGCCCACAAAGACGGCTCGATCGTTTCGGTCAGCGTGACCAGCGATGCGCAAGGCCATTACAGCTTTCCGGAGAACCGGCTCGAGCCGGGCCATTACACGCTCGCCATTCGCGCCGTCGGCTACGATCTCGCCGCGCCGGCGGCAACCGACGTGGTCAGCGAGCAGACCTCCGCTGTCAACCTCAAGCTGAACAAGACCAAAAATCTGGCAGGTCAGCTCACCAACTCCGAATGGATGGACAGTATCCCCGGCACCGAGGAGCAAAAGGCCTTTCTGCTCAATTGCGTCGGCTGCCACACGCTGGAACGCGTCGTGCGCTCGACCCACGATGTCAACGAATGGATGCAGGTCGTCCCCCGCATGATGGGCTATGGCGCGGTCAGCCAGCCGGTCAAACCGCAGCCGATGCTGGACCGGACGCGCATGGGCACGCCGGAGCAGTACCGCAAGGTTGCCGAGTATCTCGCCACCATAAATCTGAGCGCCGTCGATCACTGGGGCTACGAGTTCAAAACGCTGCCGCGGCCGACCGGGCGCAGTACGCGCGCGATCGTCACCACATATGACATGGTGCGTCCGACCACCGAGCCGCATGACGTCGTGCTCGATGAGGACGGCAACGTCTGGTACACCGATTTCGGCGAGATGTTCATCTCGAAATTCGATCCCAAGACGCTCAAGCTCACCGAATATCCGATCAAGAGATTCAAGCCCGACGCGCCGGTCGGCCTGCTTTCGCTCGAATACGACAAAGAAGGCAAGCTCTGGTTCGACACCATGTACCAGGGCGCGCTCGGCAGTCTCGATCCGAAGACCGGCGAGATCAAATACTATCCGCTTGCCGCGCAATGGAACGACGATCGCGTGCAGCTCAATTTCACTGGTCTGCGCCACGACGTCGACGGCAAAGTGTGGACCAAGAGCGTCGGCACGCAGGACATCTTCCGTGTCGACTTGGCCAGCGGGCAATGGGAGAAATTCCACCCGACCGACCAGCTGCCGGCCGGCCGCCGTTACGGCATGTATCAGGTGATTTCGGATTCCAAGAATAACCTGTGGATGGCCGAATTCGACGAAGGCCATCTCGGCAAGATCGACGCCAAGACGCTACAGGTGACCTGGTTCGCGACGCCGACGGCGAACGCCCGCGTCCGCCGCATGGAGATCGACGACCAGGACCGCATCCTGGCGGCGGAATATCGCGGCAACAAGGTCGCGCTGTTCGACACCAAGACCGAGCAGTTCACCGAATATCCGCTGCCGCCAGGCACCTACCCTTATCGGGCGCAGTTCGACAAGAACGGCGACATCTGGGCCTCGACCATGGGCACCGACCGCGTCGTTCGGCTCGATCCCAAGACCGGCGAGGCGGAGCAATATCTGATGCCGTCCAACACCAATATGCGCACCGTCATTCTCGACAACTCGACCACGCCGGTCGCGTTCTGGGTCGGCAGCAACCACGCCCACGCGCTGGTGAAAGTCGAGCCGCTGGATTGAACGCGCAACACAAATGACGTCGTCATGGCCGGGCTCGTCCCGGCCATTTCGTTTTTGATCGCTGCATTACGATTTCGGCATGCCCTTAAAGCGACATACCCGCTGTGTTGGTATTAGCGGTGCAGCGGCACAGCGGACGCCGTCGACTAACCGAGGAGGCGACGGTATTCGCGCTCGAGCAAGCCGTAAGCGGCGCCTGCGATCCTTTGCAGACCTTTGCGGTCTTTCACGACGATAAGATTTCGCGCGGTCTCGATCAGCTTTTGTCGCTTGAGAATTTGCAGCGTCTCGGTAACCCCTGCGCGCCGCACGCCAAGCATCAGGGCCAAGAACTCGTGCGTTAGCGGCAGCACATTATCGCGACCGCGATCCTGGGCCATCAATACCCAACGCGCGAGGCGTCGAGCGAGCGGAATGCGAGCATTGGCAATCGCGGTCTGGCTGGTCTGCATCATAAAGACGTGGACGAATTTCAAAAGCACGTCCCTCAGAGTGTCGCTCGCCTCAAGCGCGGCGCGGAATTGTTTCACGGATATCTTCTGGCCTTCGCCCGCAACCTGCATATAGGTGGAATGGGGCGTTTGCTCGGTTCCCAGAAGAACCGCCATGCCGCTCATCCCCTCACAACCGATTAATCCGACTTCGACCGAGACTTCAGCTTGTAGCTCGGCCACGACTGAGGCGATGCCGGCTTCGATAAAATAGATGTTCTCGATGCGCCTATCGGGTCGTTCGAGATCTTGTCTGAGCGGGAGCGTGACGTGCCGTAAGTGCGGCGCCAGGAGGTCCCGATCGCTCGGCAAAAGTGCACCAAGCAAACGATTGCGTATCGCGACGGTGGCCATGGCTCTCCCCCAAAGAACGGGCAAGAGCACAGGAATTGTCTCCCGAACGTCCAAGCCCCCATTTCCACAGGACGGCTGAGGGTTATAGCTCGCCCGGCCAGGCGAATTCGATACGGTTACGTACGATGTGTTTGTTTCCGAACAGGTTTCGCGGGCCAGCGAATGCGCCCAGTGCGCGCAGACGATCAATTCCGCAACCGCGGAATCACCTTCAGCGCGTCAGGCTTTTGTTATGATTTGGCGGATTCGACTACGGAATCCCACAGCACAAACTCCTCCGTCAGGTTGCCCTTAGCTGCGACCGGAATCTTCTGTTTCGGCAGTTTCGCTAAAACACAGCTACCGTACTGACTGCGCCGCAGAGAAGAGCTTTCTGCCTCAAATCACGCCGATGGCGTCCCGTGCTTCCGGAACTTTATCGCCGCGCGGGCGCGATTGACGCGTGAACGGGCGCGGCGACCGCCGACGATAACGTCCATCTGCTACGCGCTATGTTTCAAGATCAAAATAACCCGCGCGGCGTAATCTTTGTATTTCAATTCTATCGACAAAGAGGACTTGCAATGGTCGTATCCGCTTTCGTTTGTTTGAAAGAGCGTCCGCAATGATTAGTCGCCGCACACTGCTCTGCAGCAGCGCAATGGCGGCGCTGACCGGACTGGTCGGCGCGCCGGCATTTGCAGTAGAGCAAAACGAAATCCGCATCGGCTACCAGAAAAACGGCGTTCTGGTCGTCGCGCGGCAGCAGGCGACGCTGGAAAAGCACTTTGAGTCTTCGGCAATCGCGATCAACTGGGTCGACTTTCCGTCCGGGCCGCCGATGCTCGAGGCGATGAACGCCGGCGCAGTCGACTTCGGTCAGGTCGGCGATACGCCGCCGATTTTCGCACAAGCCGCCGGCGCCAGGATCGTCTATGTCGCCGGCCAGCCGGTCACCAATGGCCAGGGCATTCTGGTGAAACCGGACAGTGCCATCCGCACGCTGTCTGACCTCAAGGGCAAGCGCATCGGATTCACCAAAGGTTCGAGCGCCCACAATGTCGTGATCACTGCGCTCGACAAAGCCGGCCTCGCCTATAGCGACATAACGCCGGTCTATTTGAGCCCGCCCGATGGGGTGGCGGCCTTCGCCCGCGACAGCATCGACGCCTGGGCGGTCTGGGATCCCTATTTCGCGATCGGCGAAGTGCGCGGCGGCGGCCGCGTGCTCGTCACCGCCGACGATCTCGGCAAGAGCAATTCGTTCTATATCGCCAATCGCGATTTTGCCGCGCGCTCGCCGCAGCTCGTTTCCGCTGTGATCGACGTTCTGGCGCAGACAGCGAACTGGGCCGAGGCCCATCGCGACCAGGTCGGCCGCGTCCTGGCGGACGTCACCGGCGTCGATCTCGAAATTCAGACCATCGCCGCGCGGCGCTCCTCGTTCGCCATCGGCAAGGTCACCGACGACATCGTGCGCACGCAACAGGCCGTCGCCGACCGCTTCTTCCGTATCGGCTTGATCCCACGATCGGTCGTGGTGCGCGAGGCGGTGTGGACGCCAACCCAATCCTGAACCGCTGCGTGGCCAAACCGGCCACGGCAAATCGGAGGTCGTCATGAGAAACTCGAGGTGGGTCGTATTCAGCACGGCGCTCGCTGCTGCGCTGGCGATTTTCTTTCAGGCGTTCCCATTGCCGGCGAGCGCGGCGGACCAGGTTGTCCGCATCGGCTATCAGAAATACGGCAATTTCATTTTGCTCAAGGGCACGGGCGAGCTGGAGAAGAAGCTCGCGCCGCTTGGTTTTTCGGTGACGTGGACCGAATTCCCCTCCGGACCGCCGCTGCTTGAAGCCGTCAATGCCGGCGCCATCGATCTCGGCCAGACCGGCGAAGCGCCGCCGATTTTTGCCCAGGCCGCCGCCGCCGACTTTGTCTATATCGCGCACGAGCCGCCGGCGCCCAGGGGCGAAGCGATCCTGGTGCCGAAAGACAGCCCGATCAAATCGCTCGCCGAGATCAAGGGTAAGAAGGTCGCGTTCAACAAAGGTGCCAACGTCCATTACCTCGTCGTCAAGCTTCTGGAAAAGGCCGGCATCAAATATTCGGAAATCACTCCGGTCTTCCTGGCGCCGGCCGACGCCCGCGCGGCATTCGAGACCGGCGCTGTCGACGCGTGGGCGATCTGGGATCCGTACCAGGCCTCCGCCGAGGCCACTATCGGCGCGCACACGCTTGCCGACGGCACCGGCGTGGTGCCGAACAATCAGTTCTACTTTGCGCGCAAAGGTCTCGCCGACGCCAATCCGCAAATCGTCGACGCCGTGGTAGGTGCGGTCGCCGACACCGATCGCTGGGCCGAGGGCAATTCGGCGGTGGTCGCGGCACAATTGAGCGCCGGCATCGGCATCCCGGCGTCGGTCCTCGAGATCGCGCTGAAGCGGCAGACCTACGGCATCAAGCCGCTCGACGCGACCACAATCGCGGACCAGCAGGAAATCGCCGACACTTTCTATGCGCTCGGCCTGTTGCCGAGGCCGGTCGAGGTCTCGGCCATCGTGCGGCGAGCCGGTTCATGACCGTGCCCGCGCCGTCACAGCTCAACGTTCTCTGGTTCCTGCCGACCCACGGCGACGGCCGCTACCTCGGCACCGCGCAGGGCGGCCGCCATGTCAGTCTCGGCTATCTGCGTCAGATCGCGCAGGCCGCCGACGACCTCGGCTATTTCGGCGTGCTGTTGCCGACCGGGCGCTCGTGTGAGGATTCCTGGATCGTCGCGTCGGCGCTGGTGCCCGTGACCGAGCGGCTGCGTTATCTGGTGGCGGTGCGGCCCGGCTTGCTGTCGCCTGCGCTTGCGGCGCGGATGACGGCAACGCTCGACCGCCTCTCCAACGGCCGGCTTCTCATCAATGTCGTGACCGGCGGCGATCCGACCGAAAATACCGGCGACGGCATCTTCTTGTCGCACGACGAGCGCTACGACGTGACCGGGGAGTTTCTCGACGTCTATAAGGACCTGCTCGCCGGCAAAGTCGTGAACCGCAAGGGCAAGCACATTGCCGTCGAAGACGGCCGGCTGTTGTTTCTGCCGCTGCAGCCGGGCGGTCCGCCGCTTTATTTCGGCGGCTCCTCCGATGCCGGCATCGCGGTCGGCGCCCGCATCGTCGATAAATATCTCACCTGGGGCGAGCCGCCGGCCGAGGTCGGCGACAAGATCACGCGGGTGCGCGCTATCGCCGAGCGGCTCGGCCGTAGCTTGAGTTTCGGCATTCGCCTCCACGTCATTGTCCGCGAAACCAATGAGCAGGCGTGGCAGGCCGCCGATGATCTGATCCGCCACGTCGACGACGACACCATCGCCAAGGCGCAGACCATCTTCAGCCGCATGGATTCGGTCGGCCAGCGACGCATGGCGGCGCTCCATGGCGGCCGGCGCGACAAGCTCGAAATCAGCCCCAGTCTATGGGCCGGCGTCGGCTTGGTGCGCGGCGGCGCCGGCACCGCGCTGGTCGGCGATCCGCGGACCGTGGCCGCGCGGATCAAGGAATATGCGGCGCTTGGCATCGATACGTTCATTCTGTCGGGCTATCCGCATCTTGAGGAAGCCTATCGCTTTGCCGAGTTGGTGTTCCCCTTGCTGCCGCTCGCCCACCGCCGCGGCACGATCGAAACCGCGGTCAATACCGGGCCGTTCGGCGAGACCATCGCCAACGACGTGCGGCCGCAGCAGCGTCAGACCTCGCAATCATGAACCTTCGCCCCTTCCCCGAGTGGCGGCAAACCAGGTTCACGCGCAGGCTGACGCGCAGCTTTACGCACTGGCTGGTGCCGCTCCTGATTATCCTGGTCTGGCAGGTGGCGGTGTCCAGCGGCCGGCTGTCGACGCGGATTCTGCCGGCGCCGACCGACGTGGTCGAGGCCGGCTGGCGGCTGCTCAAGAGCGGCGAGCTCCAGCGCAACATGTGGGTGAGCTTTTGGCGGGCCATGGTCGGCTTCGCCATCGGCGGCAGCATCGGCTTTGCCTTCGGGCTCGCCAACGGGCTGTCGCGGCGCTCCGAGGCGGTGTTCGATTCGACGCTGCAGATGGTCCGCAATATTCCGCATCTGGCGCTCATCCCGCTGGTCATCCTGTGGTTTGGCATCGACGAGACCGCCAAGATATTTCTGGTCGCGCTCGGCGTGTTCTTTCCGATCTACATCAACACCCAGCACGGCATCCGCAGCGTCGATCCGCAGCTGGTCGAGATGGGCCGCATCTACGGCATGACGCCGTGGGAATTGTTCTGGCGCGTGATCCTGCAAGGCGCGCTCCCCTCGATCTTCGTCGGCGTGCGCTTCGGCCTCGGCATCATGTGGCTCACGCTGATCGTCGCCGAAACCATCGCGGCGTCGTCGGGCATCGGCTACATGGCGATGCAGGCGCGCGAATTTTTGTTGCTCGACGTGGTCGTGCTCTCGATCCTGATCTACGCACTGCTCGGCAAGGCGGCCGACAGCGCGGCGCGGCTCCTGGAGCGCGTCTGCCTCGCCTGGCACCCGGCGTTCCAGGAGCCATGATCCGACCATGAGCACCACAGCCTTGCGCCGCCAAGCCCCGATCGTCGATTTCGCGCCAGCCACGCCGGCTGCCCCGGCCGCGGCGCAGCCGCCCGGAGATTCTGTACACGGGCTTGCCATCGACGTGCAGGGTTTGCGCAAATCGTTCGGCGCCAATCCCGTGCTCAACGGCATCGACCTTCACGTCGCGGCCGGGCAATTCGTCGCCATTGTCGGACGTAGCGGCTCCGGCAAGAGCACGCTGTTGCGGCTTCTGCTCGGCCTCGAACAGCCGAGCGCCGGCACATTCTCATTCGCGGACGGAGCCGAGCGCATCGACAATCTACGGGTCGCGCGCGTCATGTTCCAGGAGCCCCGGCTGTTGCCATGGGCGAGCGTCATCGCCAATGTCGAGGTAGGGCTCGGCGCCGATCGCAAGACCGCTGGCTCCGGTGACCGTGCGCTGGCGACGCTCGCCGCCGTCGAGCTTGAGGAAAAACGCAACGCTTGGCCCGCGGTGCTCTCCGGCGGCCAGAAGCAGCGCGTGTCGCTGGCGCGCGCGCTGGTCAGCCGGCCCCGCGTGCTAGCGCTCGACGAGCCCTTGGGCGCGCTCGACGCGCTGACCCGCATCTCGATGCAGCGGCTCCTCGAGCGGATGTGGCTCGATCAAGGCTTCACCGCATTGCTGGTGACCCACGACGTGGCCGAAGCGGTCACGCTCGCCGACCGCGTCATCGTCATCGACGATGGTGCGATCGCACTCGATATCCGCATCGAGCTGCCGCGGCCGCGGCAACGCGGCTCCGCCGATGTCGCGGCGCTGGAAGGGCGCATCCTCGACAAATTATTCGCCGGCGCCGAGAGCCCCTGAGACGCAAGTCTTCGCCCCCGCAATGTCGCATTCACACCCGCGCGATCACTGCCACCGGGCCACCGCCGGGCGGTCCTTGGTGCTCAGCCCCGCCGGACACATAGACGGCGCCTGTCCCTGCCAAGCCGCCGATCAGTCCGCCGACCGCAGCGCGGGCATGCCGCGTCGAGCCGACGTCGGAATCGTCGAGCATGGTGTGGCGGAAGCCGCGCACGGCACCGTCAGGAGCGGCTTCGGCCTTGGCGAAGATATTGACCAGCCGCTGGTTCATCCGCGCGTCGGCCAGACCGAGGCCGACATGTTTGAGCGCCTCAAGCACCGCCGACAGGTCGAGTGCGTCGCGCATCACGGCGTGACCGATCACCAAGCCGCTGGTCGCCAAAGCCGAATTGCCCATGACGATCACCACATTGTGCATGAGCTCGATGCCGGCGGAGCACGAGGCGACCGACGAATACGCGTTCCAGTCTTTCAAAACTTGGCTATCGTCAATGTCGGCATCGACCTCGCCGAGCGCCAGCGCGACACCAAGCGCGGAGGCGCCGCGCGAATACCCCATCGACGCATAGCCGCTGGTGGTCACGGTCTTCTGGCCGCGCCGCTGCGCCGCCTCGACGCGCTCGCTCGTCAGCAACGGGCACTTGACCTGCACGAAATGCACGTCATTCGGATCGTCGATCGCCGCGTCGGCCATGGCTTGGCGCACCGCTTTGACGGTTTCTTCGATCTGCGGTCTGCGGCCGATCTCCTCCGGCAGAAAGTCGCGGCTATGGGCGATGCCGACGCTTAACCGCTTCGCGCCGCCGCCGTTCGTCGCAACGCCGGCGGAAGGACGGCGCGCGAATATGGTCAGATGGGGGCTGAGCACACCTTCGGTGCCCCCCGACATGACGAACGCGATTCTCTCTTCGACAGCGCGCGGCGCGACTTTGAGATGCGGTGCCAGCGCCTCGCGCAGCGCCGCCACCGCGTATTCGCGCGTAAAATCGTTGACCCCGCCATTGCCTTCGGTCTTGCCGAGCACGGCCAAGATGGAGGCCGGCGCGATTTTGCCCTCATCGATCAACGCCATGAGTCCGGAGACGTCGCCCGGACCGTTGGTCGGAATGCGAATGACGTCGATTGCGACCGCACGGCGGGTCATTGCGCATCCCCGCTCGACCAGAAGATCAATCGCCGTTCGGCAAAGCCGATGACATAGAACATGGCGATCCCGGCAAAGGCGGCGGCGAAGATCGCCGAGAACAACGTCGCCGTCTCCAGATGCGCCGAGGCAACGATGATGAGATAGCCCAGGCCCTGCGTCGCGCCGACGAACTCGCCGACGATGGCGCCGATGACGGCGAGCGAGGAGGAAATTTTCAGCGCCGAGAACAGATAAGGCAGACAATAAGGAATGCGCAGCTTGCGGAATTCCTGGGCGCGGCTGGCGCCGAGCGTGTCGAACAGTTCGCGGTATTCGAGATCGGCGGCTTTGAGCCCTTTAACGGTGTTCACCAGCACCGGGAAAAAGCAGATCAGGATCGCCGCCACGATCTTCGACCACCATCCGGTGCCGAGCCAGATCACCAACAGCGGGGCAATCGCTACGATCGGCGTCGTCTTCACCGCAATGGCGATGGGAAACAGGCCGTCCTCGAGCGCGTGATACCTGACAAACAATGTAGCGACGGCAAAGGCGAGCACGCTGGCAATGAGGAATCCGGCCGCGGCCTCCGTGAACGTCACCGCGAAGGAAACAGCGAGCGAACGGTCGACCGCCGCGACGATCGCGGTCGGCGCCGGCAGCAGATATTCCGGAACATGCCCGAGCGTGACGATCACCTGCCAGGCGACGAGCAGAAACAATCCGAACGCCAGCGGGGTTGCGGCGCGCGATATCATTGGCTCACCCCAATTGATGCGCTGCGGATCATGGCGCGGATACGCCGGATGATCGCGCCGGTATCGGCGTCTTCGGGCGCCCGCGGACGCGGGCTTGTGACCGCGACATCCTCCACCAGCCGGGCCGGCCGGTGCGACAAGACGATGACGCGGTCCGACATGGTGACCGCCTCCGGGATCGAATGGGTCACCATCAGCACGGTGGTGAGGCGCGTTTCCTTGCTCTGCCAGACGCGGATCAGTTCCTCGTTAAGCGCATCGCGCGTGAGCTCGTCGAGAGCGCCGAACGGCTCGTCGAGAAGAAGCACGTCGGGATCGCACATCAGCGCGCGCGCCAGCGCGGCGCGCTGCTGCATGCCGCCGGACAATTGATGCGGGTAGGCGTCGGCGAATTCGCCGAGCCGGACCAGGTCCAGCATGCGCCGCCCGGTTGAGCGATCGACCGGATCGACGGCATTGCCGCCGCGCTGGATCTCCACCGGCAGCAGCACGTTGTCGAGCGTCGTCCGCCACGGCAGCAATAGCGGCTTCTGGAACATGAAACCGGTGCGCAAGCTTGAGTCCGCCCGCCTGATCTGCCCGCACGCCGGCTTGACCAGTCGGGCGATCGCCTTGAGCAAGGTCGACTTGCCGCAGCCGCTCGGCCCGAGGAGCGAAACGAATTCGCCGCGCCGCACCGTGAGGCTCAAGGTCTCGATCGCGACCATACTGCCGAAGCGGACGTTGATATCCTCGATCGACAGTATGGCCGGTGCGACCGGCGCGGCGGCGAGCCGGTCGGTCAGCACGATCGCGTTCATGGCTTTTGAATCGTAGTGATGGCCGTGGTGGTGATGGCCATGGTGGTGAAAGCCTTCTCGAGATCGACCGGAGCTTTCTGAAATCCGGCGGCGATCAGAAGCTTCTGCGCGGAACTCCAACCGGCCTCGTCCATGAAGCCGAACGGCTTGCTGTCGGGCTTGAGCAACGGCAAGCTTGCCTTCATCATCGCCAATTCGTGGTCGTAGGTGAGCTTGTCGCCGTATTTGACGGTGATCTTTGCAGCGTCTTCCGGATTAGCGATCGCCGTTTCCCAGCCTTTGACGGTGGCGGCGACGAATTTACGGACGACGTCCGGCTTCTGTTCGAGCATTTTCTCGGTGGTAAACAGCGTATCGGCGTAAAGATCGATACCGTAATCGGACGGATAGACAATGTTCACGTCAAAGCCCTTCTCCTTCGCCGCGATCACTTCGTTGATGAGATAGCCCGGCCACACGTCGACGGTCCCGCTCAACAGCGGCGTCATGTCGAACTTGACCGGCATCTCGTTGAGCTTCGATTTGTCGATCTTGGCATTCGCCAGAACCGCGCGGTAGATCAGCTCTTCGTTGCCGCCGATTTTCACGCCGACCGTCTTGCCGGGGTAATCGGCGGGCGTTTTGATGCCGGACTTGGCCAGCGAGAACAGCACGAAGGGATTGCGGCGATAGAGCACGGCCAGCGCCACGACGGGAACGCCCTTGCTGCGCGCGATCAGGATCTGGTCGGCCCCGGTCACACCGAACTGCTCATTGCCGCCGGCCACCATCTGCACGGCGGGAAAATCCGGACCGCCGGGCTGGATATTCACGTCGAGACCCTCGGCTTTGTAGAAGCCTTTGGTCTGCGCCACATAGAACCCGGCGAACTGCGCCTGATTGAACCATTTCAGCCGCACGGTCACTGCGTCGTCGGCGCGCGCACCGGCGCAAAGCCCGCTCAACACCAGCAAAATGAAGGCCGCCACTGCTCGATTGCGCATGATCGTTGTCCTCCAGGAACCCGGCGGCGCGATCATGGGGCCGCCAAGCGAGCGCCGCCAGCAGCAACATCTGGACGCACTGTACGGAAAAACAGCTCGCTTGGCAGAAAACCCGCTACAATGCCGCTTGAGAGGTAGCGATGGCGGCGCCGCAGGCGAGACCAGACCGGATTGCGCGAAAGCGCCGCAAGCGCGCGAAAACGCCGCCTGCGCGCATCGCCCCGGCGAGCGCTCAGGCGGCGCGCAAGCGGCTGCGGCCGCCCCGGCTTTTGACCTATGTCGATGCGGTGGCCCGCCACGGCTCGATCCGCAAGGCGGCCGAGGCGCTCAACGTCGCATCGTCGGCTTTGAACCGCCAAATCCTCGACCTCGAATTGGATCTGGGCTCGTCGCTGTTCGAGCGCTTGCCGCGGGGCGTGCGGCTGACGGCGGCCGGAGAGGTTTTTCTCGCTTATGCGCGGCAGGCGATCTCGGAGCTCAAAGCCGTCGAATCCCAGGTCGAGCAATTGCGAGGGCTGGTGCGCGGCCAGGTCGCCATCGCCGCGGTGGAATCCGTCGCCGGCGAATTGTTGCCGTCAGCGATCACGCAGTTTCAGGCGACCCATCCCAATGTCCGCTTCCGCGTCCGCATCGGCGCGCCGGAAGACCTGGTCGCGGCCTTGATCGCCGATCAGGTCGATCTGATTTTGACACACCACCCGCCGCCGAAAAAACACGTGGCGATAGCGGCCGTCGCTTCGCAGGCGCTGTGCGCCCTGGTCGCGACCGATCACCCGCTGGCTGGCCGCGACAGTCTGCGGCTGCGCGATTGTCTCAGCTTTCCGCTGGCGCTCGGCGATTCGACGCTGGCCGGGCGCGCTTTGATCGAGCAGGTGCTGGCGCAAGCCTCGTTCGATCTCGATCCGCGGCTGGTGTCCAATTCCGTGGCGACCATGAAAGCCTTCGCCCACATGAACAGCGGCCTGTGCTTCCAATTCCGCAATCCCGGCCGGTCGCTTATTCCTCCGGGCGACATGATCGCGGTGCCGCTGGTCGATCCGCCGCTGCTCGAGGCGAAGCTGATCCTGGCGACGCGCCGCGGCCGCGTCCTACCGATCGCGGCGGCGGGTTTCGTCGAAGTGTTCAAGACCGATTGGATGTGACGGATGACGCCGGATCAAAAAGAGAAGAGGGCCCGGTTAGGGGCCCTCTATAGGTTCGGCCCTGTTCCGGGCCGGTAACAGTTACTGTCCCTGGTAGCCGTTCTGATTATGAAGGACCTTCTGATTGCTGGAGGCAATTCCGGTCTTCATCGCCCCCGCGTGGGTGCCGGGACCGCCGCTCGATGCGGCATTGCCGGCAGTGCTACCTTGCTGCTGCGACTTCGAGCCTTGCGGCGCCTGGGTTCCCATTGTTCCCTGAGCCATTGCGAAAGAAGAAGCGCCGGCCAGCAAAACGGCTGCGATCGCGAGTGTTTTCACGCCTGACATCTATTATTTCCTCCTGGTTTGTCGTGTCCAAGAAGAACGCGCTGGCGACGGCGTCGTTCCGCCTGCCGGCGTGGCCACGCGGTTCCGCGGTCGCGCGAAACAGATTGCAAATTCGCGATAAATTATCTTTACGCGCCGCAACCCTGGATCCGGGACTCGCCGGTCAGCAGCAGTTCGGCGGTACGATGTCGATCGACGCGGTCGGGATCCCGCCGGCCACGACCGCGGCAGCCTCAAGCGCCTCGTCGGAGACTTCGGCGACGAGAAGTTGTTGTTCGCTCCGATCGAGCGCTTCGGTCTGATCAAGCGCATTGGCGGTCTCGTTCATGGTGGTCTTCCCCTTTTTTGCAAGCGCTCGGCCAAACTCATCATAACGCAGCAGGGAACACTAGCACACCCCGATCTGCAAATTGGCCGCTCATTTTCGACCGTCACTACCTTGCCTAACTGAACGTGCTGGAAAAGCTCAACTGCGCCTAACGGGCGACCGGGATGTCGCGACGCCCGAGATCCCGCAGCGCCCCCTCGCCCTGGGTCCAAATTCGTCATAGACTTAGGCGCCTATCCGGGAGGGCGCGATGATTAAACGAACGTCTTATTCCTTCGCAGTTTTGTTTCTTATCGGCATGATTGGCGCTGCGTCGGCCCAGACCTTGAGCTTTGCCGAAGCGATCGATCAACTTGCCGCCGCCTGCCGCACCGATCTGCAAAAATATTGCCGTGGCGTCGAGCTCGGCGGCGGCCGGTTGAAGGCGTGCCTCGACGGGCATCAGTCCGTGCTGTCGCCGCAATGCCAGCAAACCCGCCTGCAGGTCTATGCCTCCATCGCCCGGCGCATCGCGGCGCAACGCGATATCGGAGACATCTGCAGCGCGGACATCGAAAGACTATGCGGCACCTCGCACGCCGATGCGCATTTGGTCGAATGCCTGTTGAGCGTATCGCCGGCGGCGATGTCGCCGCGATGCAATCAGACTTTCACCGACACCGGCTGGCGAACGGAAAGGGCGCAGCAATGAAAAAGATTGACGCCGCCAAATCGACCTACGCGGCCATGGCTTTGACCTCGGCTCTGACCTTGACCTTGGCGCTGGCGCTGACCGCCGACCTGGCCAACACCCTGGCCGACACGCGGCTGAATTCCAGTCAAATCACCAACAGCCTTCAGGGGGTGAGCGACACCCGGCTTTCGCTCACCGCCGCCGAGTTGCGCCAAAGCGCGGTGGACAATGTCCGCAATTATCCGGGCCCGACGCCGGTCGGACATCTGCTGGTCATTCCGCAGCTCGACAAACTGGCGCAATTCACCGTGGAGGTTAATTTCGACTTCAACTCCGCGGCCATCAGGCCGGAGTCTTACCGCGACGTCGGCGCCATCGCCGATGCGTTGCATAATCCGATCTTGCTCGGCTACGGCATCCTGGTGATCGGCCATACCGACGCGGTCGGCGGCCGCCAATACAATCTCGGTCTCAGCCAGCGGCGCGCCGAGGCCATCCGCGAGGCTCTCATCGATCCGTTCGGCGTCAATCCCGGCGTGCTGCAAGCGGTCGGCCTCGGCGAAGAGCAGTTGCGCGATCCGCAGCATCCGAATGCGGCGGTCAACCGCCGCGTCCAGCTCATCAATATCGGCAAGCGATTCTGCTTCGGACGCAGCGGCGAGCAATTCCAATGTCCGTGACGCGGGAGATCCTGATCGGATTCAATCGAGTTTGATCAGGGTCGAGCGCGAAGCATTGCCGGATCGCAAGCCAACAGCTCGGCGATCGAGGCGATCTGGAGATCCGCTGCCGGATACTGCGCCGGGGCTTGCGGATCGCGGGCGTAGCGGCCTTGCCGCACAAACACCGTGGTGACCCGCTCGCGCCAGATGGCTTTCACCGCCGCGAGGATGCGCAATTTGTCGTCGATGATCACAGAGTGCTTCGCGGGATAAAGCCGCGCGACGTCGGAAAGTTCAAGCTCCTTGTGAATGTAAATCAACACGCGGTCATGGACGGCGCGCCACAGCCCGGAACGCTCGACCTTGCGCGGCTGAAACACTGCATCGCCGTCGGACAAGATAACTGCCGGTCGTGAGGACGGCACCTTCTCAAGCAACGACTTCACGTTCGACCGCGAGCGTAACGTCTACGTCTGCCCCGCCAACAAACTGCTAAGGACCACCGGCAATGCGGGCGCCGACCGCAAGGTGCGCTATCGTGCATCGCGGCGCGACTGCCTCCCATGTCCACTTATGCCGCAATGCAGTCCGAACACGCCCTCGCGCAAGATCATACGTGACGTCCATGAGGATGCCCGCGATCATGCCCGCGGCTTTGTGGGTGCGCCGGAATTCGAACAATCGCGCGACGAGCGCAAGAAGGTCGAAATGCGATTTGCGCACCTCAAAATCCATCACCGCTTCGAGCGGATGCGCTTGCGGGGTCTCTCCGGGGCACGCGACGAATTCCACGGCGTCGCCATCGTCCAGGACCTCAAGACGCTCGCCGGGCAACTCTGGCAGACGCCTCCCGACGCACTGGCAGCAAGCGCTATGTGAGAGGCAGTCGCATCAAGCGTCCGACCGAGGTCAAAAAACACCCTCCTAATCTGGAGGATCGAAGCATCAAAGGTACCGATAGAGACCCATACGCCGCTCATCCGCTACTTGAGCAACGACATCGACCCATTTCCGCCGCGGCGATCGTTTGCCTTTGGTTGCCGGCGATTATGTGCAATGCTCCGCACGAAATGATTGGCTGCCAACGAAGTGCTCCGAGCAAGCGACTTTAAGCCCTTCCCTGCGCCGCGGCAGTTAGTCTTTCTGTTGCCGGCGTCGGCGGTTCTTTTGCTGGTCCTGGCTACTTTGGTTCTATTGGCGCTTGGCTATCCCGACCAGAGCAGTTTCCGCATCTACGAGGCAGCGTCGCTGGCGTGGTGGTCTGGGACCAATCCCTATAGTGCCGGCATCCACGGCTTTCTCTACCTGCCCGCGAGCCTTGTGCTGTTTACACCGTTTGCTGTTCTTGGTCCCGCTATTGGCGGCATTCTCTGGTGCACGCTTTCGGCCGGCCTTTACGTCTCTGGAATGTTTCGTTTGTCATGGCAGCTGTCGTCGACGCTGCCATGGCAGGTCGTGGGCGCGGCGCTCCTCGCGGTCTGGTTTAGTCTCAACTTCAATCTTTCGGATGGCCAAGCCCAAGTCGTCGTTACAGGTTTGCTGTTGCATGCTGCCGCAAATATCGGACAGGCGCGCTGGCCTCGAGCCGCGGTTCAATTGGCCTTGGCGGTCGCCTTTAAACCGATTGCAGTGGCGACCCTGGGCATGGCCTTCGTTCTGTATCCGCCGCTTCGCAAATGGCTGCTGCTGACCATGCTTTTTGTAGTCGTGCTGCCGTTCCTCAATTCGAACCCGATTTTTGTGACAACGGCATACCATGCGGCTCTCGTCAAACTGTTCGTCGCCGGCACGCCGAGCCGGGACGCTTGGCCGTGGGGAACGGATATTTCGACCTTGCTTGATGCGGTCGGTTTGCGATTGAATATTTTAAGTCAGTTTGTGCTGCGCATCCTGGCGGCGCTGGCCACGCTCTCCGTCGCCATTCGGGCAAAAAAGCTCGACCAATGGAACGCAAGCTTCGTTTTGCTTATTTTGAGCTTGGTATATTTGACGTTGTTCAATCCGCGTTGCGAGTCAGTTTCCTACGTCGCACTGACACCCGGGATCGGTTTATGCGCTGGACTTCAGCTAAGCCGCAATTGGCATGCGCCGCTGGGGTGGTTGCTATTGGTGGGAGGGGTGGCGTTGGGAGTGCAGTGGGGTCGTACAATCGATGGCTGGCTGAAGCCAGCCATTGCGCTAGGCTATTTCATTTTGATAATCGGCGCCGTCGCTTGGCGATGCCGCGCTCAATGGCTTGGCACCGGCGCCACAGCCACTGCCGATACCTGATAGAAAAACCAAAAGACGCAGACGTGTGACGCACAAAAGGCGGAGAGAACTCCGGCCATAGCCAGAGCCCTCTAGCCGCCGCTCACCCAGCCACGGGTGATCTATTTCAGCGATGCGCTGATCGACGAAAAGGTTGTGTTGAGCGTAGAGCCCAGCCCTTGGACTACGGAGATGATGCCGACGGCGATGCCTGCTGCGATGAGGCCATACTCAATAGCAGTCGCGGCGGACTCGTCCGCGGTGAACGCGATAACGATTCGCATTTGCGCGTGCCTTCTGGTCGCGTATTGGCCAGGATCCTTCCCGGCGTCGTCCCCTAAGCGACGTTAACTGCTACAAGTTGCGGATGCGTCAAAAGATATATTTAATGTACGGTAACGTACTTTACCCTAGTTGAGCTACCTCAGTCTTACGCTCGCAATCGGTTTTTTCGCGCGACTTATTAAATGCCGCATCAATACGCGTATGAACCGATGCTTTTCCGGACTAGCCGGCCGTCACGGCATGCGGCTCAAAGCCCTGCCGGCAATTTGGGCGCCATCATCTTCCTGCGGTCGAGCCTGCGCCCATCGACGATGAAAGTTCCATCGCCGACCGCGTGAATCGTCCGCTTCTCTTTGCGCGAGGAATCCACGTAGGCTGCAACCGCCTCGAGCACGACGATGTTGCGCTTGTGGACCAGGTCGACGACCTTGCACTCGATATTGGCCAGGCACTCCTTAATCATGGGAGCATTGACGGCCTTGGCGGGCACGGCCGTGAGATTGAACCTGGCGAACTTGTCGATATCAGCGCCGGAGCAGGTCCCGATCCCGACCACCCGATCCAGCAGATCGACTGTGGGAATGGCGATCACGCACTCCCTGGTCTTTCGCAAGGCCGCGAAGGAATAATTCCACTCGCCCGTGGTGATCGCGAACACCGGGGTGAAGTCCAGCACCATGGTCCATGAGATCGTCATGACGTTGTTCTTGCTTCCGTCGCAAGTCGTCACGAGGACCACAGGACCGGGCTCAATGAGCGTGAAGGCCCGGCTCAGTTTCAACCGGCGCATGACGCATCTCCCTGATCAAGCCATGGTCATGCGCAAGGCCGGACAAGCCGCTGCTGGTGACCGACTGTTTCGCTATCATGCCATAGACTGCCGGCCGCCGAGCACCGGCCAGGTCGAGTGGCGACGACGCTGATTTTAGTCCAGTCTGACTAAGTGGGGGCACAAGCCACTCGCACCACAACACACCTGCTTACCGTTTTGAGTCAACGCCAAAACTCCAGCGCGCCGGCCGTAAGCCGAGAGGATAAAGATGACGCTCCCCATCATCGTCGCCGTCGCTATCACGGTCTTCGTTCTCGGAGTGGGCGGCACGATGACCACCGTTGGGCCTTGGTATCGCGACCTGCGCAAGCCGGCATGGAACCCGCCCGATTGGGTGTTTGGACCAGCGTGGACAGTCATTCTCGGCTTCGCCGCTTGTGCCGGAGTTCTGGCCTGGGTTCAGTCGTCCGAAGCCGGAGTGCATTTGCGTATCGCCGTCTTATTCGGCGCGAACATAATACTGCACATGCTGTGGAGCCCGCTCTTCTTTAAACTCAGGCGGCCGGATTGGGCCATGATCGAGGTACCGTTCCTTTGGCTGTCGATCGCGGCGTTGATGGTCGCTTTGGCGCCGTTGTCAAAGCTCGCGAGCCTGCTGCTTGTGCCCTATCTGCTCTGGGTGGCCTTCGCTGCCATTCTCAATCTCAGCATAGTCCGCATGAACCGGCCGTTCGGGTCCAAGAGCTAGAGTTTAGTCATTTCCGCTGATGGTCTAAAACCGCCACGGCTCCGCTGAGCCGGCGCGGCAGTTGATGATCTTGGCCGGTGGTTATCCAAGGGAACATCCTTATGACGTCAATTCTGCGGGCCACGCTGGCGTCTGTCGCCTTCACATCGACGGTCTGGTTGGCGGCGACGCCCGCCGCGGCCGACGATTTCGAGACCTGTGCGAGGACTTCCGGCGACCAGGCAATAGCCGCGTGCACACGCGCAATTAATTCTGGCCGATATAGCGACCGTCAGCTTGCTGCCCTTTTTAACAATCGTTGCTCCGAGTGGAACGGAAAGCAAGGAAGCGACCAGGCCATCGCAGATTGCAACCAGGCGATCCAGATCAATCCGAACGACGCATTGGCGTTCTTCAACCGCGGCAACGCCTATCATGCCAAAGGCTAATACGACCGCGCCATCGTCGATTATAACCAAGCGATCCGGCTTAATGCGGACTACGCCGACGCGTTCGACAACCGCGGCAACAGCTATAACGCCAGAGGCCAATACGACCGCGCCATCGAGGATTACAACCAAGCGATCCGGCTTAATGCGAACTACGCAGATGCGTTCTACAACCGCGGCACCGCCTATAACGCCAAAGGCCAATCCGACCGCGCCATCGAGGATTTCGACCAAGCGATCCAGCTTGATCCGGACCACGCAGATGCGTTCTACAACCGCGGGATCGCCTATAAAAACAAGGGCCAATACGACCGCGCCATCGAGGATTATAACCAGGCGATCAAGCTTAATCCGAACTACGCAGATGCGTTCAACAACCGCGGCAACATCGATAACGCCAAAGGCCAATACGACCGCGCCATCGAGGATTTCGACCAAGCGATCCAGCTTAATCCGAATCACGCAGATGCGTTCAACAACCGCGGCACCGCCTATAACGCCAAAAGTCAGTACGACCGCGCCATCGAGGATTTCGACCAAGCGATCCGGCTTAATCCGAACCAGGCAATAGCGTTCTATAACCGCGGCATATCATGGGAACGGAAGAACGATCTGCAACGCGCGTTGGCGGATTTCAAAAAATTCTCCGAATTGGCCCCGTCCGATCCGGATGGTCCAAAGGCAGTTGAGCGCGTCACAAAGGCGTTGAGCGGTCGGTGACAGAAGTGTTTTCGATACGCCATCGAGCAATGGACGGTCTACGACAGCAAACGATCTGATGTCGCAGTTTGGCCCTGAACGGCCGCAGCCGCCGTCAGCCTTCGTGTCCGTTACGAGGGGTGAAGCTACCGCGCCCCCTAGTGACCGGCGAGGCGGTTGATGACCCTGAGCGTCGTTTTGCCACCATGAATTGCCGCATTGCAAAATGTTTACTCGATCACCTCGTCTGCGTTGACGGGGACGGCTTACCGGTTGCTGGTGGCCAGTCCGATTGACCAGTTCCTCTATTTGCACGCTTGGAAACGGTTGCGACATTTGCCAGGTAATCCCTGGGAAGTGGGGTGGTGGTGATGACCAGCTTTTCTGACCTGACGCCAGCCGAGAAGGCACGGCAACTCGGCACACCCGATGGCGAGATGGGGCTCGCCGTAGGCGAGGTGATGAACCGCATGAACGGGGCGCTGACCGAAGCGGTCTATGACCGACTTCATCTCGAGCCCGGCCATCGCGTGCTGGAGATCGGCTTCGGCAACGGTCACCTGCTGCCATCGCTGATGCGGCGCGCAGAGGGGCTGCACTATGTGGGGCTCGATATCTCCGCGACCATGAATGCGGAGGCCCGACGCTTCAATGCACGTCTGATCGCTGAGGGGAGCGCTGAATTTCACCTCGGCACCGCCGAGGCGCTCGCCTTCGACGCCGCCACTTTCAATCGGGTGTTTGCCGTTAATGTGTACTATTTCTGGCCCAACCCGCTGAGCGTGCTCACTGAGCTGCGCCGTATGCTGCGCCAAGGTGGTTTTTGCCTGATCGCGGCGACCGACCAGGCGACGGCTGCCTCCACTCCTTTCGCGCGTCTGGAACATGGCTTCCATGTGCCGGGCGAGGACGAGCTGCGTGCCAACCACGCAAAGGCCGGATTCGGCCAGGTGGCGCTAGAACGTTTCGACGAGGTGACGACGGGAACAGACGGCTCACCCTGGCACCGCGGCTATAATTTCGTGATCGCCGCGCTGTGACGCGAGGCGGCCTCTACAGGCACTCATTTCTCGCCGTCGCATAATTCCTGCATTTCGCACCACGTGGCGCAGCGACACTGTGCAACGAATTGTCCGCTATAAGGGGGCTTTCCGCCGCCCCAGCCGGTGACCGCCAGGGTGGCGAATGACCCAAACCGGCGCTTCGCCGCTGTACTTTGCCGGATTGCGAAAGCCCTATTCGATCACCTCGTCGGCGATCGCAAGCAGCGTCGGCGGCACTTCAACACCGAGCGTTCTGGCGGTCTTGAGATTGATCGTCAGTTCGAATTTTTCCGATTGCACGACCGGCAGGTCGGCCGGCTTCTCGCCTTTGAGGACGCGGCCGGTATAGACGCCGGCCTGCCGCATCACTTCCAGATATTCCGCGCCGTAGCTTATCAATCCGCCGGCGTCGACGAACTCCCGGCTGTCGTAGATCGCCGGCAGCCCAAGCTTGGCCGCGCCCGCGATGATCCGGTCGCGATTGCTGAAGAGAAAAATGTCGGTGCTCACCAGCAACACGCTAGCGGGCCGGCGTGGCAGATTGGCAAAGACGGCATCGATCTCGCCCGGCGTACTGGCTTTAAGGATGTCGACCCTGATGCCCAGATTCGTAGCGCCCGATTGCAGATCCTTGATGAACGGCTCGGTCAAAGGGCTTTGCGGATTGACGAGGGTGAGAAAACGGTCGGCCTTCGGCAAAAGCGCGCGCAGCAGGCCGAGCCGCTTCGCCGCCAGATCGGCATTCAAGGCGGTGATCCCGGTGGCATTGCCGCCCGGCCGGCTGAGGCTTGCCACCAGGCCGAGCGCAACCGGGTCGGTCCCGGTGGTAAAGACGATTGGGATGGTCGCGGTCGCGGCTTTGGCCGCGAGCGCGGCCGGCGTGCTGCCGAGCGCGACGATCACGGCCGTCTGGCGCTTGATAAGATCGGCGACAAATTCGGGCAAGCGATTGTTGTCGCTGTTGGCCCAGCGAAATTCGATGACGACATTTTGGCCTTCGACAAAGCCCATTTCCTTCAAGCCTTGCCGATACGCGGTGAGCCGCAGGGTGAACTGATCAAGCGAACCGGTATGCAGGAAGCCGATCATCGGCAGCGCCGGCTGCTGCGCGCGGGCCGCAAGCGGCCACGCTATGGCCGCGCCACCGAGTGCGGTTATCAATTCCCTTCGTCTGATGCTGATCGCCACTTGCCCCGCCCCCGCAGGATTATGCCCGCTCAATGCCGGGCAAGCTAGCACGCCTCAAACTGGATTTCCGTGACCCGGTCAAAGGTCGTTCAACGGTCAAAATGCTCGCCGTTTTTGTGCACACCGGGCGGCGCGGCACAGCACTGCACCCGCAAACTATATGGTACGCTACGGTCCCGACTTCAGGACCAAGCGATGAGACGACGCGAGTTTATCAAAGTTGTCGGCGGCGCAGTGGGATGGCCACTCGCGGCGCGCGCGGAGCAAGCGGCACTGCCGGTGATCGGCTTCATGAGCGGCCGCTCCCCGGAAGATTCCGCGCATCTGGTCGCCGCATTCCGGCAACGCTTGGCCGAAAGCGGTTTCGTCGAAGGCCGTACGGTCGCCATCGAGTTCCGCTGGGCGCAGGGCGATTACGACCGGCTGCCGGCACTCGCCGCCGATTTGGTCAGCCGCAAGGTGGCCGTCCTCGTCGGTGTCGGTGGCGATGTTTCTGCCGTCGTCGCCACGAAGGCCACCATGACGATTCCGGTCGTCTTCGGCATGGGAGGCGACCCGGTCAAGGTCGGCATTGTCGCTAGCTTTAATAAGCCGGGCGGCAACGTCACCGGCTTCACGCTTTGGACCAATGAGATGGATTCAAAGCGGCTGGGCTTGATGCGCGAGCTCGTGCCTGGAGTTTCGTTGATCGGCATACTTGTAAATCCCCTATTCCCGCCGGCGGTGCAGGAATTGGCCGACGTTGAATTCGCGGCCAGAGGCGTCAATCAGCAGCTGTTCGTGGCGCGGGCCGACAACGACGCCGAATTGGACAGCGCCCTGGCGTTATTCGTACAACAGCGCGTCGGCGCGTTTCTCGTCGCCGCTGCTCCATTCTTCGACACACGGATGGGCAGAATTGTCGGATTCGCGGCGCAAAATCGCCTGCCCGCCATCTATCAGTTTCGTGAATACGCGGTCGCTGGCGGGTTGATCAGTTACGGCCCCGATATTGTCGAAAGCTATAGAAACGGCGGTGTCTATGTCGGCCGCATTCTCAAAGGTGAAAAGCCCGCGGACCTCCCGGTGTTGCAGCCGACCAAATTCGACTTTGTGATCAATCTGAAAACCGCAAGGATGCTCGGCCTGACGGTGCCGCCAACGCTCCTTGCGGAAGCCGGCGAGGTGATCGAATAGCTATAATTTTTGCTGCAACTGCTCGCGGCCGTATTTGGCCCATAACTGTCGCACCGACCGTCCGCCGTCCTGTTCGTGTTGGGGGTCTAACCGCGCTGCTGGCCACTTCGCGCGGCAGAGGCTGACGCGAAACGGAAATGCATTGCCTCCTGAAATGCGCGCCGGTTCGCGTGCGGCGTGCTGATCGTCGGTCGGCCAGACGTGCCGCGGCCTTCTCTACCCGCAATTCCAAATTGGCCCGATCGGCGTCCAAGTCCAGCACGGCCCATAACTGCCACCGTTGTAGCGTCCGCGGTAAAACCCGGGACCGCCGAAATAGTAGTGCCCGCCATTATACCAATAGCTTGGCGCATAGCCGGGACTGCCGCGGATCGCTCCCGCCGCGCCATAAACCGGAATGCTGTTGTCGGGCGGCTGATGATAGCCGGGCAGGAAACCGTAGCCATGCCAGTGATAGATGTGCCGCTGGTGAGGCGGCGCGGCGAACGCAATAGCCGGCAGCAGCGACAGCAGAATTGCACTTGATGCGGAGAATGTGCGCGACACGGCTGCAACATACACGGTCCAGTCTCTGAACGCGACAGGCGGTGAGAACCTTGGCTTCCCGGCCCCGGCGGTCTCGTCACTATCGTCGCGACCGTAACGTGACATCTATTGACACTCGTCCCCTTATCAGTTATATAGACTCGAATCTCGCTCATCGAGGACGCCTTCGGCCGAGGGTACTCACCGAGGTGGAGCGAGTGCGGTGCCCGCGGCGGGGCCATACACCCCGTTCCCGGGCGGCTCGGGTATCATGCCCTCCGGCACTATGA